>Ga0114999_10006322_pt1 | contig 13684 bp, 12 predicted proteins | sample ArcticOcean_MG_C_3_FD_89820 | JGI IMG/M metagenome (GOLD analysis project Ga0114999, IMG submission 89820) | Marine microbial communities from western Arctic Ocean - ArcticOcean_MG_CB8_126 | ecosystem: Environmental > Aquatic > Marine > Oceanic | place: Arctic Ocean: Canada Basin | collected...
ACAGACATGCACACAAATGCAAGAGCGAAGCCCAGAACTCATGTTTTCAATAGACCCCTCTTAATTTCTCAATAGAGATGCACTGTCTGTTTGTCAATTTTTTTCAAAAATTCCAATGCCCAAACCACATACGAAACAATAGCTTACAAAAATTGTGCTTCTATAAAGCCATTTATTGGCACAGACCTTGCGTTAATCCCTGTTCAGAAGATGGATCCTATTGACCAACCATGCCGGGAGCATGCAAAGAGGTCGTATATGAAACACATCATCAGATACACTTGTGTCCCACTATTGATATTGGGGTTCATCGCTTGCGAGGGCAACAACACGCCCATTAGCGATGCCCTTGCGCAAGGAAACCCAGTCGGCACTGACGTACCAACTGGCAATGATAGCCAAACATCCCCCGTCGAACGCCCACCACAAAACGGGGGGCAACTTTCTCTCCAGTTTCCCCACCGACAAAATCTTATCAGGGGGGGTGCCCAAAGATGGTATCCCAGCACTTACCGATCCACAATTTGTAGACCTCACATCCAGCGACGCCAATTATATACTTGAAAACGACCTCGTATTGGGTGTCATCATCAATGGAGAAGCCAAAGCCTATCCACACAACATGGGTTGGTGGCATGAAATCATTAATGATGTCGTGGGTGGCCAACCCGTTGTGGTGAGCTTCTGCCCACTTACGGGCACGGGATTGGTATTTGATGGCCAGGGTGAAGAAGGCACACGCATCACCTGTGGTGTCCCTGGCCTCTTGTTTAACAACAACCTGATCATGTACGACCGCAGAGACAACGCCACGCTCTATCCTCAAATGATCCACACATCTATAGATGGTTCCCTCGGTGGAGAGCTCAAACTCATGCCAGTAATTGAAACCACCTGGCGATATTGGAAACAACTCTATCCAAACTCTAAGGTCGTCAGTGTCCGTTCTGGCACCTATACGTCGAGCCGATACACACAATATCCTTATGGATCTTATCGTGAATTTACACAAGGCCCATCATTCGCAGCATTTTCAGCATTATCCGACAACCCAACAGCACAACTTTTCCCACCCAAAACCATCACACTCGGCATTCGTTTTGGCGAAACAGCCAAAGGCTATCCATTCTCTATTCTGGGCGACGAAGCCGTTATCAATGACACATTCGAAGGTACCGATCTGGTGATCGCATTTTATTCCAAAGAGCAATACGCCGCGCCATTCTCTCGTGTGGTTAACGGGCAAACACTCACGTTTGAAAAAGTCGCATCAACAGACCCTGTCTTTCCCTTTTTTATGCGAGATAACGAAACGGGCAGCACCTGGAATCTCAAAGGTGAAGCCACTGCGGGCACACTACAAGGTCGCACACTTACGCGCATCCCAGCACACAACGGTTTTTGGTTTTCATGGACAACCTTTTGGCAAAATACAGGTATCTACTAAAATTTCCTGCTTAGGCAGGAACGGGGTGCGGAGTGGCAAACCCGGCTGGCCGATGGGTGCTTAAAAAACAGCTGACCTTGTGAGATATGTTATCCTTCACAAAAGGGCGGAAGCCAATAACGGCCTCCGCCCTCTTAAATTGGGAAACTAACATGAAACACGTTTATACACCCACTCACAGTCATATTCAGAATCAGAATCAACCCATCTTTGCATTTTGGTACTTTGCACTGCTTCTACTCTTACCCACACAAACGCTTCACGCAGGTGCCTAGACTTTGCCCAAAGGCCAGGTTTGGACCAAAATCACAGGCTTAACCCAATCCACGCAAGAAGAATATGTTGCAGTCGGTGGTTCAGGGCGTGAGCCCGATATTGCACGGCTCTACGAACCAGGCGAACGAGGCCGCTACCGAGAAAACGGACACTACCAATCCAAAGCGTTTTTCTTAGATTTCTTCTATGGTGTCACCAATCGTTTCGATGTCGGTTTACAAGTTCCCTTCTTTCGCCAAACATTTAAAAATGTCGGGTTTAGACCTTCTAATACAGCCTCTGGTTTTAGTGACATTCGCGTATTCACCAAATTCAATGTCGTACAAAAACCATTTATTGGCACCCTAAAATTAGGCGCCAAAGTGCCCACTGGAAAATTTGAAAATCAAGATGGCATCATCCCTGTTGGCGAAGGACAATGGGATTTTGATTTTATCACGCAATTGGGGCGTTCTTTTTGGCCTCTGCCTATTTACACCAATCTCGATATTGGATATCGGCTTCGACTCAAAAATGATGCCATCAACCGTGATCCAGGAAATGAATGGTTTTTCCACGCCGAGATCGGTTATCAACCCAAAGTAAAAATACGCTTGGCTCTCAAGGTCGAAGGCATTCAGGGCAATCCGTCGCGTGTTTTTAACATCGAACTTCCCCGCGATATTAAACGCATTACATATCTCTCACCAACCCTCTTAGTCGGTCCATATCAAAATGTAGCTTTTGAAACAACAGTCCGCATCTCTGCGGGCGGGCGAAATTTTCCGGCAGGTCATATGTGGGTTGTGGGTATTTCTTACGCAGGCCACCTTTTTTAATCCATCTTTATGCCATCGTTTTGCCAACCCTCAAAAAAAAGTGTGAGATCTCATGCATCTAATCCCACAAGAAAAGATCCTGAAAATCTTTCGGATCTTTGGGTGCATCACCATGCTCGGTGTGCATGATCGCCTATCTGGGGAGATCTACTGGCCAATCAGACAAATCCATCTTGGTGTATCTGAGTATTACTAATAGCCACAGAGGCTTGCTGTGCAAAAGTACTCAGTGCTACAATATTTTCTTCCGAGACTACCCCGTTTCACCCTATCTGATCCACCTCAATAACACCCAAGAGATCATCAGCTTCAAGTGATTGACTCAACACGTCTAAGTTGGCAGGTACATCATCAACTGCCAAAATCTTCGAACCGGTTAAATCGATTTGTGGTTTGTTCATCGCAACTCTCTTTTCGCTTTTTCTAGTTCTTCTGCTTCTCTCTGCGCTTCAGCTTTTTCGATTTGAAATTGCACTGTATAGGCTTGTCTTAAGGTTTGTATGACATCATTACATCGACGAACCTGGTAAATTGCAATGCTCACGCCGGCCAAAATAATCCAAGCAACAGGCACAACGCCACCTCCATGCAACACCTCTACCCACAACAGACTAAACAAAGTATAGAGCAACATAAGAGATATTGAGGATAAAATAATATAAATCCACAACCGTTTTTGGCGCTGATAGCTACGGATCAATTGTCGCAATGCCTGTGACGCTTTTTCGGGCACCTGCAAGATGTCGGCACGAAACCCTGGAATGGGCAATTTAGCCAAAATCTGCTTCAGGATCCTGAACATGCGATCAACCTTTTAACAAATAATTAAAAACCAGCCACGTGACCCCACCCCCTACTGCACCACCCCAAAAAACTTGCAAAGGCGTATGTGCCTGAATAACCACACGCGACCACGAAACAAGAACTGGCAATGGTAAGATCCAAAATGTCGTCAGGCCATTATAAATACCCAGCATGGCCCATCCACCCCAGACGCCTGCCGCATGCAAACTCACTTTGATACGTTGGGTTAATACAAACATTAAAAATGCCTGCACGACATAACACCCCATAACTGCAATAACCGGGCGAGGTGCGCCCAAAACGACCAATAGACCAAGCCCAATACCGCAACTGGCCAGTGCAAATAGCAACAGCTTAACACGTTTTTTGCGTTCGGGCACAAAAAGGCTGGGGACAACGCCCTTACAATATAAGTAAACCACTGGCCCCATTGGCAACAGAATACCAAAAATCACAAATACGGTTAAACAGACCACAAAAACGTTGAGAGACGGTAAACAGTCATATAAAATCCCCAAAAAAATACAAGCGACAATAAACAATGGGTTGAATACCTGAGACACGCGATAAGCGAAATGCTGTAAGATCGGTCCATTCATACGCTCAATATATATATATGCGCACAAAAGGTCATCTCAAAAAAAGACAAAAAAAACACTAAAGGAGATTTCATACAAGCCGATACTTATACTAAGTAATGCAAAGATACACCAAGTAGGATTTTGAGATTGTTCCTGAAATTCTACCGGACACAGAAAATAACTCAAAAGCAGAAGGGCCCCACCCCTCGCCGACATAAAAATCGGCACAACAAGGCAAGGATGCCTACGCTTCAAGAATAACAAGGAGGTTTAGCAATGCCACTTCGGGTAAACACGAACATAACCGCTATCAACACCAGGCGGCAGCTCATGATAAACAATAAGGAGTTGTCGACGCGAATTGAACGCCTCTCGTCCGGGTTGCGTATCAATCGTGCTGCAGACGACGCCGCTGGGCTCTCGGTTTCGGAAGGAATGAGAGCAGAACTTGTCGGCCTTAAACAGGCTGCCAGAAATGCAGAACACGGCACCAATCTGATTCAAACAGCAGAAGGTGCACTCAACGAAGTCAGTGCCATTCTTATTCGAATGCGCGAACTTTCAGTACAAGCAGCTTCATCGACCCTCAACGACAACAACCGATCGGCACTCAATGCCGAGGTTGTCCAGTTGGTCGCTGAAGTTGACCGCATCGCCAGCGCAACAAGCTACAACAATACGTCTCTTTTGAGTGGCTTTGGAAACAGTGTATCAAAAGATATTACAGTATCTACATCACTGGCCTCAAATACCACGGGCGTCGTTGATGCATCCATCACAGGTGCGGCATCAGGTACCTATACATTTATAGACAACTCCGCTACAGACAGTCAAATTACGTTGGGCAATGGCGTTACCACACAGACCATAGACATTGGTACAGCCCTCGACACCGACGCTGCAACAGGCGCGGTAGTGGCCACCAGCAGCAGCATTGTGGCCAACTTTGACCGCTTGGGCATCCAGTTAACACTTACTGGCGCGCGCAATGCAAACCAATTTACACCCGCAAGTGATGGGTATCGCGATGGGGAATTAGATGGATTGGTTCTCCAAGTCGATGCCGGAACTGGCGGTTCATTCCAAATTGGTGCCGACAACACAGCGGTAGACCGTTTTGAGGTCAACATCAGAGATATGAGTGCAACAGGCGCGGCCTTGAACCTTGCCGGCACGTCGGTCAGCACCATTACTTCGGCACGATCCCTCATCGACACGGTTGATTTGGCCATCCAAACCGTGGCCCAACAACGGGGTGACTTAGGTGCCGTTCAAAATCGATTAGGATTTACAATTCGGGCGCTTGAAAACACCATAGAGAACGTTCAGGCCTCAGAATCGACCATTCGCGATGCCGATATGGCAGAAGAGGTATCGCAATTTACACGCGCACAAATACTGGTTCAGGCAGGCACGTCTTTGCTGGCACAAGCCAACGCAATTCCGCAAAACGCGCTCACGCTCCTCCAGTAAGCCAAAAAAACAACTAATGGGCCCGGTGCTTCCCACCGACACCGACCGCCCAACCGTTAGGTGGGTTGTTTTACCCGAAGAGGCCGCAGATAACGAAAGTTATCTGCGGTCTTCTAATGTACACAGCAGCTTGACAAGACCCACACATTACACTATCTTGCCACTGTTATCCACAAATCAATCAAGCACTTAGAGAAAACCCACCCAACATGAACAAATACATGCCTTTGGTGATTTTGGTGGTGCTTGGGCAAACTGTTTTGGCCTATCTATTGGTCAACAATGTGGTTATCTACCGATTGTCTGGCCCTCCTCTGGAAGAACAGCAAGAGGTTGAAGTGGACATTTCGGTAAGTGATAAACCCGAACGTATCTACCGTGACATGGGCGAATTTTTGATTAATCCTGCAGACTCGGTAAATAACCAAGGGTTTCGGTTTATTCAAACCGAAATCACATTGGGGGTTTCTCCGGCCCGTGTTCATGACAAACTTGCCCAACAGAATCTGCATTTGCGCGACACAGTTATACGCGTTCTGTCGGCCAAAAAGCTCGCAGAGATGGATTCACCAGATGATCGCGAATATATCAAAGATGAGCTTCGATTTGCCTTAAACGAACACCTCGGTGACAGCGAAGAAATCTTACAAATCAACTTTCTCAAATTCATTGTTCAATAGCCCACCAAACTGCCCTTTATGAAACTCCGCACAGTTCTTAGTCAATATCCGACCATAGAATTAAAAAAACTTGCCCAAACACTGGGATTTGAATTGGACCCGCAGGTCAACAAAACGGTCTTAATTGACCACCTGTGCCAGCAATTACCAGTACCTGAGCGCATTTCAGACACGTTAGACACGCTCTCCAAAACACAAAAAAAACTGATTCAAGACATTGCATCTGAAGGGGGGGAACTCTTCGAAGAAGATGCTATTGAAGAACTTGCCAATGGATTTGAACACCGGTTGCGTGCACAAATTGACGAACTGACCACTTGCGGCCTGGTTTTTCGTGACCAAGAAATGCTCGACCACCCCCTAATAGGCATTCCAGATGCCCTGCTCAAGTCCATCCCGATTTCAGCCAAAAATCAGGGCAAGTTGCGCTTGGTGCTCAAATCTGTATCTGTCGGTATATTGCGCAACATCGCCCAAGACCTCCAGCTTTCCATATCTGACACACGGCGCCCCATTCTTATTCGCGCCATTCACCACGCATTGCTTACCCCAGACACGCTCAAAACTTATTTGCAAACCCAATCGGAAGAAAAACGCGCCGTGCTCGACTTTCTCCTTGTTCGCCAAACGGCGACTCGACAAGAAATTACCGAACACCTTGGTGAGAGCGCAAAAAAAGAGCTCGAAGACCTGTTGTGGAAAACGCCCTTTTGTTATAGCCCAACCGATGATCTAAACGACAAAGACGCGCCTTTAGCACTTGCCTCAGACTTGTACCGTGTTTTACAAAAAATAGCAAAAAAACAAGGTGGGCAATTAGAAAGCCAAGTGGATGACCTGCTTGCTGGCCCAACGGCCCCTCCCCAAACAACACAAGACAACACGCGGCATCTTTTTCCCGATTTGGCTACAATTATAGGGCTTATTGACCGCAAATTGCCTCGTAGGCTCAAACACGGGGGCATTCCCAAAAGTGACTTACGAGACTCTGCGCGTTTTTGCCAAGGTGAAACCGACCCGGGTTATGTTGAATTTTTAATGCTCTTTGTTGAAACAGCAGGCCTTGTCAAACCACGAGGTGACATCTGGCGAACGACACCAGAATGCGGGAAGCGTTTATCTGACATCATCGAAATAAGACAAGCCCTGTTTGCGTTTTGGCAACAGACCGATCGTTGGAATGAATGGTCTACAGATCGAAATGCCTCCAAAAGCAACAAAATGGCAGATTTGATCAGTGTGCGACAAGCCGTTGGTCAGGCACTGATACAAATTGAACCGGGGGAATGGATTACTTACCCGTCATTTTATCACTTTCTAACGCGTGTCTCTGAAACATTCCGTCACATTTCAGAGACACCTTCCAGTGGCCGGAACCTTGCAGCAGGTGGTACAACCGCAGATGAACTCTTGCGTCGGATGCTCAGCGGAGCCCTTGCTTGGATGGGCATTCTGCGCACCGGGTCTCCAGCTGCCTTTGCACAACCGCTACATCGAAGTGACCAAGCCGTCTTTCAGCTCACACCCTCAGGCTTGGCGCTTTTAAAACATGAAAACACCGAATCCTTAAAAGAAAATGTCCCCCCACAAAACCCAAATTCTCGCATCGTTATTCAACCCAATTTTGAAGTCCTGGCCCCTCCAGATTTAATGCCCTCTGTTTATATTGAACTGTGTGGGTTATCAGACCTTCAAAACCAAGATGTGATGACCACTTTTGTCATCACCAGAGAAGCGATACAACAAGCACTCAACAGGGGTGAAACCGGCGAGACCATTCGCACATTTTTTTCAACAAACAGCGCCACCGGTTTACCAGACATTGTAGATGCTCTCATTACTGAATGCGAGGGCAAATTTGGCGAAATAGAGTTGTTCCCTGCCATAGGTTTTCTCAAAGTAGAAAAGCCAACCCTCTTAGATGAACTTTATGCACAAAAAAACATTGCACAGGCTTTGGCCCAACGTCTCTCACCTACAATCGCGGCGCTTGACCAAAGCAGTCGGCCAGAAGCCCTATTACAAATCCTGCATCGCCAAGGATATATGCCCAGCCTTCTGGAAAGCCAATCTCCCAATCATGAAAACCGACACCAAATTGTATTCAGTACCACAGAGCTGTCTGACATTGTTGCATTTTTAGAAACAGCACGCGAAGCGATTGAAGCAAAAACCAGCGAACATCTAGAAACAGTCCATCATCTCATACGACGTTTTAAACGTACTTTGCGACAAAGTCCCGATGCACCGCGAGAAGAAGCCGCCAGCCGCTACAGCACCTTATTTCAGACAATGTTCCACCCACCGCAAAATCGCGAAGATGGCTTAGAAGAACTCCTCCATTTTACCGGACCTAACCCATCTACCGTGCCCGCAGAAATGAAAGCCATTATCGCCTATGCCATTGACCACCAGCTTTGTGTAGAAATTGCATATGGCAACGATGCAAACGCCCCCAAGCGCATCATTGAGCCCTTTTCAGATGATCATGCCATGCTATATGCCTTTTGCCGGGAACGCAAGGGCGATCGTGTTTTTCGCACCGATAGGATTCACTTTGCGCGCCTAACAGCTGAATATTTTAAAAGAGCGGGTACAACTTGACTTTTAAATCCCGTAAACCTATATTGCCCGAGTATCTGGCGTAAGTTCGCCCCCCGACGAACCTGCTGGGTATATCTGGCCATCAGCGACGCTTGGCAACGCCGAGTGCTGATGGCCCTTCTTTATACCATATCCTTTTTTTACAAATACTTACTTCCCCAAAAAAGGGTATCGACATGGTCCGCTTCACAGCATTTCCTCTCCTCCTTTTTTTCTTCACATTTCCCCTCCAGGCACAAACAACTGGCACCCCCATCTCCATGACGCTCTCGGGTGGATCGGGAACCCTCAATTTAGACTTTGCCAACAACGACTATGAGCTCATCCTCTACTCGGGTCAAACCGATGCAGCAGATACCAACCGCACGTACACTTACACCGTGTCAACCGGTTCAACCGGTTCAACCGGTTCAACGCTGAGTTTTCTAAACCCTCCCATTTATCAACCCGCGACATCTCAACGCGATCATTTTGAATATCTCCTTCGTCAAAAAGAACAAGTACTGGCGCAACGGGTCCAAATGACCGGTTGGGTACCCGCCGCACCTAAAATAATCACCCGCCAACAAATTGGTGCTACGCGCACATTCGCATTTGAAAAGTTCGGTGGTGTCACTTCAAATCAAACGGTCACCGCCACATTGGTCGCGACCAATAGTCGCGCAATTGCCTACCTCGACAATGCCCTCCCCTCATCAGAAAAAAACATCAGCACAGCAAACATAGAGACCATGCTCAATGCGTTTAGCAACGACACCTTCAACACCATCACAAATACGTATGGTACCCCCTCTGATGTGGACAGTGACGGCAAAGTCATCTTTCTCTTTACACACCTGGTTGACCAAGTCGGAGGCGTTGCAGGTTTTTATTCTTCAGGATCACTCTTTGCAACAGACCGAGGGGGAGATGGCAACATTGCTGACATGATGTTTATCAGCCCCACACGAGAACTGGCGTCTTACACATCTTTACTCGCTCACGAATTCCAACACCTCATCAGCTTCAATCAACACGTGCTGATTCAAAACGGAGACGCCGAAGAAACATGGCTAAACGAAGGTTTGTCCCACGTTGCGGAAGACCTCGTTAACGGGCATATTGACGGTGGCAATACAGACTTGGTGTCTGACTTTATGAATGCGCCTGAACAATATGCCCTCACCGGAGATGCCTCCCTCAACTCAGGTATCCGGGGTGCGGCATACCTCTTTGTACGGGGTCTCATGGAATCATTTGGCTCCGATGTGCCAGGGCGATTGGTTAAAACCAACAAAGTAAACATTGCCAATGTAGAAGACATTTCAGGCCAGACCTTCGACGACGTCTACCGCACATTCACGTCACGTCTTTTTCTGAGTGGCAACAACCTCAACACCGATCCCAAACTCAATTACAGCTTTCGATACTTTACCGAACCACAAACCAATCGGCGTAGCCTACCGGTGCCCAAAGAACAAAAACTCGATGCACAAAATACCAGCGCGTCTGGCACCCTTCGCCCAGCTTCCAGCACGTTCATTCGCCTCACAGGTACAGGCTCGCAAAACATTCAAATTCAAAGCGAACTTTCTGGCAACTTCCGCGCAACCTACATTCCCTTACCCAAAAATTTCATCCCGGCCTTGTCACTATCCGTTGACTTTTTCCAAAAGATCACACTCGATGCGCCCTTTTCAGCGGTTTACACCACCGGTGAAACCAGCTCCTTTTCAGGCAGCGTAAGCGACGCATCGATCACCCAGATATTGCTGACCTATGAACCGCGTGACCCATTAGGTGAAGAAATTCGCTTTTCGATTGGTGTCTCTGCAGGTCGTTTTAACCAAAGTGTCATCTTTGCGCCATCCCAAGCCGGCGAATATACCCTTGCCGTTTTTGCGGGCCCACAAGGTGAACTCTTGCCCCAAGCCGGTCGTTTTCCAGGTGCCATTGTCTCTGCAGGAGAAGGGGCAGTCAGTTTGCCTACAGACTTCTTCACGGGCGTCACACTCAGCACGGCCCTTCCGGGTCAATATCAAGCCGGGCAAGGCGCATCACTCGTTGGCCAGGTGACAGACACCAGCATTGAGGTAATCCTTTTGGTATTCACATCCAAAACTGGCGGTTCAGAAATTCGCATTCAAACCAATGTCAGCAATGGTACCTTTAGAAAAGGATTCATTTTCACACCCGAACAAGCAGGCACGTACGATCTCGATTTATTTGGTGGCTCTGCAGGTGGCAGTGTGCCACACCTGGGTGGTTTTTCTCCTATTGTGGTTACCTCAACCGGGAATGAAAGCATCAATCTGCCCGTAGACCTTTTTGACAACATCGTGCTCAACACGCCATTAAATACTACTTTTATCGCAGGACAAACGCGGCAAATTTCAGGGACAATTTCTAATACGAGCATCAACCAAGTTGCACTCAGCTTTTCTCCTGCTACAGGTGGTTCAGATATTGACAATTTCATTGACGTCACCAATGGTCAATTTAGCGCCAATATCGCATTTACAACTGCGCAGGCAGGACAATACGAAATGATCTTATTTGGCGGACAAGCCGGGCAAAGCCTTCCATTCTTAGGGCGTTTCACCCCCATCAACGTCGTCTCTGCAAGACCAGCCATCACACTGGCCACCACATCCCTTACATGGTCTGATGTCTCTGAAGGAAATACACAAAACCAAATCCTCAGCATCACCAACAATGGCAGTCAAACCCTCGATATTACCCGTTTTGTAACCGAGGCTCCTTTTTCGGTCTCCGAAAGCACCCTCTCTATTGCCCCGGGTGAAACAGGCACAGCAACCGTTGTTTTTGCACCCATCTCTGGTGGTACACACAGTGGTAGTCTTCAAATATTGAGCAATGACCCAGATCGCGGCACCCAACTCATTTCGCTTTCGGGCACAGCCATATCCGTGCCTCAACCTGCAATCACCTTGCGACAGAGCACACTCGCCTGGCCATCTGTCATCGTTGGACAAACCCAAACCCAAACACTCACATTTGTCAATACGGGCAAAGCGAACCTCACGGTCACAGTTTCTGCCAATGACAAAGCGTTCACGCTCTCAAACACAACCTTTACGGTTGCCCCCAACGACAGCAGTACGATCGTCGTGATCTTCGCACCAACGACAACAGGTGACATCGTGGGCGCGATCACCTTAACCACCAATGACAAAAACAATGCCAGTATACAGGTGAACATCACAGGTACCGGCATAGAAACAACAACCACCGCACCAACCCCCGATTTTAACGGAAACGGTACGGTTGACTTTTCTGACTTCTTAGCTTTTGCTGGTGCTTTTGGAAGCAAACAGGGAGATGCTAAATTTGACAGCCAATATGACTTAAATGGCGATGGCAGTATTAATTTTCCTGATTTCTTGACCTTTGCTTCGGCGTTTGGAAAATAGCATGAATTTTCTACTCATGTGGTCTACAACACATCCTTCCTCTCAATATTTGAATTGTTTTCCACCCCAAAGCTACTTATTTTGTCACCCCGACCCCATTTTTATACCATTATGATAGACAGAGGGGAAAATGCTTCTACCGCCACCCAAAGTACAAGAAGGTGTACTTTCTCGCCTCAAAACCCACTCCAAAAAATATGTGGGCAGACGCGGCATAAAAGAAATTAGAGCCCACTTTCAGGGTAACCATATGTTTCTTCAAGTCGTTAAAGAAGCCAAGGGTGGCCTAATCGGGCGCCTGTTTGGCATGGGTGAAGTGCGCGGCGTGGGGCGGTTGGCGCGCTTGGAATATTTAGGACCCAACAAATGGAAGTTTCTGATTTACAAATACGACACCCAAAAATATGCGCCTTATTCCGACTTAAAAGAAGGCACCATTGAAGAGTGTCTCGATGCGGCCGCACGCGTCTTTTTGGTCTAAGCAAACATCCAAAATCCTGATAACAGAAAAAAGGGCCCCAACCACTCACTGGTTGAGGCTCTTTAGATTTATATAGGGTTGACAAACCCTTCACATTGATTACCATGTTATTCTACAGCCCAATCCTAGAATTGACTTGTTGGAGGTTATGTAACAATGAGTGAACCATCAGAAAAAAGCTTGAATCGGATGAAAATCTACACCGAAAAATACTGGGAAAAGACAGGTACCTCGCCTCATCCTATTCAGGACGTTACCACGACCGTGGTCAACGGCTTGGCACAGCACATTGACGAAGTTGGCAGACCCTTGTGCCCGTGCAACTTTTACCCCGACAAAGCTGCCGAACTCGAGCGCAGCCGCGAATGGGTCTGTGCATGTGATGAAATGAAAATCTTCAAATATTGCCATTGTTTGCTCTTTGTGGCCCCCGATGGCAACCCCATTACCGAATATTTGCCAGAAGACCATGAAGGCCGACAAGTTTACGGTATTGTCAAAGACCCAACCCCCGACAAAGGCCGAGAACTTCGCCACAAGGCAGACGAAAAAATCGCCGAGTGGAAAAAGGCAGAAGAAGCGTAATTCTATATTTATTCAACGCCGGTAATAAAATAGCCCTGATTCGTCAGGGCTATTGCTTTAAATACGCACAATAAGCAGTCAACAAACAACACTTATCACCCCTTCCGGTTGGCTGACCCTTACCCCTGCAAACGACCCTATGTTCGACAAAACCCACTTATCGCCTGCTGAGTTTGAATTTGTGGTTATCTCCGATACCCACTACATGCTCGACATGGGCAATCAGCCCCTCGAGTTTGAATCGCGGCGCAAGCAAACACAACGTTCAGAAATTGCCCTTCAACAGGTTGCGGCACTCAACCCTGCATTTGTGATCCACTTAGGGGACCTCGTACAAGAATACCCCGCAAGCCCCTCCTTTGAACAAGCCATTGCAGAAGCACGCGCCCAGCTCAATCGGTGTGGCATTGCCCCTCACCTGGTCGCAGGCAATCACGATGTCGGCGACAAAACCGATGCCACAATGCCTACGCACCCAGCCAGTGCAAAATCACTGGCCTTTTATCACGAGCAATTTGGTCC
>Ga0114999_10006323_pt1 | contig 13682 bp, 9 predicted proteins | sample ArcticOcean_MG_C_3_FD_89820 | JGI IMG/M metagenome (GOLD analysis project Ga0114999, IMG submission 89820) | Marine microbial communities from western Arctic Ocean - ArcticOcean_MG_CB8_126 | ecosystem: Environmental > Aquatic > Marine > Oceanic | place: Arctic Ocean: Canada Basin | collected...
CATTAGAAGAACGGTTCAGCACGCCTGATCGAATTTGGTTTTCAAACCCTGAGTTAGCGGGTGGGGGTGCGTTTATGGATATGGGAACCCATGCGGTGCATATGCTCAGGACATTGCTTGGGCCCGTGAAGGAAGTGTTTGCGACGATTAGCAATGTGTCGGGCATTTACGCTGATGTGGATGACAATGGGCTGGGTCTGCTACGATTTGAAAATGGCTGTTTGGGAACCGTGGAGGCGTCTTGGGTACAACGTGGTGGGCCGAAGGGGTTGGAGATCATGGGCCGAGATGCGGTGTTGTATGAAGATGCTGAAAAAGGGTATGTGACTTCTGCATCTCGAGATGAAGTGACGCCTGTTGCAGCGGGCGAGGCAAAACCGACGCGCGTTGATCGGCTGATCGCTGCGATTGAGGGGGACATAAGTCCGGAAGAGTTGGAGGCCGATTTGAGGTGTGCTGTGGATGCTGTGGCGATTATGGAGGCGTGTTATCAATCCAATGAATCGGGGACATGGGTCGAAGTACAAGATCTTTATGGGCAGGCTTAGGGTAAAGGTGATTGATCCCAATGTTTTGTTCTACGGGGTTGCATGCTGGCGGGGCCAACATTAAGTTGTTGAAGTGTTTACGCCTATCTCTTATTGATCTATGGGAATTTATGATATGAACCAAACAAGCTTGTTTTATCCTGGTGACCTTGTTCAGAAGGCGCGAGAAAATATCGCGCAATATGCCTGGGCAAAAGAGACTCACTGTCAGATCGTCTCGGATGCTCAGCCTTGGATGCAATTTTCAGATGATGACCTTTGGGCTTTGATGTTTGGCAACACGCTCAAACGTTCTTGGATGGTGTGGTCAAATGGGCATTGTCCGGCCTGCCAAACGGATGTGCCGATGTATAACTGGGAGATTGATGCCTTGAATCGCCCGTGGAAAGTGCGTTGCCCACATTGTGCAGTGGATTTTCCGAAAAATGACTTTCAGGCGTACTACCGATCTGGACTTGATGCACAAAGTGTTTTTGATGCCGAGTTAGCGGATCGGTCTTTGTTGTTCAATGCCGAACATCCCGGTCCAAATCATTCAGAGCATCTCTTTGGTGTCGATGATGGAGAAGGTTTTCGAACCGATGGCCACATCTGGTGGTTTGTGGGCACCTACTTAATATATGGTCAGTGGAAGCAGGTTGTGCAGGGCGGCATTTGTAAGTTGGCCCATGCTTATACTGTAACGGGTGATCGGCAATATGCGTATAAAGCAGGCATCTTGCTGGATCGTGTTGCGGATTTGTATCCGACGTTCGATTTTAAACGTGAAGGTGTGCTTTATGAAAAGAATGGGGATGCAGGATATGTGTCTACGTGGCACGATGCTTGTGAAGAGGTGCGAGAGCTGGTTTTGGCGTATGATCAGATCCGAGATGTTATCTGTGAAGACACTGCTTTGGCTGATTTTCTTCAGGCGAAGTCAGAAGAACATCACATTGGCGTTTCCAAATCTAAGCCCGTTGATGTGATGTACAATATTGAAACGCGCATTTTGAAAGAAACCTTAGAGAACTTTGACAAAATACGATCCAATTATCCCAGACAGGAAATTGCGCTCATCACGTGTCACACGGTTTTGGGCTGGCCAGAAAATCGAGCGCAGGTGTTGGAATTGATTGATGAGATGGTGGAGACGTCCACAGCCGTGGATGGGGTGACAGGGGAGAAGGGGTTGGCGGGATATGCATCGGGCGTTATTCAAAGTTTGGCCCAGTTTCTGGAGATGTTTTGCCGTGTGGATGCCAATTTTTTAGATGATATGTTGCAACGCCATCCCAACTTGCGCCAGACCTATCGGTTTCATATCGATACACTGTGCCTTCAGCAGTATTATCCGCGCGTTGGGGACACGGGTGGTTTTGCTCAGAAGACAGAGCAGTATATGGGGGTGCGTTTTTCTAAGGTGTCGGGGCTGCTGCCTTCTATGTACACTTTCCTTTGGCGTTTGTATGAACGCACGGGAGATGTTGCTTATGTTCAGGCGCTCTATCGGGCAAATGACAATGGGGTGGCGGGTTTGCCTTACGATCTGTTTATAGAGGATTGTGAAAAAGTGCAGCAATCGGTTGAGGGCATTATCGCAGCGGAGGGCGTTGCAATCTGTAATGAGAGTATGAACAAAGAAGAGTGGCACTTGGCACTTTTGCGCTCTGGGCAACGGGATCAGGAACGGGTGGTGTGGTTGGATTATGATACGGGAGGTCGGCATGGGCATTTGGATGGTTTAAATATGGGGCTGTTTGCCAAGGGGTTGGATTTGATGCCCGACTTTGGGTACCCACCTGTGCATATGGGAGGGTGGGATGGCGATCTTTTTCATTGGTATCTCAATACCGCTTCTCACAACACCGTTGTGGTCGATGGTCAAAACCAGAAGAAACCGGTTGATGGTGTGACCAAACTTTGGGCGTCGGGGGATTGTTTTCGGGTGGTTCAGGCTTCTTGTGAGGCTGTGTATGACATACCGAGATATGAACGCACACTTATTATGATTGATATTTCAGATACAGACAGTTATATGCTCGATCTGTTCCAAGTCGCTGGCGGTCGAGACCACGCCAAGTTTATGCACAGTCATTTTGGCCTAGCAACGACGGGTGGTTTGTCATTGTCCGCTGGTGATGACTATGGGCACAAGACACAGATGCGCAACTTTCGGCGTGATCTTTCTCCCAAGCTTGGATGGTGGGTCGATTGGCAGGCTGAAGATCGATTGGGGTATTTGGAAGCGGGAAAGGATGTTCACCTGAGATACACAGATTTAACAACGGATGCTCAGGCGCACCTTGCTGAAGGATGGGTTGCGATGGGTTTTCATAACAATGACGAAGCATGGATACCACGATTGATGGTGCGTCGCCAGAATGAAGAGGGAGATTTGGTTTCGACTTTTGTGGGTATCTGTGAACCTTATGAAGAGGCGTCTCAGATTACAAATATCTGTCGTTTATCACTGGTGACTGAAAATGGTGACGCGTGTCCAGACACCTACGTGGCTGTTGAGATTCTGTTGGTGGATGGCAGGCGGGATCTGTTGGTTGTTGTCGATAGCGAAAATGTGGATGGGGTTTCTGAGGTTGTGATACAAGAAGCGTGGGGATTGCGCTTTTCGGGAAACGTATGCTGGGTGCGCAAACAAGTGAACGGTGATATTGAACGGGTTGCTTTATGTGGGGAGGCGTTGCAAGTTGATCGAATTGATCTGTCAGGTGAAACTGGGTTTACGGAAGTCGTTTTGGATTCATGATGCGTTTTTAATACGTTAAAGGTTGAGGTTTGTTAGAACTTTCCAAAAAAAAAGGGCAAAAATGAAATAGGCGATGTATACCACAAAAAGAACAGCAATAGAAATGCGCCACACGTTTGATGTGTGGTTGCGAAAAAGGATGATACTGCCACTATAGGTTTAATATGGCGTGGGCGGGTGTGTTCATGGTTTATTTGTATTGATCGATATAGGGACTGTCTGGATAAAAGTCGCGAATTAGGTTTGCCTCCAAAGATTTCGGACCATTCCTCCAAGGACTCTTGCCGGTTTTTTCACGTTCTCTTAGAGGTTTGATGGAGAGGCAACTGCACTGAGTAGCAAGAACTTCAAAGACTTTATTGGCGATCAGTTGATGACCGAGATCATTGGCATGGATGTCGCCTTCACCAGATGGGCTGCAAAATGTCCAGTTGGCATTTTTTTGCGTTTCGTAAACATCGGCGAATAAACAGTCATTTTTTTGTGCAAGTTCTTTGATCGTTTGATTGTAGCTGTGTTGTATTTCTAATGTGCCAAGGTTCCAAACTTCGCCCGTAATGGTACCACCGGTTTGATTGCGAAATCCTTTGCCCGGAATAAAGTAGGTGTTGAGCAAAAGGATGAGGCTGTTTGTTTCTTGTTGCACATCTGTGAGAATGCTTTGTAGGTCATCTTGGAAAGCTGGGAGTGGTGTGCCGCTTCTGAGATCGTTGTATCCATAACTGATGAGAATGAGGTCGGGCTGTAGATCGATCACATGTTTGCGGTAGCGTTCGATGCCAATGGGGCGTCTATTTTGATAGGATGCACAGATGGGGGATTGCGTTGATATAACGTCAGCTCCAATTCCCCGATTGACAAGCGTAACGGGCATGTCTTGAAATTGATCTATAAGCCCTTTCAAAACGTAGGGCCACCCTTTGTCTTGTTGTGTCGCTGCAACACCCACGGTATGGCTCTCGCCAAATGTGACCATTTTTTTAATCGGATTAGACGATTATGTGTTGCCAAGCATTGATTCATTTTTGGATGAAGTTGAGCGCGCTGATCGGTTGGCGAAAGAGGATGGGCACCGTTTTGCCGTAGATGTTGTGTTGACCGATTATCGGATGGCCGATGGCATAAGCAGTGAGGGCAGCCCGCCTGTGGCGATAGGTGAACATCCCGAGTTTTTGACGGATGAATCTGTTCGGCGCAATTTACTGCTCGCGCTTGCACCTGCACTTGAAAAGTTAGGTCAACATCCATTGGTGACATTGGTGCTGATGAATGAGCCTTCGTTTTCTACTTTGTCAGTAGCTGTTGTCGATCAATTTTTGCTCGATCTCTATCGTGCTGTTTTACTGGCGACAACACCAAGCTCAGATTTTGATGGCAATGGCGCAGTTGATTTTATCGATTTTACACTTTTCGCACAACAATTTGGATTGCCGTCTGATTCCGTTTTTGATCTTATTTCCGATGGACGGGTCAATTTTGCCGATTTTCTTGTGTTTGCCAGTGATTTTGGAAAACAAGCCGGTGCGCGTGTGACTATTGGGTGGCGGAATGACCAAAGTGCATTGGAAGGGGCTCAGAGATTAGAGAATATTTATGGCGGCACCGTAACCCCTGTGATCAGTTTTCACGTATACGATGTGCCTGAGAATTCATTTCATCCGCTGACGTTGACTCGGGCAGATTTTGAGCGCGCGGGTTATGGTGACCGAGAAATCCGTATTACAGAATGGGGGCTGGGAACTGTTGGACAGGTACAGATGCAGTGGGATATCGTCGGTGCATTTGTGCAGGTGCAACAGGCTGGATTTGATGGGGTCTTGTTTTGGTGGGATGCGGTGCATCTGTTTGAACCCGATCGGTATCGGGTTGCTTTGGCAGTGTATTTACAGATCCGATAGGGGGTATTTCATACACTTGCAAGTCGATATGTTTCGCGGGCAATGAGGCGTTCTTCGTCTGTGGGAATGACGAAGATTTTGATGGAGGATGTTTCTGTAGAGAGGGTAGCTTCTTGACCCATGCACGCTGCGTTTTGGGTCGGGTTGAGGTGAATGCCGAGTGGTTCGAGGTTTGCGAGAATGCACAGGCGAATGTCGGGGCTGTTTTCGCCAATGCCACCCGTGAAGATGATACCATCTATTTGGCCAAGCACGGCGAGATAAGACCCGATATATTTTTTGATGCGATAGGTAAATACATTCAGTGCAAGTTGGCTTTTGGCGTCGCCCTTGTTGGCAAAGGCAAGCAATTCACGCAGGTCGTTTGATTTTTCGGATAAACCCAACAAACCACTTTCTCTATTGAGGAGGTGGTCTGTTTTTTCTATGCCCAACTTTCGAGCAAGATTGAGGACGACAGCAGGGTCTATGTCACCTGAGCGGGTGCCCATTGCAACACCTTCAAGGGGCGTGAAGCCCATAGATGTATCGATGGATTGGCCGTCTTTGATGGCAGTGATCGAACAGCCATTGCCCAAGTGGCAGGTGATGCCCGTGAATGGATGATCGAGCATTTGGGTGGCGCGTTCTGATACATAACGATGGGATGTGCCGTGGAAACCATAACGACGTATGTGATCTTGTGTGTAATAGGATGTCGGAATGGCATATCGATAAGCATATTCGGGCATTGTTTGATGAAACGCGGTGTCGAAAACGGCAACGTGCATGGCGTTGGGGATGATGGTTTGGCCGGCGCGAATGCCCGCCATATTGGGTGGGGTGTGCAACGGGGCAAATGTTTTGAGTGCGTCGATTTCTCTTTCGATCTCAGGAGTAATACATGTGGCTTCGATAAATTTCTCACCCCCCTGAACCACCCGGTGTCCAACGGCTTGGATGTCATCGGGAGATATGTCTAAGTGATTACAGAGATAGGCAATCGCAGCGGTGTGATCGGGGGCGGGTATGATTGTTTGATTTTTACCATCGGAGAACGTTGCATCGTCTTGGCCGATTTTTTCTACTTGGCAAGATGCAATTAAGCGTTCACTTGGCATATCAAAAAGACGTGTTTTGACCGAGGAACTGCCGCTGTTAAAGACGAGTATGTTCATGAGATGGGTTATGTGATTTGTGAGCTTGCTTCTTTGTCAAGCATAAACGTGCAGTTGGGGTGGTTTTGTAAAAAGCTGGCTGGGCATTGTGATGAGGGTGGGTCTTGAAGGGCTTGTTTGATGGCTTTGGATTTGCCTTCACCTGTGGCTAAGAGTAGGACTTGACGGGCGTCATGGATGGTGGCTATGCCTACGGTAATGGCTTTGCGAGGAACGTCTTCTTGGTTTTGGAAAAAGCGGGTATTGGCATGAATGGTTTCTGGCGTGAGATCAATTTGTCGGGTGCGTGAATCTGGGGGACTGCCGGGTTCGTTGAAGGCGATGTGCCCATTGGAGCCAATGCCCAATAACCAAAGATCGACGCCACCACAGGCTCGGATCTTGGCCTCAAAAGCCTCTCCTTCAAGTGCTGGATCTACTGCTTTTCCATTGGGCACATGGGTATTCCAAGGGCGAATATCAATGCGGTCAAAAAAGAGGTTTTGCATAAAGTGCCGGTAGCTCTGATTGTGGTCGCCATCCAAGCCCCAATATTCATCGAGGTTGAAGGTGGTAACTTTTGCAAAGCTTAAATTCTCGTTGCGATGCAGGCCAATGAGCTCGGCATAGGTTTTAACCGGTGTTGACCCCGTGGCAAGCCCGATCACAGCATCTGGTTTGTTGCGAATAAGGGTTGCGATGGTGTTGGCCGCCGATTGTGCGACTTGGTCCGATGTATCGAAGATTTGTGTTTGAATGGGCATAAGATTAAATGCGCGGAGAGCTGGGTGCATGGCGCTGAGCGCTTTTAGGGTTTTACGCCCTGCGCTTTGCTCCCAGCGCTCCGTGCTTTTTAGGTTTTTCGATGGCGAACAACCCGGCCTGGCAGCTGGTCTGTGGGTTGACTGTTTTGGATAACGATTTGGCCGTTGACGATGACATAGGGTATGCCAACCGGTGGCAATGTGGGTGCTTCAAATGTGGATTGGGCGGCAACTGTTTTGGGGTCGAAGATGACGATGTCAGCGGCTTTGCCTTTTGCCAGTTCACCTCGGTCTGGAATGCCAAAACGTTGGGCGGGAAACCCACTCATTTTATAAACAGCTTCTTCGAGTGTGAGCAGGTTGCGCTCGCGCACAAAGTGGCCTAAGACACGGGAAAAACAGCCAAAACCACGTGGGTGGGGGTGCGGAATGTTGAAGATGCCATCGGAGGCCACCATCATACGCGGGTGTGTGGCGGTACGTGTGACTGTTTTTTCGGATTCTTCGGGATCGTCTTGCCAGGGGAATACAAAGGCTTGATGCTCGTGTTCTTCAAGCAGCAAATTATAGGCAAAGGCTTCGGGGGTTGTGTTGTGTTCTTGTGCAAGGTCTGAAAGACGTTTGCCAATGTGGCGATTTGATCCGGTATATCCAACCACCTGATCGGCACGGCCCAACCACCGTTTGAGTTCGATAAGAGATTCGGCTTTGACTGTTGGGTCTTCGAGGCGCTTGTTGACCTCATCTGGGCTGCCCTCTTGAAATTTCATGGGCAGCATCATATACATATGGGTCATGCCTGCCGGATAAAGATAGGATTCAAAGGTCAAGTCAGCACCTTCATTTTCGATTTTTTCGAGCCATTTCTCTGCGTCGAGGTCAACCCGTTCGTGCGAAATGTGAACGGGTATGTTGGCGGCCTTAGAGAGTTCAACTGTTTCTTCCCAAGCTGCTTTGCGCCCAAGGATGTGATAGCGTGCATGCGCCGCATAAATGCCACCATATTCGGCGGCCACTTTGCACAGGGCAACAAGTTCTCGAAAGTCGGCATTGGCAGAGGGTTGATAATCCAGCCCGAGGTTGAGCACACCCGCACCGGCTTCCATCCATTGGCGGGTGAGGTCTGCCATTTGGGCAATTTCACTATCGGTGGCTGGGCGTGGATTCCATCCACAAACAGCCAAGCGCAAGGCGCAATGCGGTACTTGTGAATAGACATTGGCAGGGCTATTGCCTTCAAAGAGGGCGAGATAGTCTTCTGGGTTTTGCCAACCTAAAGGGATGTCTACTTTGCCTACAGAAAAGCGGGTATAGGTCCAAAGTTCTTGGGTTTGTTTGGGTGAAAGACCTGTCCAGCCGAAACCATCGGGTGCTAACAGTTGCGTGGTGATGCCTTGTTGCACTTCGGCGTGGCGATGGACGCCTGTGAGCAACGCGATTTCTGAGTGTACGTGCACATCAATAAAACCGGGTGCTACGACGTGATCGGTGGCATCGATGGTGGTTGTCGCTTGGGCTTGAGACAGGTCACCTATCGCTTCTATGCGGTCACCGTTGATGCCCACATCGGCGATAAAAGCAGGCGTTTTGCCTGTGCCATCAATGAGCGTGCCGTTTTTGATAATGAGATCGAAAGTCATAAGAGGCAATGGATAATAATGGACAATGGAAACCGGCGTAAGGGCAAACCTGTGTGTTTGCTCAATGAACAGAGCAAGTATATACGATGAAATGGAGATGATGCAAAGAAAAAAAGGGGAGGATTAAGGGCCACAAGAGGCGAGACGTAAGAAATAAGAGGTTAACGTCTTTACGCCTCACGTCTCACCGATTTTTCAAAATGATGTGATTAATGGGTGGCCTTCGCCGGGGAACCAAATGGCATCGACAATGACACCGAGGGAAACACCTGCGAGATAGCCCATGAGCATGCCCAAAAAGAAGGGAGCGGTTTTGTGATAGCGATCTAAACCGCCCACACGCATAATGACAAATTTGATGGCCCACACAATGAAGATAGAGACAAAGACGTTTTGGGTAATGGCATTGGCGGCAATGGTAAACCCGAGTGGGTTGAGTGGGAATCCGGGAAAGAGATATCGGGCGTATAAAAGGAGCCCGACGATGAGGGCACCCACGCCGAAGAACGTTATGCGCTCCAAGTCTGGGGCCAGTGTGCCTGCTTGAATGCGGGTGGCTGTGAGTTGCCAGATGCCAACGGCACCGTCGCTGGAACCGTTGAAGCTGACAACCCCAAAGTTGTAACTGCCCGAGACATAATAGGCCTGATAGAGTGTGACTGTAATGACTGTGAGAAAACCAACGAGTGCGGCAGCTAAAACGGCAGGGGCAATGCGGCGGCGCATGTGTTTGTTCATGGCCTCTCCCAAGCGTGGGATATGGGCCATTGCCGTCATGGCAAAAGTTTTGGCATCGCAGAAGATGGTGAAGGTGAAAGCAAGTGCTGTGGCACTTAGAGAGCTCATGTTTGTCATACCCACAACATGCCAGGTAAAGGCTTGGGCACTGATGGGGCCTCGCATGAAAACCAAACCACTTTCAACCACAATGCGGGCCAAGCCCAAGTAGATGATTGTTGTTGCAAATATAAAGGCTAAGAGTGGGAGCCATTCAAGACCTGTGTTGCGCAAAAAGAGCAAGATGAATGTGCTGCTGCCTATCAGCAGGACTGTGGCCCAACGATAGGACATGAGTTCACCCGAATCGTCAATTTGGGCATGGCGTGAAAACGCTTGTTTGAACACGGCTTTGAGATGCACCCGCGCCATCCATAAGCCCCACACAACAAAGACCAACATACCGCCCAAACTTTGCCAACCCACGGTGGGGTCGAAGGACCCCCACGGATCGGATCCCCCTTTGCTGATTCCGAGGCGATTAAACAAGCCCATTTGCAAAATGGCGAGGATATGAAAAAACCAGATGCTGAAGAGGACATCGGACTTTGAGAAGTATCCAAAAACGAGGGTGAGGATGCTGATGGTGAAACGGAAAGTTGGAAACCCTTCACCCAAAGGAATGAGGTGTTTGGATGCAGGGCCGTTCAAGATGGGCAAAGGCGGCATGCCCACAAAGAACCACGCGGTGATGTTCCACAAAGTAAGCAGGAATACCAGCCCAAAACCCACTTGGAACAAGCGGTTGCGCAGGAGTGTTGTGAGTGTGCCTTGTGTGTTAGAGACACCCGTTAGTGAGAGCAGCGCCGTGGCTATGGGATAGCTGAGGCGTTCGTGTTCCATCCATTGGCGCCGAAGGATGATATTGATACACAAATTGGCGGTGAGAATGGCGGCAAAGAAACACCCCCACCAAAAAAGGGGAGGACCCCACGATGGGTATGGAAAAGGTTGGCCTTCTGGCAACCCTTCGTAGAAACCTTGAACGGCTGGCGCATTGGCAACATAGGTCCAGGGGGCTAAGTGATCGACGATGAGTTCAGACCATCGGTTTTCGGGTGTGGCAAAATAAACGGGTGCGGTGATGACGCCTAAGAAATAGCTGGAGATCCATTCGCCTTGCATGAGGGCACCAATCATGCCCATGCAGCAAATGGTGATTAATTCTGAGGGAGATAATCCGCGTGATTTGAATTGGCTATTGAGTAGGACCAGGCCCAGAAAGGGGATGAGCATGGCCAGGGAAAGGTGGGCATAATCTGCACGCGATGAGTGCAAGACGATGCTGGAGTATGTGGGCCAGAGGTTGGCGAATGCGGATAAGAGCAGGCCTATGAGGAATGCACGAATCGACATGCTTATTCTGCTCTTGTTCGATTATTGAGCTCATGCCAAAAACTGGGTGTGGGAATGCCAAGGGGATCTGTGGTGCGGTTTTCGCCTTGAGATGCGAAGTTGTAAAGGGCTTCGGTAAGCGGGAGATTGATGTTTTGATCTTTGGCTTGTGCGATAAAGTAGGGCAGTTCGCGCAGTTTGAAGTCTTGTGCTTCAATGCGATTGCTGATGACTTGGCGTGCGGCGCTTTGAAATGAGGTGTTGGCCGCACCTGCTGTGCCGAGAGTGTCCCAAATTTTCTGTGGATCAAGGCCCGCTTGCACACCGAGGAACATGGCTTCAGCAAAGGCTGCAAGGCCAACACCCATGGCCATTTGATTGATGGCTTTGCCAAGCTGGCCTGAGCCCACATCACCAAGGTGACCGATGTTGCCGCCAATGGCGTTGAATACGGGCATACAGCGTTGAACGGCTTCTTCCGCACCACCGACCATTACGGCAAGTGTGCCCGTTTCGGCACCACCTCCGCCACCACTGACGGGTGCATCGACAAGGTCGGCACCTTGACTGCGGATGATTTGGGCCAAGCGTTTGGTTTCGGGTACTTCGGTGGTGCCGGTGTCGATGATGATTTTGCCGCTTGTAAGGTGGGGTATGATTTCTTCCGCGACTTTGACAAAGGTGCCCGATGTGGGCAAACTGGTGAGGGTGATGTCTGAATTTTGGATTACATCAATGGGTGATGTACCGGCTGTTGCACCCGCTTGAATGAGTGCCTTGACGTTTTCAGTTTTGAGATCAAATACGGTGAGTGCAAAGTTGGCCTTAAGCAGATTGCGGGCCATGCCACTTCCCATGGTGCCTGCACCTATGAGCCCGAGCGTGAGGGGCATACGTTGTTTCCTCTGGAATTTTGATTGTCTTGGGTGGGTTAAACCAGCCCACCTTTGACGGCAATTTTGATGGCGTCTTTGTCATCTAAGCGATAGGTGGTGTGGAGGGCATCAAAACCTTCGGCTACGCGGTCAATGGGAATGACATGGCTGACGAGGTCGGCAAAGGGAAACTCATTCTTTTCGAGAATGGGCATGGCGCGTACAAAATGTTCGGGGGTGCTTGCCCATACGGCTTCCATGCGCATGTTGCGGCGCATAAACATTTGGTTGGGGTTGCAGTCAAAAGAGCCCGTATCTACAAAGTGTCCCATGGCCACATAGGTGCCACTACGACGTAAGAAGGTGACGCCTTCGGGAATGGCGGGCAGGAATCCGGCGCATTCAAAGACCACGTCGGCACCTTCGCCGCGTGGGGTGTTTTCAAGCACGAGTTTGGTGCGCTCTTCTGGGTCGGGCACGTCGGCAATGTCGATGGTGACATCGGCACCCAAGCGTTTGGCCAATTCGAGACGGCCTGCGGGGCCACCAACCATAATGAGGCGACCTGCACCACTGATTTTGGCGGCGACGAGTGTGAGCAAACCAATGGCCCCTGAGCCTTGTACGACAACCGTGTCGCCAAATTTGAGGCCAGATCGCATCACGCCATGAACGCCAATGGTAAAGGGTTCGGCGATGACGGCCACTTCGGGTGGCATGTCGGCTTTGAGGATGACGGTGTCGGGGTTCCAGAGGTAGATGTATTCGCTAAACCCACCGCGCAAATAGGGCGCCTCTTCGGATTGTAAAAATCCGTATGCCCCTTGAGGCGTACCGGGCACAAAAATGACGCGGTCACCGGGTTTGATGGGGCGGCCTACATAGTCGGTTTCTACGCCTGCACCCATAGACTCGATAATGCCCACATTTTCATGGCCCAAGATAATTTCACCAGGCAGACGTTGATATTCCCAATTGTGCAAATCGGTGCCACAGATGCCTGCGAGTTCTTGCTTGAGCAAGACGGTGCCGGGCTCGGGGGTGGGGACGGCATATTCACGGATTTCGAAATTTTTGCCAGTCATGACGGCGGCACGGGCTGTTTTGGCCATTGGAAACTCCTTTTGGAAACAGATATTCAGAGGGAAATATGCTTTAAAGCAATCGCAATTAAAGTCCAAGGTATAGGGAAGTCAAGGGCAAAGGAGATACTCAGATTGAATAACAAATAAAAGCGCCCAGCTATTTTTCTGGACGCTTTTATTTGTTGAAAAGGGTGTTATTTATGCTTCAGTTGGTTCTTATTGATTGCTGGATATCGCTTTGAGGTCTGCATCAACCATTTCTTTTACAAGGTCTTCAAAGCCAATATTGTATTCCCAACCGAGTTTTTCTTTTGCCTTGGTACAATCGCCAATGAGCAGTTCGACTTCGGCGGGGCGCAAAAAACGAGGGTCCACCTGCACATATTCTTGATAGTCGAGGCCTACATGTGAAAATGCGATTTCGCAAAATTCACGTACAGAGTGTGTTTCTCCGGTGGCGATGACATAATCATCGGGTTCGTCTTGTTGGAGCATCATCCACATGGCACGCACATATTCACGGGCATGACCCCAGTCGCGTTTGGAATCGAGGTTGCCAAGGGAGAGGTGGTCGATTTGTTTGAGCTTGATGCGGGCCACATGAGAGGTGATTTTGCGGGTGACAAATTCAAAACCGCGCCGTGGCGATTCGTGGTTAAATAAGATGCCACTGGCGGCATAGAGGTTGTAGGCTTCTCGGTAGTTGCGCGTGAGATCAAACCCTGCAACCTTGGAGATGCCATAGGGGGAGCGTGGGTGGAAACGCGTGGTTTCGGTTTGGGGAACCTCTGCGACTTTGCCAAACATTTCACTGGAACCGGCAAAATAAAACCGGCAATTTGGCATGAGCTCGTTAATAGATTCGAGCATATAGTGGG
>Ga0114999_10006324_pt1 | contig 13681 bp, 5 predicted proteins | sample ArcticOcean_MG_C_3_FD_89820 | JGI IMG/M metagenome (GOLD analysis project Ga0114999, IMG submission 89820) | Marine microbial communities from western Arctic Ocean - ArcticOcean_MG_CB8_126 | ecosystem: Environmental > Aquatic > Marine > Oceanic | place: Arctic Ocean: Canada Basin | collected...
TAAACTCTGACCGCGCGCCGTTCAAAATCTGGCCGGGAAGCCATATCCCGATCGGTAAGTAATACGATGACCACCCGGATTTACTGGATTATGAAGGGGCGCCTAGAGCTGAATTACCTGATCTCCCTTTTGGTGATCCGAATATTGCTTTGGCCAATGCCGGACAAATTACTTTCTTTTTTAACTCGATATTACACGGCGCTTCAGAGAACACAGATACCGAAGCACGCAAGGTAATTTATCTTGGATTGAAGCCGAGAGATCTTGAATACAAGTTTACAAAAAATTACAAAAGTAAAAATGAGTTGAAGGATTTCTACAAAGAATTGACCCAACATTTACCTGTAGATCGACGGCATCTTGTTCCAGAAATTAATTGAGAATTGAATAAACCCGAGAATAAAAAGGTGACTACAACCACGGCTGAAGATTTACTAATCGAGGGTGGAGGCTTTTGCGAAAAAACAAGCGAAGGATCATATGAATTCACCGATGATAGTTTCCGCGGCGTAGTCGTGTCCAACGGCTGACCCTTTTGACATTTGCTACAGAAGTCCTTTTGACTATTCACGACAGTGAATAATCTTCTGAAATACTCCCTTCATTTCCTCCTCACCTGCTGTGGCGTATTCGGTATTTCTTATTTCTGGGGAGCGTTGATGAAGCCTGAACTGGAACGCGAACCGATTTATTACAGTCCGGAGTATATCGAATCGACAGAGGAATTGAGAGACATCAGTTTCAGTGAAGAAGATATATACAAAGTACATCACGACGTTGACTACAGCGAAAGCGAATCCGGCAGTTGGTACCCTAAAGGGGAGTCTCCAATCCTGGCGGAACTGGTAGAAGAGGGAAAACTGCCACCGGTCGCTGAACGCGTGGGATCCGAGCCGGTGGTTATTCAGGGAAGGGACGGTCTCGGCAATTACGGCGGCACCTGGAATCTGATTACTAACACTATATTTACGGTCAACCGCATTGATGATTATATGACTGGAACTAGCCTTGTACGCTGGTCACCTTTAGGTGATCCCATTGTCCCTCACATCGCTAAGCGTTGGGAGGTTTCACCTGACAAGAGAGAATGGATATTTTACCTGCGCGAGGGGATGAAGTGGTCAGACGGCCATCCCTTCACCGCCGATGATATCCTCTACTGGTGGAATGATGAGGTTAAACAAAAATTAACACCCTTTCCAGAGTCCATGAAAGTGAAGGGAGAATCGGGTGAAATTCTAAAAATAGACCCCTACACAGTGAAGATTATTTTTTCCCACCCCCATGGATTATTTCTGGAACGCCTGCCCTTTGCAGATTATTTTTATTCACCCCGTCACTACATGGAAAAGTATCACCCTGAGCTTGGCAACGAAGAGCTAATCGATGCCACGATGAAAGCCAATAAAATACCTACGCGAAAAGCACTCTACATTTCCCTGAGACTCAATAACAATCCGGACCATCCTCGTATCTGGCCCTGGATATATCGCACTTATAAGTCCAACCCACCCCAGGCTTATGTTCGCAATCCCTACTACTGGGCGGTTGATACCGAGGGCAATCAATTGCCTTATGTCGACCGCTTTATGATCGATGTAAAGTCATCCAAACTGGTCCCAATCGCCGCGGCGAGTGGAGCCATTACGATGCAGGCTGTTAATATCTATTTTTTACACTACACTCTATTTATGTCTCAACGGGATGCGGGGGGATATGATGTTTATCATTGGTATCCATCCGGCTTTAGGATGTGGGGTATTTTACCGAATCTTAATAAAAATATTAATCCCCATGATCCGATGTCCAAACCGAAGCGGGAATTGCTCAAGGATAAACGCTTTCGGCAAGCGCTGTCTCTCGCCATCAATCGACAGCAGATCATCGATGCTGTTTACTATGGAGTCGGTGTGCCCACACAGGGTTCACCGGGAGTGGAATCGCCCTTTTACCATGAAGAACTCAAAAACAGTTATATTGAGTACAATCCCAGTCGCGCTAACGAGCTGCTCGATGAACTGGGTCTAACGGGCCGAGATTCCGAGGGCTACCGCACCTTTAAAGATGGCACGCGCATGATTTGGTATTTAGATATAACCCCGAATTACAGTGATGGGCCTGCGCCTTTTGTCGTTGAAGATTGGAATAAGGTCGGCTTGAAAACGATTGAGCGATCTCGTTCCTTCACTCTTTCCAGTGTCGCAGACGGCGCTCTTTTTCATGATTTTATCATCGCCGGTCTAGCGTCTTCATTTAACCCGCTCATAAACGTCGACCGCTTCGCGCCCGGCGGTGTCGAAGCGGTAGGATATAAAAATTGGTATAAGAATGGAGGGTTATACGGAAATCCAGAGGCGGAGAAAAAAGGTAACATTGAACCCCCGGCAGGTCATCCCCTGCGGCGTTCAATGGAGCTGCTCGATGAGGCTTTCAGCGCGCTAACCCTTGAAGAACAGACGGCTATTTACAGCGAAATTCAGGATATCGCGGTGGATAATCTCTGGAATATTAATATTACGACCGGTCAGCCCTGGGTAGCGATCGTGAAGAAGGGATTTAAGAGCGTGCCCCGTAACGCGCTTTACGGGGGTCCCTATGAGAGCATTGCCAGTGGCGGACTTGAAGCTTACTATTTTGAGGAACCGGACGATTCACCGGGGGTTATCGCACAAATAAAAAGGGAAATGACCGAGATTACACCCCCGTCCCACACACTTGATGCAGTCACCTTTGAAACAAGAGGGAATGACTCTCTCGGTCGGGTCGTCCTTCACGTTATATTAGGTATCATCGCGGTGGGCCTGATTCTCATGGGATTTAAACACCCCTATATAGGCAGACGTCTCATTATTATGGTGCCCACTTTACTGCTTATCTCGATCATTTCTTTTACCATCATTCAGTTACCTCCCTCAAATTATATAGATTTAAAAATTTTACAGGCAGAGTATTCTGGTGATGATCAAGCGAAAATTGAAGCCGAGCAATTGCGTGAACTCTTTCCCGCCGATGAATCCACTTTCAAGCAGTACATCAATTGGCTCGGTCTTCCCTGGTTTCTCTCCTTTAAGTCTGAAGAACGTGGTCTGCTACAGGGTCACCTGGGGTTTTCCATGGAGAGCCGAACATCGGTAAACGAAGTTGTCGGTGACCGCATCCTCCTTACTTTTTTAATATCGTTGGGGTCCATACTCTTTACCTGGGCGGTCGCCCTGCCCATTGGCGTCTACTCTGCAGTGCGACAGTATTCGATCGGTGATTACATCATCACTTTCCTCGGATTTATCGGGATGTGCGTTCCCAGTTTTCTCCTCGCCCTCTTGCTTATGTATTGGAGCAATCTCTATTTCGGCATCAGCATGACGGGCTTATATTCACCTGAATACGCAGGGCAACCCGAATGGAGTTGGGGCAAAGCGACAGACCTCATGCAACACATCTGGCTCCCAGTCGTTGTTCTCGGGGTCACCGGCACCGCGAGCATGATTCGTGTGATGCGCGGCAACCTGCTCGATGAATTGAAAAAACCTTATGTCGTAACCGCGATGGCAAAAGGAGTGCGTCCGATTAAGTTACTTTTAAAGTATCCCGTGCGCATCGCACTCAATCCCTTCATCTCAGGGATTGGCACCCTGTTTCCTCAACTTATTTCCGGCGGGGCAATCGTGGCCATGGTCCTCAGTCTGCCCACCGTCGGCCCCCTGATGCTTGATGCTCTAATGAATCAGGATATGTATCTGGCCGGATCGATGCTCATGGTCCTCAGCCTCGTCGGTGTCCTCGGCACCCTCGTCAGCGACCTCTTGCTCCTATGGCTCGACCCAAGGATTCGGACGGAAAGTGGAACGAAGTAACGCGTTCCGCGTTCGTCGAAAGTCGAAAGTCGAAGGAGGGAAATGTTTTAGCGCGAGTCAGCGCGAGTCAAAATGTCAATCGATTGCGGATGTCGGATTGCGGATCCGCCTTCGCCAAAGCTATGGCGTGACAAATTGCGGTTTTATAATAATGGTGCTAACTATTCTTACCTGAACCCCTTGGCACGCCATAGTGAAGCGACGGCGGCTGTACCGAGGGCATAGCCCGACATCTTCCACCCTGAACCCGTCTATACCTAACACTGCTACTGCATCCACTTTTCAGCCGGTGTGGCGAGGTCTCGCGCTTTGCGTTTCCAACTGTATTTGTCTTCGCCGGTAAGCAGGGCACGCTGTTTGTCCGAGAGCGTTTTGACAAATTCGGGATCGGGATCGTAACCCTTCCAGGTCTGAAACATGGTCGGCGCGTACCCGCCGAGTATGAGCAGCCGGTCATTATCGGATTTGATATTGCCTGCCGAATGAATGAGGGATTCGAAAAAAAGCAGGGTGGAACCGGCGGGTGCGACCACCTGTTGAATGAAGGATGGATCCTCCAGGGCGGCATTAATGATCTCTTCGTCGGGGATATCGATCGGTATTTTGTGGGTACCTGGAATGACCGTGGTACCGCCATCGTCCGGACCAAGGTCGGTGAGATTAGTTAGAGTTTTGACAAAGGAATAATGGTAGAGCCCCTTGTCATTGTGATTGTAGGCCGAGTTAATCGTACGGTGGAATCCCAAGGGCCGATCTTTAGCAGGCACCGGACGACGAATGTGGGCGTCAGACTGTTCAAGTCTTGCCGGGCCGCCGATGATTTCTTCGGCCATGCCTAAAATATAGGGGTGCGAAACATAATCGAAAAAACAGGGCGCCAGGTGCGGCAAGTTGTCGACGCGAAAGAAGTCCTCGGTAGTGCTGGTGTTCCAGCTATACTGGCTGGGCAGTTCGTTCGTGCGTCGAAAGTCGTCTTCAATACCATAAAGCGTGTCTTTGAGGGTAGCGATTTCACTCTCGGTCAGAAGGTTTTCAATTATGACATAGCCATGGATGTCGATGTGCAAACGTTGGGTCGGCGTCAGGGCCGGAAAGGGTATCGGTTTTTCGCTCATGCTGGCGTGGGGGGGGTCAGTGAACAGTGAACAGTAAATAGTAAACAGTGCTAGTTATCGGGGCCATGGGTTCAGGGATAAATATGTACGATTTACGGTATCTGATATTTGATGTGCGATGTATAATAAACACTTCAAATATCGGATATCAAACGTCGGATATTAGATAGATTGTTATACGAATGACGGGGTATTTCAATTGCGGATGTCGGATTGCGGAATGTGGATTGTAAGATGTCGGGCTGCGCCCTCGGTACAAGGTTTGGGGAGAAAGATATACGATTGGGGGAAAAATAGAAAGGGGTCATGTCGATGGGCTGAAGGAAACCGCTGAACACTGTACCGAGGCCATAGCCCGACATCTTCCACGGTGAACCTCCTCAACCTATAACATTCATCCATGGCAATCTATACGCACTTCGGTCAGCTTGGGTGAACCACAGCCGTTTGGTGAAACGAATCCGATGCGGTACTGGAGCCAGGCGGCATCTGGAGCAACGCCGGTTATGTCGCCACCCGATTTCAGATAAAAAGGCTCTTGTTCCGATGGACCGCTCCAATTCTGGCTTTCGAGTTCTTCCTCACTCTTTGCCCAGCGAAGCTCGAATTGAAGTTCGGTTTCAAAGGGTGTTTCTCCCTCCCAACTCAGTTTAGTGGGGCGACGACCCTGCAGTTCAATCGAAACGGAGGTAAAGTGTTCGACGGGCTCCCGCGTAAAAGCGTTGCCGAAATCCCGGGAACACGAGAGATGCGGACCAAGCCCGGGCAGTTTAAGCGGGTTTTTCAGATCCAAGCCATCGGGCCCGTTCCAAAAGAGGAGTGAATCCACCCTATGGCCTATATCATTGCGATGACAGACCGTTAGCAGATCTTTGTAGCCGTTGCGGGTAATGTCTATGGCCATAAACGCGCAGCTGGCATCACAGGGAATGGAGAGCGGGTTCTCAAAGTCGAAAGATTCACCATCGCCCCAGAATATATGGGCAGGGATTACGCGGGAATTTTCTGTTGAATACGCGGGAACAAGCAGATCGAGATGACCGTTGCTATTGAGATCAGCTGCGGAAATGAGAATGCTCGAGGCATCAGTGGCGTGGAATTCCATTCGTTCGGTCGAATAACCCTCACTGCTCCCGTAGAGAATGAAAAAACCTGAGCGTTCGCGCGTATAGTGCCCCATGAAGGTTACGATGATATCTAACCAGCCGTCCCCGTTTAGATCAGCACAGCTAACCGCGGGGACGAAAGTGACGTCAATTCCCTCCAACGGAATTTTTAACATACGATCGGGTGAGTATCCGGATGGACCTCCGAGGAAAATTCCGAGATAACCGCGTATGTCAGGGCAGATGATATCGATCCAACCGTTGCGATTGACATCCGCCAACATTCCGGCTCCACGACAGCTAGTTGGAAGCAGCTGCATATTTTCACGTGTGAATCCATCCGGGGAACCGTAATAGATGACCGACGAGTTAGCCAATGTTTCGGGTTCATAATCTAGAGACATAGGTATGCCGACCAGATCCAACCAGCCGTTACGATTCAGGTCTGCGATCAGCACATTATACAAACCCGGAGATCGCTCGGGCAGGTCGTAATATTGGGATGGATCTAATCCATTCGAACTCCCGTTAAAGATCCGCATGCCACTTTTCGTCGTGCATACCAGATCCGGGTATCCGCTCTGATCGAGATCTGCCAATGCGTAGACATTAGTATGACCAACGGGTAGGTCGAGCCGGCGATCTGTACTGTATTCGTGTTCTTCGTTTCCCAGGTATACATAGAGTGGAAAATCCGGATTACCAATTAACCACCCGCTATGGGTGCTATTAAATATAATTTCCGGAATACCATCTCCATCGAGATCTCCCGCTACACAGCCCATCGCACCGGCCGTCTCCAGCAAGGTTATCCGGTCATTGGAAAATCCGTCGGCGCTGTTCCAAAACACAACCGAACCACAATCGTAAGTCTTACCGTCATGAAATCGACTGGCGATTATGTCGAGGTGGCCGTTACCGTTCAGATCCGCTGTTTCTATCCACGTGCACGCCGGCAAGGACAGGTGGGAACACGCTTTTGTCAGATCATCCTGGCTGTGAATATCAATGCCATCCTGCGCGCCAACGAGTAATTCGTTTCTTCCGTCGCCATCCACGTCCGCGATGTGCGCAACGACAGCACCGATCCTGAATTCCGTGCTTTCAGTATTGAAGTCCAGTATTGTTCGGTTCTCCACGTCGAAGTTACCCTCGCGATTCCAGTAAATCCAGATCTGTCCACCGCCGGCGAACAATATTTCGCTCCAGCCGTCGTCATTGAGATCGCCGACTGTGACCTCCATGGCGGCATGAGAAGGTAATTTCAGCGGTGAAGCGGTATCGAATCCTCCTTCCGTTCCCCAATATACATACGAGTCAATATCTAACTGAAACCCTTCGCGAAAATTGGCGACGACGAGATCAAGCTTGCCATTGTGGTTCAGGTCCGCTCCCGCAATAGTTCTCGCGGCAATTCCGGTGATCCCGTATTGCTTCGACTGGTCTTCAAAGCGCCGGGGCTCTATTTGAGTGTATACCTGCAGTAACCGGGGTATACCCGGGTTGTGATGATCTAACCACGCGGAAGGAAAAATGAGATCGAGATGTCCGTTCCCATCGAGATCGCTGGCCACGACCTCATACGCTCCGGCGGTTGGAAGCTCGGTGCGCTCACCAGTCAAACCGCCAGGTCCTCCCCAATAAATGTAGGAGTCGAGCTCGGAGGTAACGCCGTTTGCGCCATTTACGACGATTAGATCGGGAAATCCATCACCATCCACGTCAAGAATGCGGCTCATATAGCCACTGTCGTTGGGAAGGGTCTCGCTATCCCATTCACCGTTGGACTTCTGTTTGTAGATGGTGGTCGGACCGCGTTCATCATAGCCATGCGCATTTGGAAGTACGAGATCGACGTGTCCGTCACCGTTCACATCAAATTGATGTATGATCTCGATCTCACCACGGGAATTGACGTAGAGATTGTCTCCACCGTTGCCGAAAGACCCAAGGGAAAAGTCCTTGAAGCCACTATGGATAATGGGTGGTGAACTGCTCATATCAATTTCGGATTGTAAGATGTCGGGCTTAGCCCTCGGTACCGATTGTGGATTTTATTTTTTTCATCGCATTAAGCAATAGGATGAAGTTATCGAATGTATTTCACAACATTCCGCAATCTGCAATCGAAAATTCACAGACCCCTACTCCTGCAAAAATGTCTCTACGCCGGCTTCATCCTCACCGTTGAAAATGCAATAGACCTTGCCGTCATCATCGACGACAACTTCAGATTCGGTGTGATCTTTAGCGGTATAAGACCAGCCACAAATGAAATCACCGTTGTTATTATATTTCATGATACTGTAGTAACCCTCATCCCCTCGCTGGATAGCACCGTCGTAACCACCCTGGTTTCGCACCGAGAGATAAGCATTACCCCATTTGTCACCGGAAACACTGTGGAAAAAGCTCGGCCCGTCCGGAGGGTCACCATGAGCAAATGCGAACACAAATTCACCGTACCTATTAAATTTCTGGGTGGGCCCATAGTAACCGCTCACGATGACTTCGTCACTCCGATCGACGAATAAACCATGGGATGCATTGAACTCACCGGGCAGCAATCCTTCCGTGCCCCAGTCGCGCAGGGACACACCATGCTGGTCGTAGACATTGACCCGCATATTATCCACGTCCACGACATAGAGATTGCGCGCTGAATCGTGATCCATGCCGTGAGCGCGCAGGAGCATGCCGGGCAGGCGCCCTTTCTCGGCGAAAATTTGCAGGAACTCCCCTTCGTGGGTGAAGACTTGGAGCCTTGGCCTGTCCCCCTTGCTGTCGGAAACAAAAATGCGCCCTTCTACATCACTGGTTACTTCTCGCGGTTTGCTGATTTCACCCGAGCGACTGCCGGCCCCCTTACCTATCTGGTCGATAAATTTACCTTTCCGCGTGTAGCGGTGTACCATGGAATTCCCCATATCCGCAATCAGGATATTGCCGTCTTTGTCCATCCCTATTCCGTGGGGTGTGGATAAGTGAGACCCTTTTTTATCCCGTTTCTCGGACCATGCATGAATAGACTTATACCTGATCGGCGCATCGCCAATTATGACGGTAGCGAAGAGGTATTTATTCGCGGCGGAAGAAACGTATGCACCAATATTGATTTCACGTGGGGACGGCATTACTGCAGGTGCGGTGTATACGCCATGCTCATCGATCGTCCCTACCGTGGCATTGCCACCTGGCAGATCGTTGACCGACCACTTTACTGATTCAGGCACGGTTGCCGCCATTAAACGGGCGGCCACAATTACGGTCCTGAATTTTTGTTGCTCGCCCGGATTCAGATGCACCAGGCTGGGACTAATGGTCGCCCGCCGATAGCGGATGTCCGTGTGATTGAGAGCACTCGCCCCTATAGTATCAATATAGGGTCCATCACTATAGGCACTGCCGCCTATTACTGTTAAAAGGGTGAAAGTAAGCGCACCCAAACACTTAAATTTTTTAATAAGCATGATGAATTCTCGAAAGACCCACGGGGGAATGTCAATTGCGGATGTCGCCCAGCTGTTGCTGAGCTCGGTAGCTGATTGGGGATCCGCCTTCGCCCAGGCTATGGCGTGACAAGTTGCGGATTGATTCTAATGGATATAGCTTTCTTTCTGATATCCGACGTTTTATATTTGATGTTTGAAGTGTTTATATTACATCGCATATCAAATATCGTAAATCGTACATCTTTCTACCCTGCCTACCCTGAGCGAAGTCGAAGGGCCTGCCCTAACCTAAACCACGATTCACACTTGTCCTGATTGTCGATTCAAATCCTTTATTGCCATTTGGTAATAAGGTGACGGGACTGGGCTCTGCAGAACCGGATCGTCGACCGACTCGAGCCAACCGAGAAGCAGACGATCCAGATCGTCGCGGATGTGTTTATATTCGGGATCATGAGCAAGATTAGTCAGCTCGCTTGGATCATTGCTCAAATCGTAAAGCTCTAATAGCGGGCGTTCCTCTAGCGCTTTGCCTTCTAATAATCTAAACGGCGGTATATAAGTTCGACTCGGTGAAAAGTTGCGGATGAGTTTATGTTCAAGTGTTCGCACACACCGCGCCTCAATGAACCAGCCATGGCTATGCATCATGGAATACACCGCTCCGCGCGGAGAATTCGCGGGCGTGTTCAGAAAAACATCGGCAAAGCTCTCTCCTTCCACGAAGGCTGGTATGGGTAAATCTAGCAGATCAAAAATTGTCGGTACCACATCTACATTGCTGACAAGCCGGTCGCATACTACTCCCTCATCGGCACTGTACATAGGTGCCCGAACAAGGAGCCCTGTTTTAATACCTCCATCGTAGAGTTCCATTTTGCAGTGAGGAAGTTCAATTCCATGATCAACGGTAAAGATGACAATAGTATTGCTCTTACACTGATTTGTTTCTAGTGCACTAAGGATTACTCCGAGTGCATTGTCGAGGTAGTTGACTGCACCCTGAAGACCGGCAATTTTTTTTCTCACATCCTCGTCATCAATCATGTAGGGAGGTATCTCAACACCTAGCGAATCATCAGGTTGTGCACCGCTCCAATCGTACGCTGTATGAGTCTCAAAAAAACCAACTTGCGCGTAAAACGGTATGTCATCGTTTTTCCTCTCACTCATGAATGTAGCGAACTCTTGAGCTGTAGCCAGCGCGGTGGAAACCAGTTCACCGGTCAACAACTCAACTTGACCGCAATTTACCAACCGCTGTTCTTGAAACCCCAGGGTATCCTCAAGGGGTGCTTCGTGCTGGTGATTAAAGAGTACGGTATGGTAGCCCTGATCTCTCAAAAGATGTGAAAGATGTTGTTCACCTTCATTAAATCGCCACCGAAAGGGTGTCTGTATCAATCCCATCAGACCGTTTGTCTGGGGATAGCGCCCGGTCATTTGAGCCCCACGGCTAGGACTACAGACTGGGCTGCTGCAGAAGCTGTTTGTGAATCTGTATCCCTCGGATGCCAAGGTGTCGAGGTTCGGTGTCCGCAGCGTACTGTGCCCATAACAGCCAAGCCAATCACCCATATCGTGAATGGTTAAAAAAAGAATATTAGGATGACTCATGGGTAAGAGCGCCGACGCGCGTGTTAGGATAAAAGAGTCAAAACGTCAAAAGGTCAATCGATTGCGGATGTCGGAATGCAGAATGTAAGATGTCGAGCTTAGCTCTCGGTAGCGGATTTATAATAATGGTGCTAACTAATCTTACCTGTTCCTAGGGCGTACCCCGACATCTTCCACCCTGCCTGCCCTGAGCGAAGTCGAAGGGACCCGTCTTCACTTAAAACTTAACACGCGCGTCAGCGCTCTCCACACTATTGACACTAATCAATCCCTGGTTTCATACTGCAGTTACACGTATTTAACGCCCATAAAACAATCACCATGCTTTTAAAAAAATCGCTCGTATTCTTTTTTGTCTCAGTTTTATCTCCCGTTCTTCTCATCGCCCTGCCGCAAGATCTGGAAATCTTCACCGATTTTGAAAACGTCAGTGGTGAAGGGACGATCTTCATCGGCGTGGAGCCAAACGTGGTTACGTTGATCGGTTTCACGGTGGAAACTTTAGAAGATCCGGCGCAATTACATTCGGGAACAAAGGCCCTCACCCTGGGCCCCGGACAAGAGGGGAGGATCATTTCCAACAGAGGTCTACAATTTCTTCAGTTTTATGCGGGCGAATCGACAGGAGCGGGTAAAATAGAAGTAAGAGGGGTTAAAAATGTAGGTTCTTCCGGAGGTTCTGATCGTCATACTGAACTCGTCCTCGGCGGTGCTGATGCTAATGCTGTTATCACAGGACTACCGGCAAATATAAGCCCCGGCGCCAATCCGACTTTATATAGCTGGGTCGGAGACAGCGGCAATTTTTTTGATACAAGCGATCTTGATTTCCATAGCGGGATAAAAGACGTTAAGTTTTTAAATGTTACGGGAAAACTGGTGATTGATGACCTGGGATTCACCCTGACCGACTTCCCCTCAAACAACACTGTTTACGAAGAGTTTGATAACTTTGGCGCAGGTGCGGGACTGCTGGAACCGATAATTCTTGGGACACCGCCAAATACTGCTACGCTTGAGGGTGGATCTATTCTGGTTGAATTCTCAAATTGTTGCCCTTCGCGATCAGCACCTAATGGTTATGGACTATTTAATGGTGAGGAAGCAACAATCACATTTGAAACTCCAGCTTATAAAATAGACGTATTCGCAACACAGAGTACACCACCCAAAGAGGGCATAAATCCCGATGGCTTTATTGACGTCTATGATATAAACGACAACTTAATCTTCACCGTCAATAATTTAGAGTCGTATATTGACCCCCTTTATAAGCCCGGTTCTGTAAATATTAATGCGGATGAATTAGGAATCCCCGGAGGCATTGGTAAGATTATTTTGAGAGATCATCCTACTATCAATGACGAAGGTCATACAGCGATCGACGATTTTGGATATACACCGATAGGCGCTCCGGGCACTGGCTCCGAAGGTTCCCCACCCGTCATCGCACCATCTATCACGACACAGCCCGCAAGCCAGGAAATCGCATCCGGCGCATCCGCGAGCTTATCCGTTGCCGCCGGCGGTGACGACCTAACTTACCAGTGGTTTACCGGTAATAGCGGTGACACCGCTGCTCCTGTCGCCGGTGCAACGACCGGAACTTTAGACACAGGCGCGCTTTCCGCGAGCACCAGCTTTTGGGTACAGATTACTAACGCCGGCGGGAGCGCAGACAGCGAAACCGCGGTCGTCACGGTCGCGGCACCGGCTGTTCCCCTCGTTCTCGACGGCTCGGGCGATATCGCAGGTGAAAACATTCAGCATGCCAACGGTAATGTCTTCGACCAGATTTTACTCACCGGAGAGTCCGTCCAACTCCAGGCCAAACCGAATCAGATTACTCGCGTCTCTTTCATGGATGAAACAGAAGACATTGTACAGGTAGAATTTTCAGGTAATGGGTCCTTTACCGTAACCCTGGATCCGGCCACCTTCCTGGCCCCAGCCGTTCCCCCACGCTACAACCAGGCCGTTGAGTACGTGACGGGCAAGCCGAGCGTGGTCATCGACGGAGCGGACGCCAATACCTTCTTCAGCATCTTCACCGTGGGCAGGATCAACGCCTTTAACCAGGCCCTCTTCCCCGAAGGACAGGTCTATGATGCCCAGGCGGACGTGACGTTAGTTGAGATTGTAAATTCCACGGGCATGGGCGGCATACAACTGTCGAACACCACGTTCAGTGGTAGCACGGGCAAGACCGGTATCGACGCGCGGGGGGTACCAATCGGGGTACGCTTAACGATTGGCGATATCGATGCCAGTGGCGATGCATTACCACACTTACTCTTTGGATCCGGTTCTTTCACCGTACCCGCCGGCAACCCTGGCTTGCGTATCACCGGGGGTGACCTCTTGCAGACAAACGGTGCCGCAGTCGTCGTCGCGGAGAGTGGTTCAACGACAACCGGGTTCGATACCCTGATCACGCAAAATAATTTCAAGTCCGACAACACGCCTCAGCCGACACTGAGCATCGATGCCACGTTTGCCAATGAAGATGGTGACGCGATCGAGGTTGTTACCGAGGA
>Ga0114999_10006326_pt1 | contig 13679 bp, 10 predicted proteins | sample ArcticOcean_MG_C_3_FD_89820 | JGI IMG/M metagenome (GOLD analysis project Ga0114999, IMG submission 89820) | Marine microbial communities from western Arctic Ocean - ArcticOcean_MG_CB8_126 | ecosystem: Environmental > Aquatic > Marine > Oceanic | place: Arctic Ocean: Canada Basin | collected...
GCTGAAGTATAACGTGAAGCCACAAAAGTGATTTTCGCTGTGCAGCCCCTCGCGGCACTTGAGCGAGCGACTTTTTGCCTACTGTATAGTCGTTTAAAAAGTAGGTCGCCGAAGGCATAACAAGCAAACAAGCAACGAGCTACCTCAAAACGCTTTTACCCCTCCAACCCACCTATTCTTTTTTCCACCTCAAAACCGGCTGCCGGGCCGCCATCGCCTCATCCAACCGCCTTACCTGCGTATCATGAGGCGCCGCCTTCAAAATCTCCGGCGTCTCTTCCGCCTCCTTCGCAATCTTAATCATCGCCTCGATAAATTCATCCACCTGCTCCAAACTCTCCGTCTCCGTCGGTTCAATCAACATCGTCTCAGGCGCCACATTGGGCAACGGAAAATAAATCGTTGGCGGATGCATCCCATAATCAATCAACCGCTTAGAAATATCGGTCGCCGTAATCCCATTCGCCTTCTTCTGCCGAGACGCCGAAAAAACCATCTCGTGCATCGGTTGTGCCTGCTTAGGCCGATCAAAAAATGGATCGAGCTTCTTCGCAATATAATTGGCATTCAACACCGCCATTTCACTCGTGCGCTTCATGCCTTCTGCACCCAACATCAGCGCATAAACATAAGCCCGCAGCACCATCCCAAAATTGCCATAAAACGAGCTTACCTTGCCAATTGTCTCTGGTCGATCAAAGTCCAGTTTAAACCCATCGCCAACTTTGGCAACAAGGGGGGTGGGCAAAAACGGTAACAACGCATTTTTGACACCCACCGGACCAGAACCCGGCCCACCGCCACCATGAGGGGTCGTAAATGTCTTGTGCAAATTAATATGCACCACATCAAAACCCATATCACCTGGGCGACATTGCCCCAAAAATGCATTCATATTGGCACCATCATAATACAACAAACCACCCACGCCATGCACCAACGCTGCAATCTCTTCAATCTGATCTTCAAATACCCCAAACGTATTCGGGTTGGTCAACATCAGCCCTGCCACATCCTCAGACAAATGCTCCTTCAGATCTTCAACATCCACCGTACCCCGTGCGGTTGACTTAATCACCCTTACAGTATATCCACACATCGCCGCCGTTGCCGGATTGGTACCGTGTGCCGAGTCTGGAATCAGCACCACCTTCTTCTTGTTGCCCTTCGCCTCGTGATAAGCAGCAATCAACGAAATACCCACAAACTCCCCTTGGGCACCTGCAGCAGGCTGAAAAGTAAACCCATCCATCCCACTAACAGCCATCAGAATCTGCTCCATCTCCCAAATCACCTGCAATGCCGGTTGGGCATCTTCAGCCATCGGGTGCAACCCTGCCAGTGCAGGCACACGGGCCGCTTTCTCATGCACTCTCGGATTGTATTTCATCGTACACGAACCCAACGGATAAAACTCAGTATCAATACTAAAGTTCATACGCGACATAGCCGTATAATGCCTCACCAACTCCAATTCACCCACCTCTGGCAATGCAGGTGGTATCTCGCGTTTCATCCCCGCAGGAATCGGTGTTGTCATCTCACCCGCATTTGGAAAAGTTGCGCACCGTCGTCCCGAAGCACCCCGCTCGAAAATCAATGATTCCCTATTCATTAAACCGTCCCCCACACATCAACAAGACGCGCAATATCCGCCTCAGTTTTCATTTCTGTCACACAGGTTAAAATACAATTGTCCAACTCAGGATAAAAACGCCCCAAATCGATCCCTGCCGAGATACCTTGTTCACGCAAACGCCCCAACACCTCAGACGCTTTACCATCCACTTCCACAACAAACTCATTAAACACGGGCCCCGAAAACTTCGACGAAACACCATCTAAAGCCAACAAACCATCCAAAGCTTGATGGCTTCGGTTCCAATTCAATTCACCCACGTCGCGCATACCCTGCGGCCCAAGGGCTGCCAAATATACCGTCACCGCAGTGGCGCACAATGTCTGATTGGTACAAATATTAGACGTCGCTTTCTCACGGCGAATATGTTGCTCACGCGTTTGCAACGTCAGCACAAAACCACGCTTGCCATCCACATCCGTCGTCTGCCCACAGATACGCCCGGGCATCTTGCGCAGGTGTTCATCACGCGATGTAAAAAAGCCAACATAAGGCCCACCATAAGCAAGTGGCAATCCCAAAGGTTGCCCATCACCCACCACAATATCGGCTCCAAAATCACCCGGCGGTCGAATCACCCCCAACGAAATCGGATTCACACATGCCACAAAAGCCGCCTTCGACGGAGTCACCACATCTCCAATTTCATCCAACGCTTCCAACACGCCTAAAAAGTTCGGATTTTGAACCACCACCGCCGCCGTGTTCTCATTCATTTCACTTTTCAACACGTCAATATCCATACCCCCCGTCTCCGTCCACGGGATCTCCACAAACTCAAGGTTAATGCCTTTGACATAAGTCTCAATCACTTGCTTGTAAAACGGATGTAAGCTGCGCGGCAACAACACACGCGAACCCCCATTGATACGAACCGACATCAACACAGCCTCAGCCAAGGCAGAAGAACCATCATACATCGACGCATTGGCTGCTTCCATGCCCGTCAATTCACACATCATCGTCTGAAACTCAAAAATGGCACGCAAAGTACCTTGACTCACTTCAGGCTGATAAGGTGTATAGGCCGTAAAAAACTCACCCCGCGAAATCATCGCATCAACCACTGTGGGCGAAAAATGGTCGTAAGCCCCACCACCCAAAAACGAAAGGGCAGGCGCCTGTGCTGCAATTTGAGCGGCCAATCCATCTACGACCTGTAAAACTTCCATCTCACTGATGCCAGGTGCTAAATCCAACGCTTTAAGACGCAACGATTCTGGAATAGGCTTAAACAAATCGTCTGTCGAATCCAACCCAATGGTTTGAAGCATATGCTGTACATCCGCGTCTGTATGCGGTGTATAATTCATAGTGTAAATCTCCTCACATCCGATCCAAAATTTCCTGCCAAACTTTGGCCGCACGTTCCCGGCACACATCTGGCGTACTGTCATTTTCAATTATAAAATCAGCCACACGCACTTTTTCTGATTGTGGCAATTGTGCTGCCATCCTGTCTTTGACCTCTGCTTCAGAAATACCCAACCGATTCATCGTTCGTCCCACACGAATCTCATCGGGTGCAGAAACCACAACCAACACATCCACCAAATCTTTTGGATTGCCGCGTTCCACCAGCAATGCCGCATCCACCACCACCGGCCTACTTTGATCGTCGTTCAACGCCTGCTGAATTTTTTTTCGCAACAAGGCCCGTAGCGGAGGCCAAACAATGGCATTAAGTTTGTCACGTTGCGCATCGGAGGCAAAAGCCCGTTGCCCCAAAACAGGGCGAATAATCTGCCCCTCGGCATCCAAAATATCTGCCCCAAACCCATCTGCCAATTGTCGAATCACGTCAGGGTCTCGAACCGTCTCATGCCCCACCACATCGGCATCAATCACAAACCCACCCAAATCCGAAAATGTTTGACAGACCGTACTCTTGCCAGCCCCAATGCCTCCCGTTACACCCACGATCACGGCTCATCCTCCGGCTGATAGACTTTTAATTCAAAAGCTTCAAATCGTTCTTCCAATTCCCACCGACGCAACTTGGCCCGATTGCGCAAACGCACAGCCACATAAGCCACCCCAAAAAGCAGCACCAGATACCCCCACAGGGAATCTGGTGATACCAACAATGCGGCTAAACTAAACCGACCTGAAACATAATTGTTCCAGGTCTTTTCAAACTCATAAGGTGTTTTGTCGGTAACCCGAAACAAGGCCACATCAAAGGAAGCCCCATAAGAAAGCTCACTGATCATCGCCACAATGGCATTTTCGCCACCCAAACGAATGATGTATAAAACAGCCAGCAAGCTTTCTGTGTAAGCCAAATCGGCCTTTACCGATGGAAATTGAAGCACGGCATCAATCTCCGACAGCGAAATCAATCCCCCAGAAAGCACCGCATACAATACAGAAGCTGTATTTTGCAAGCGCCACTCGTGAGAGGCCCACATGGCAACGCCTTCGTTAAACCAAACCGGCACATACTTGCCCACTGCCGCGTGCAACAACACATGAGACAATTCGTGCTGTATCGTCTGCGTTTGTCGCTCTAATGGCCCCCGTTTCAACACAATCGTGCGCAAAGCAGGCATTGCCACAGCCGCACTCCAATGTGGCAACCTGCCCTGAGTCAATTCATCAAAAGCGGTTTGCGAAGGAGCCAAATAAACCGTCATCGGTGTCGCCGGAATATGACCCAACTTTTTTCGAACCACTTCGCGCTGCACCAGCAACTCACCCAAAAAACGATTGGCCAATATGCTGTCAGACAACTGATGATGAAGTGCTAACTGATTGCGCACAACAACTTGCCATTCACTGGCCCATACAACAGAAAAACCACTGAAAGGGATCAAGCAGAACGCAACCCAAAACACCTTACGAATCAGCTGTCTCACGCTTGCCGTCCGTTTTTAACTATCGAGAGCGGTATTTACCCAAATACTTGAAAAAATCACTGCTGGGCGGCAAAACAATTGTCGTTCCAGTGGTCAACGTTTTCTCATAGGCTTCAAGTGTGCGCACAAATTCATAAAACTTCGGATCCTGTTGAAAAGCTTCGGCATAAATACGCAAAGCTTCCGCATCGCCTTCACCACGCGTTAACTGAGCGTTCTGAAATGCTTCAGACGTTAACCTTGTGACATCCAAATCCGTTTCTGCCCGAATCTTGGTCGCAGCTTCTTCGCCTTCGGCACGATATTCTTTTGCTGTGCGAGAGCGCTCAGCTTTCATACGATCAAATACATTTGCCTTGTTTTCACGGGGCAAATCAGCACGTTTAATGCGCACGTCCAAAATCTCGATGCCCAAAGAAATAGCAGATGCACGAGACCGCACGGTAACGGTATCCATAATGGCTTGACGATGAGTCGATACAATCTCAACCAATGTGCGCTGACCCAATTCTTCACGAATGGCCGAATAAATGATATCATCCAAACGCGATTGTGCCTGAGCCACACTCTGCACAGATACCAAGAATTGTAATGGATCGACAATGCGCCACCGTGCATAATTATCTACAATCAGATTCTTTTTGTCCTGCGTATAAATCTGAGCAGGTTCGGCATCGCTGTACAACAACCGATCATCAAAGATGTGTAACTGTTGGATGAACGGAATCTTATAATTCAAACCAGGTTCCCGAATCGTATCTACGGGTTCACCCAACTGTGTAACAACAACCTGCTCGCGTTCATCTACAATAAACATCGCCGAATCGGCCAAAACGGCCATAGCGACCAACAAGACTACAAGGGTTATAACACCGCGCATTTTAATTCCCTCCTACAGATGGTTTCTGCATTTGCAACACATTCAACAGCCCACCTTTGCCATCGGTATCAACAATGAACTTTTGCATGCCCGGAAGAACCTTTTCCATTGTTTCCAAAAACAAACGCGTCTCTGTCACATCTTTGGCCTTGCGATATTCCTTCAACACTTCCAAGAATCGATCGGCATCACCTTGGGAGCGTTTGACACGCTCCACTTTATAAGCTTCGGCTTCGCGCAACATCTTTTCAGCCTCACCACGCGTTCTGGGAATAATATCATTTTGATAAGCTTCAGCTTCATTCCGCAACCGCTCGCGATCTTCACGCGCACTGGCCACATCTTTAAACGCAAAATCCACTTCTTGTGGTACCGACACGGTTTGTAATTTGGCTTGCTCTATGCGCACACCCATTTCATACAAATCCAAAACACCTTGAATTTGTATTTGAATTTCTTCCTGAATTTGAAGCTTGCCTTCTGTCAGTGCCTCATCAATGGTGTGTTGCCCAATCACCTGTCGCAAAGCAGCTTCTGCCACATCGTGAATGGCCTTAGACTGCTCACGCACTTTGAAAAAGTAATTTTCAACATCGTGAATACGATATTGCACAATCAATTCCACATCGGCAATATTCTCATCACCTGTTAACATCACAGCCTCAGCAGCAACCTTTTGATAACGCGGGGTTGGGCTTGCACTAATGGTGCGAAACCCTATTTCGAGTCGTTTCACCTCAGACACACTCTCGATTTCCACATCCTCAATAGGCGTTGGAAAATGATAATGTAAACCTGGGCTCGCTTGAGCGACCGCTTTTCCAAAACGGAAAACCACAGCCATTTCAGCGGGTTGAACCACATAGATGCCGCTGGCACCCCAAAGCAAAAACAGTGCGGCCAAAGCAGCGTACACCATCTTAGGATTAAACTTCAAATCGAAGTTCGGACGATTTGGAAATTGATACTCCTGCATCGGTTATACCTCCTTAATCATCTGCCAAACCAAGTTCGCGTTCTTCGGGTTTTAAAAACTGGCCAATCTGGCTAATACCGTCAATACCGCGCAAACACACATTGATACCCGCCACGCGATTTGCAAATTGGCAGGCTATATCTCGTTTATTCGATTGTAAAAACGCCCACGTGAACCCCATCAAAAACGTATCGCCACATCCCGTCTCATCTTGAGGCTCGCCCGCAGGTACTGGCGCATACGATTCGACCTGCAAATCACCCGCAGAGTTTCGATAAAAGGTTTGAGACCCCCGTTCATTACGTGTCAGCATCAACGTCGACGGCCCCAATGTGAGCACTTTTTCTGCAAATTGACGTGTGGCACCATCACCATCCAACGATTCATCGGCCAATAGGGCCCCTTCTTGCTCATTCATCTGCACCACATCCACACAGCCTACCCAGCGTTCCCATTGGGGCGGCACGCGCCAAAAACGACGACGGTTTTCATCCATGCCCAGTGTTAAACTGTGCACGTCCATTAATAGAAGTCCTTTTGCAGCTTTCCGAACCTGTTCGGCCGTTTCCAGTGCCAATTCCATGCCCGTAATAAAATTAAAACAAATCGCATCACATTCTAAAAAAGGCTGAATCTGTTCAAATGAGATTTGGGGCACATCATTTTGCAAGGTCTCTTGTTTGTGTCCTTCTGCATCGTATTCCAAAAAACAATGCGGATTTTTACCCGACACAAAAGTGATGCCGTCAAACTTAACCTGAGGATAGGGTGCCAATTTTTCACGCACCACATCTTCCATATCGAATCCCACATTGCACACAGGATAAATAGATGCTTCAGGTGCTGCAATTTCGGCCAAAGCTAAGATGCTATACAACAACCCCCCATAACTTTCGGTCGTAACACCATCGGGGGTATGAATCGTATCGCGGTTGATGGTACCCAACAAAGCAATACGCGAGTTGCTCTTCATCATGTGTCTGTATCCCTCTCCATAAAAAAAGCGACATCACTTTAACTTGAGATGCCGCACCAATCTACCACAATAAATAAGGGGTGTCAACCATAACTCACCCACATCACCCCTTCCTATGGGCAGGCTTATGTGGGAATCGCATCGGGCGGAAAGGGAGAGGAATAGACCAAGTGGGAAAGGGCTGGGAAAGGAGAGAGACATACCTCAGTGATCAGAAGTTGAGTGGTTCACCCCGCCTCAACAATTTGAAAATTCCCCCAAGCGATGGCATCCAACTCTTGTCGCAAAAGATCAGAAGATGCTAATGTAGGGTCTTGATTGAGCAGCTTTTGAGCTTCACCTCGCGCCAACACCACAATATCCACGTCACGCGCCAGATCGGCAAACCGAAACTCGGGAAAACCTGCCTGCCGAGTGCCAAAAATTTGCCCAGGCCCTCGAATCTTCAAATCCACCTCCGAAATCTCAAAACCATCTGTTGTTTGCGCCATGGCATCCAACCGTTCTTTTGCCTCACCAGACAAATGTTCTTGCGGGTTGGCAATCAAAATACAATATGATGCATATTGCCCACGCCCCACACGCCCACGCAACTGATGCAACTGTGACAACCCAAACCGCTCGGCGTGTTCCACCATCATCACCGTGGCATTGGGCACATCAACACCCACCTCAATCACCGTTGTGGCCACCAACACCTGCAAGTCACCCCGTCTAAACGCATCCATCGTTGTTTCTTTCTCGTCGCCCGTCATTCTTCCATGCAATAAACCCAATCTCAAATCAGAGAACGATCCTGTGCGCAAATCTTCAAATGCCTCAGTAGCCGCCTTCAAATCGCTCTTACCCGATTCTTCCACCAACGGATAAACGATGTAAGCTTGCCGACCCTGTTCGATCTCACTGCGTACAAACTGCAATGCTTTTGCCCGATCTGCAGCCAACCGCCACCCCGTTTTCACAGGCTCACGCCCAGGCGGCAATTCATCCAAAATTGTCACATCCAAATCGCCATACAATGTCAATGCCAAAGAACGTGGAATCGGGGTGGCCGTCATCACCAACAAATGAGAATCCGCACTTTTTTCACGCAAGATCGCGCGTTGTGCCACGCCAAATCGATGCTGCTCATCCACCACCACCAACCCCAAATCGGCAAACAGCACATCCTCTTGCACCAACGCATGTGTGCCAATCAAAATGGATACGGTGTTAGACAACAGTCCCACCAGAATCTCTCGTCGAGCAGCGGCACGGGTGCGCCCGGTCAACAAACGCACATCCAACCCCAACGGTTCAACCAAGTTTCGAATGGTATTGGCGTGTTGTTCCGCCAAAATTTGAGTCGGTGCCATCAAAGCAGCTTGACAGCCTGCATCTACGGCCGCCAACATCGCCAACAAAGCCACCAATGTTTTTCCCGATCCCACATCACCCTGCAACAACCGATGCATCGCCACAGACCGTGTCAAATCTGCGCCAATTTCTTCGACCGACCGTTTCTGCGCCCCCGTCAATTCGAAAGGCAAACTGCTCACCATCTGCTTTGCCAATGTTCCCTGAGGGCACAACACACGCCCAGGTGTCTTTTCGCGTTCTTTTTGCATGCGCCCCAAGTGCAACTGAATATAAAAAATCTCATCAAACGCCAAACGCTGTCGGGCGGCATCCACATCGGAAAAAACATCGGGAAAGTGCACCTTCTCAATCGCCTCTCGAAGCCCCACAACCCCGCACCGTTCTCGAATATCATCAGGCAACGGGTCAACAATCTCATCTCCCACCACATCCAACGCAGCAAATAACAATCGGCGCAAGGCACGGGCAGTCATGCGCTCCGACTTCATTTTGGCCGTGGTATTATACAGCGGAATAATCCGCCCAGTGTGCACTCGCTGCGCCTCATCTCCCTCCGAAGCCAATACTTCCACCTCGGGGTGCGTCATCGCCAACTTCCCACCAAAACGCGACAACTTCCCACCCAAGGCCACCAGATCGCCCGCTTCATATGCCCCACGAAAATACTGATACCCGCCAAACCACGTCCCAAAAACCTTACCCGTATCATCTTCCACCGTCATCACAAACCGACGCCGTTTACCCGGAATAACCTCCATAGCCACAATCTCACCCACCACCGTCACTTCCATATCCAGCGGCAACTGCGCAATGCCCACTTCTGTGGTACGATCTATATAACGATAGGGCAAATACAACAGCAAATCCCCCACAGTCTCGATGCCGACACTCTCAAGCAAATTTTCTCGCTTGAGACCAATTCCAGGCAACGTACGCAAAGGCTGATTTAGGTTTGATAACATAAAACACCACAAAAATAGTTAGAAATTAGAATGTACGCGAATATAGCCACAGCCCTTCCAACCGTCAAGAAATGCCAACAACTCTCAAATTTGTCTACGTCAATAAAATAACTCAATTTTCAGGTGCTATTTTGGCAACAGCCTTCCTCCTTGACCCCCATAAACCCAAACCTTATATTCGATTGGACTTGCGCTTCAAAGAAAATAAACGGCACCCTCCGCCATTTCGTGATTGATCATGACTTTTCAAGCCGAAATCAGTGGTTTATTCATCGACCGTAAAAACGGCGAGCCTGTGCTCATGCTCAAGGAGCAAGGTGGAACCCGCACGGTTCCCATTTGGATCCAAATGGGTGAAATGTTTTCACTGGCCATTCAATTATCCAAGGGCCAGTTCAAATTGCCACGCCCCTTCGCGCACGACTTAATCAAAAGCGTCATCCTCAATCTTCAAGCAAGCGTAGACCAAGTTGTCATTACCGACATTGAAGACTATATTTACCGGGCACAAGTAACCCTTATATCACTCGAAAAAACGTTCAAATTTGACGCACGTCCCAGCGATGCCATTGTGCTTGCACTCAAATTTGACGCACCTATTTGTATCGTTGAAGAAGTCTCAGAAAAACAAATCAGACTCATACACGAAGCGGGTTTGACCCAAGAATCGCTCCAGCACCGCCTAAAAGAACTCCAACTTGAAGACATTATTAACCTCTCAACATAGGTTTCCATTAATCACTATGAAAAAAACCTACCTATTTATATTGTTTCTCTATTTTTTGTGCACAAATCCCTTATACGCACAAACGGCTGAACTCACTTACAGCCAAGAAGCTGAAACCCTCTTTCAGCGTTCACTTGCCCGATATATCCAAGGCAAACACGAAGAAGCCAAATTGAACCTTCAAGAACTCTTAGAGCAACACCCATCCAACCAGCGCACCTCTGCGGCTCGGCTTATGTTGGCAAAAACCCATTACCAGCTTAAAGAATACAGCCTGGCCATTGCTTCTGCAGTAGAGTTGCAACTAAACTTCCCATACAGCAGATATTTGGCAGAAAGTGACCTGCTCATTGGTGACTGCTATTTTCATCAAGGGCAGGTTTACAGTGCCGCAACACAATACAGTCGTGTGCTCACAAGCCGTACCGAAGTACGCACCAAAGCCCGTGCCGCAGACCGGTTGGGCCAAATGGCAGGTGCAAATCGCCTCTCAAACCGTGACGTCGAACGCCTCCAAAGTGACTTTGGGCGTGCCATTATCGACGAGGCCGTTGCTTTTGGCAAAGCGCGGTGGCCGCTCAAACTTGGTGAACCCAATACCAGCCAAAAACATCTGGCACTCTTTCTCGAACGTTACCCCAACAGCCAATTGGCTCCCCTTGCCCAACAAACCCTCATGCCCACACACAGGCCCACCCTCGCATCTGACACAACAAAACCCGATGGTGAAGGGACAGATACGTCCATCCAAGAGCCTGAAAACGCCCGCTACAAAATCGGCATCATTGCGCCCATTGGAACACCTGTTGGCGAAGATTTACGCGACGGTATATTGCTTGCCCGCGAGTTGAACCCACTCAAAACAAACGACCAGGTCAGCCTTGTTTTTGAAGATTCCGAAGGCGATCCCATTCGCGCGGTTCGAGCCGCCCAACGCCTCATTGAGCAACACAATGTCATAGCAATTATTGGTGCCCTCACCAGTGCAGAAACCACACCGCTTGCCGCATATTTAAGCGGTCAAGCCGTGCCGTTGATTGCACCCACAGCATCAGACGATGGCATCGCGTCCCTAAGTCCCTACATCTTCCAAGTAAATGCCACACCCGGTGCCCAGGGCAGGCGCATTGCCGAATATGCCGTCCGCCGTCAAGGTCTGCGTATGTTGGCCACGTTGGCCTCAAGAGACACATATGGCAGACGCATTGCCCACGAGTTCACATCCAAAGCCGAAGAACTCGGTGCCGAGGTGCTCATTCAAGAATGGTACGAATCGGGCACAACGGACTACCGCCGCCAATTTGAACGCATTCGCAGTGCAGGGCAAGCTTTAGCCCCACCCGAAGATCTCGCAGCAGAAATAGAAGGCCTCATGTTAAAGGGCATTCAGGTAAATCCCCCTCCTCCGGTGCCAGTAGATCCAGATACCGTGCAGCCCAAAGTCGTCGACACGCTCGACGGCATTCTCATTGCTGGTGATGACTCCGATATTTTACTCATTGCCCCTCAGTTCCACTCTGCGCTTATTCCAGCCCAGGTATTGGGCAGTGACGGTTGGAATCACGCCGAAGTTGCCCGTGACGGGGGCAATTATGTCGATGGTGCTGTCTTTGTATCCAAATACTTCTCCCAAAGCAGCCTCCACTCTGTGCAAGATTTCACCAATGCCTACCGGTCGCGTTTTGGCAAAGAACAAAACATTGTTGCTGCCCTTGGATACGATGCGATGTTGGCTGCACTCAAAGGCATTGATGCAGGCGGCAATGACCGTATGAAACTGCGTGACCAACTCGAACGCCTCACCGAAATCCCCAGCGCAACGGGGCGCGTTTCCTTTAGCAAAGGCGACCGAGAAAACGCCTGGATGTATTTGCTCACCATACACGACAAACGCATTCAACTCTTAACCAACGAGCAAGAGTCCACTGGCAACGAGTAAACGAGAAAAAAAAAATTCTTCTTTTACTTCTTATGCTTGGCATTAAAATTGCAAAAAAGCCCTGTGTTCTATTTGGCAAACCAGCCAAATTCCTAAAAACACAGGGCTTTTACTTTTGTGATCTCATTTATGCCAAAACAAAACGTTCACAGGTGCCTCATCGTCGGGCACATTTTGTTCACCTTAATAACCTCTCTTACAGCGCAAGAATTCGATTCGCAAGAAGAAGCCGAGGCCTATGAAGCTTATTTACAAGATTTAGAAGGTGTGCAACTCCATCTCAACAAAGCATCTGAATCAAAACTTTTAGATTTGCCCGGTCTTACACCCGACATCGCTTGGCGAATCACGGCTTTCCGCCCCTATCACACAATCCAAGATCTCCAGCGCGTCCCAGGCATCACACCAGACCTGCTTGATCAAATCGCCCCCTATCTCACGCTCAAAGAACACCCGAATTGGCATGGTCAGTTCACCACACGCCTAACCCGCCCGACAAATCATCCCAATCAAGTTGATCATCTGCACCTTACACAACGCGCCGAAGTCCAAATCGGCAACACCCTCACAGGGTTTATGCTTTCCGACCGTGACCCACAAGAACCCAATTGGGCCGACTATCTCACGGCACATCTCCAGTTCAATCATTCGCTTGGGCAGCTTATTATGGGTGATGTGCGTCCAGAAATTGGACAAGGCTTGCTTCATTCACGCCAAACGCGCAGCGCAGCAAGTCTTTCCAGTATTCGGCCACGATCACAAAATCGTATCGCAAATCGAAACGGTACCGAATTTGGAGCCATTCGTGGCCTACATCTCACGACCCAGCTGCGTGTATTCACGTTGCAAGCGCTTTACGGTCAAATCCTTTGGGATGCCGATATCACACCCGAGGGCGATGTGCAAATTCGCCGAACAGAACAACACATTTCAGAAACCAGCCTAAGCCGTAAAAATATCCTCTCCGAACGCCTCGCAACCCTTCACATGTCCGTTGGCACCCCCCAAAACCACATTGGAACAACCTTCCAACAAACCGCCTTCTCACCAGCCAACCCCCAAGAAATAAAAAAACGTCATATCAGCATCAACGGACAGGCGCAATGGCACCAAACCACCTTGTTTGGAGAATTTGCTTACGCACACAAAACCCAAGCCTTTGTGACAGGCCTAAATTGGCAAAAAGACGACATTCGACTTCATCTGCTGATGCGCAGATTTAGCCCCCATTTTTCCGCACTTCATGGCGCACCCATTGCCGCCTATGGCACACCCCCCAAAAATGAACAAGGCCTCTTTTTTGGGTTTACCTATCGCCCAACCCCACGCACCCGATTCGAATTAAGCCTTGATCGCCACAAAC
>Ga0114999_10006333_pt1 | contig 13669 bp, 10 predicted proteins | sample ArcticOcean_MG_C_3_FD_89820 | JGI IMG/M metagenome (GOLD analysis project Ga0114999, IMG submission 89820) | Marine microbial communities from western Arctic Ocean - ArcticOcean_MG_CB8_126 | ecosystem: Environmental > Aquatic > Marine > Oceanic | place: Arctic Ocean: Canada Basin | collected...
AACATCCGGAAGTTGTGAGAAATTCTTAACATTCTGATTTACTTCCTCAGAAGATAAATTTAAAACAAATAAAACTAATACTCCTATTCCAATTATCTTTTTCATATTATTTAATCCTTTTTACTCTTAGAGCTATCTTTTTATCAACAACCTTTAAACTGTAACCACTTATAAAACCTTCGGATATTTCTACCGTCTGACCCTCTTTTAAGCGAGTCCTTCTAAAACTCTCTACACTTCTCCATTTCTGTCCATTCTCTAATACCACTAATAATTTAAGATTATTCTGCAGCTTTACTCTTACTATCTTAGAAGTAATTTGTAGTACCTCTTTTTTTTCCTTTTTAGTTAATCCAAAATCCTTAACCTGTTGCTTTATTTTTTGAGAAATAGTCTTCTTTTCAGGTTTGCTTATTTTAGCAATAGCAGGACTTTGTTCATTACCTTCTAAAGGTTTTGTAACAAGATCAAAACAAGCCAATCTTTCTTTATTATTCTCAATTTTAATACATTCTTCTATTGTCATAGATTCTGCATAAACAATTGGTCCAAGTATTATAAATAGGGATAAGAAATATTTTTTCATTTTTTTATTGTAATCAAAAAAAAGGGTTGCATACAGCAACCCTTCTTTTTATTGGTTCTAACTTAGTAAGATAATTTGAACCCTACTTGGAAATACCTTCCAACTATGTCATAAGTATTCTGAGGAGTGTTGATTTGAGGATCAACGAATCCAAAGAAGCTTTTGTAGTATGGAGGATCTCTATCAAACAAGTTACTAACTGTAATATTTGCATTAAAGTGCTCTGTAAAACTGTAAGCAACGTTTAAGGTTGATATGTGATAATCAGGCACTGAATAAATGCCCAAAATCTCTTCTTCCATTCCAGCAGTATAAGGAACCCCATAAAGTGCACCGTCACCAAAATATTCTTTAACCGTATCTGAAGGGTCGATACCACTTAAGAATCTAGTGGAAAGGCCTACACGCCAATCGTTTTTATAATATCTTAATGAAAGATTTATACGATCTCTGTTAAAGCAAGATTCACCAAAGCTGTAACATGCTCCTACGTAGTCATCACTGACTCCACTAGCATCTACTGTTACATTTTCTTTGAAGTGCGTTCCAATAACATCAACTTCTAGACTTCCGCCTATTAGTCTTAGATCTTCAAAAGTCATGTTTACTGAATAATCAATTCCTCTAAACCTGTCCATAGATTCGCTGTTAATGTAATTGTATTCCACAGAGTTGACATCTCCTCCGTAAGATCTGCTTACAAATGCACAGTAATCTGCACGACCGTATAGATAACATTGGTTTAAAGCATTCTGACTACCAGAACCTACAACAGCATTTTCAATCTCAAGTTCGAATGAATCAACAGCCACCTTGAAATTAATATTTTCAAGTACTTCTATAGTAGTTGGCTGCCAAACTACACCAAAGGTTACGTTTGTACCATTTTCAGGTATTAGATTTGGATTACCAACACTAAAAGCTAGTATCTGGTTATTCGAAGTCGCCCAAGTAGCTGTATCCAAACCTTCTTTAGCACACTGAGTTTTAGCCATAGCCTGTTGAGCAGCGGTATAAGTTGATTGAACGTTTTGTTCACAAGGATCCACATAAGTTGGGAATCCTCCTCCACCACCGAAGTTTAAATCAGCAATTGTTGGAGCTTTATATGAGCTAGAAGAAGTAGCACGAACTGTTATGTCGTCTATTGGCTTCCATTTCATTGCTATTCTATCAACAGTGTCACTTGCGAATTGACTGTAAGACGTATGCCTATAAGCAGCATCTATAGTAAGTTCTTGGAATCCAATCACATCTGCCAACACAGGTATTGAAACCTCGCCGTAATAGTCACGGTTTGAATAACTACCTTCTGTTGATAAACGTGGGTTTCCTGAAGAGTATCCTGCTTCCGTTAAAGCATCTACTTTTTCAGCACCACTCAAATCTGAAATATCAAAACCAACAGCAGCCATTACTCTACCTGCTGGTAATTCTCCTAGTTCAATATTTGCTATATTTCCAGAATAACCTTTATAGATCGTACCGGTTCTATTCAACTGATTAAATCTAATGTAATCAGCTGCTTCTGTTGTAATACTGTTACCACCAAACATGTTCAAAGGAACACAACCCAGTTTACGAGCTACAGCATCTACACATCGATAGCCAACGCCATTCACTTGTACTCCAGCGCCTAATTCAAGAGTTAACGCTCTTTCTACACGAATCATGTTGATGTAGTTTTCAGTTAGCTGAGTTGAACTAAACTCTTGGTACGTGTGATATAGCTCCCAATCAGCATCTCCAAGACGGTCTAGCGTTCCTGAAGCACCGAATACATATCTAAATGTATCTGCTTCTTGACTAAACATTCTAGGACCAACATCTAGCATTCTTTTTCTGTATGCAAGATCTTCGCCGAATGGATTAAAAGGGTTAGCAGCAGGAATCGTCATTCCATAAGTGAATTGAGCTCCGCTACCCATAGGAACTGGGGCCATCATAAGGTCTGATTTTCTTTTAGAGGCTCCTATTTCAAAATCTAGCACTACACCACCTTCTAATTCGAAAGTTCCTGCAGACCAAGCTTGATAATTTTCTCTACCACCGAGTAATTGCATCCACTCACTGTAGTTATACATACCCATGTTATTTTGAGGATCTCCAGGACCATTACCTGAATATGCCCACCAGTTAAATGCAGAAACAGGGCCATTAGGTCCTACGTCTCCAAAAAGTGTCTTGGATCCACTTGAAGTAAAAAATCTTCCTGTAGGAATAAAAGTTGAGGCTCCACAAGAAGCTCCGTCGCCTAGATTATCTCCAGAGTTACCGTGACCAGGCACATAAGCTTGGAAATAAAGCATGTAATCTGGCTCCAATCTTGGGCAGAAAGAGAAGTCTCTATCCCACATATCTAAGCTATCATTTTTTGAAGCTGATATTGTAGCCACTATGTTGCCACGTTCTCCAGAAGACCCGAAAGCCACTGAAATTAGATCTTGTTTAGCATCGCCTTGGTTTGAAGAACCTTCATTAACCATAAGTTCAAAACCTTCGAATTCTCTTAATTTAATATTAAGAACTCCTGATATAGCATCTGAACCATAAACAGCTGATGCACCATCTTTAAGGACTTCAACAGAGTCTATTAAAGCTAATGGAAAAATCTGCATATCTACAGCACTTCCCGTACCAGTTCCTGAAGGAGCTACACGCCTACCATTAATTAGAGTAAGTAATCTTTCAGAACCTGCTCCTCTAAGGTTAAACTCAGTAGTACCTGAGTTGCCGTTGTTAACAGATCTTTGGTTAGACGCCAAGTTAGCTGATGGTAATTCTAATAGGAAATCCCCTATATTGTTTTTACCAGAATCTAAAATTGTCTGAACTGTGTAAACCTCTACTGGACCAGTAGAATCGTAATTAGATGTTCTTTTAATCCTTGAACCCGTTACAACAACTTCTTCTACATCGTCAGAAGATTCTTCTTCTTCATCAGCAGAAAAGATTGTAGACGAACCAAAAGATAAAAGAGCAATAACGGAAAAACCTATAGTAGATTTTAACCAAGTTGAATGACTTTTATTCATAATTTAATCCCCAAAATATTTAAAAATATTAAAAATGACCCTAAAAAAAGGAAGTACGTACTCATATAGTTATTTTTAATATAACTGTAGAAACCCACTTCTTATTAAGGATCGCACTGACACAGTAATTAAAAATGCACGGAATATCAACAAATTAGTGAAATTTTTGATATGTATTTTTAAACTGATTATTCTAATTTTATATACACTTGTATAAATATGATGCCTAAAAAACTTTTTAGAGATTAAAATACAACTTCATCACAAAAAAATTATGCTAAAAAATAAAAATATATTGATTGTTGGAGTTGCAAATAAACACTCTATCGCTGCAGGTATAGCTAAATCCATGTCTTCCTTTGGAGCGAATCTAGCCTTTACGTATCAAAACGATAGATTAAAAAATAATGTGGTTAATTTAGCTAAAGATTGGGGTTCAGATATTTGTCTACCATGCGATGTAGCTGAAGACTCTCAAATTGACAATACCTTTAACCAGCTATCAGCTATTTGGGATGGGTTGGACTGCATTGTTCATGCCGTTGGTTTTGCTCCAAGAGAAGAATTAGATGGAAACTTTTTAGACGTTACTACCCGAGAAGGCTTTAAAATAGCCCATGACATTAGTAGTTACAGTTTTATAGCTCTAGCTAAAGCAGGAAAATCCTTGATGGAAGGAAGAAGTGGCTCTTTACTAACTCTTTCTTATCTTGGTTCTCAAAAGACTCTTCCTAACTATAATGTGATGGGACTTGCCAAAGCGAGCTTAGAAGCCAGTGTTAGGTATTTAGCTGTCTCTGCAGGAAAAGATGGACATAGAGTCAACGCTATATCAGCTGGTCCAGTAAAGACCTTAGCTGCTTCTGGCGTTAAGAATTTTAGAAAAATGCTCTCCTACAATTCTGGAAGAGCGCCACTAGGAAGAAATATAACTACAGAAGAAGTGGGCAATACCGCTTCTTTTCTATCTTCAGACTTAGCGAGTGGAATTACTGGTGAACTAATTTATGTGGACGCCGGCTTTAATATAACTGCCATGGGTTCAATTGAAGAAACAGAGTCTTAGTATTTTCTTACTATTTTTGCTGATTCTTGAGAAGCTAATTGTAGCTCTGCTAATTCAGATGTTATTCGTTCTTCGTTTATAAACCCTTTAAAAGAATCCATGTCTTCTTGTGTTATTTCTGATTGTTTCTCATTAACAGAATTTAATTTATAAACAATCGCATCGCCGTTATCCAATCTAGAAGATCCATAAGCAGTATCCAGATTGGCCCTTGGTAAATTAAATATATCAAAAATTATAGAACTAGAAAGCAGAGAAGTATTCCTGCTTAGGTCTTTATAATTCTGCAATTCGATGTTCTGACCTTTTGCTATTAAAGAAAGGTTTGAACCTTTATCTAAGCTTTCAATAGCATCATTTATAAGTTGATCTAACTCTGATAGAGCTAATTGAGTTTTATAATTTGTTGTTGCTTCTTGCTCTACTTCTTTGAATGGCTTGGTTCTCTCGGGTTGATAGTCTTCTAAAGAAAGAATGATGGCTTTGCCATCCTCAAGCTCTAGTATCTCAAGGCTTTGGTTGCTAATAAACTCTTCATTTTCAAACAAAAGATCTAGAATTGCTGTTTGATTTAAATCGCTTGGGGCCTCTTCTTTAGAAAAATAGTTTAAAGACTCGACCGATAAATTTAACTCTTTAGCAATAGACTCAAGTTCATTTAATGAAAAAGTTAGATCAGAAGCTTCGTCCAGTAACTCTACAAATTTATTATTTGATAAATCTTCTTTAATTTTAGATAAGATTGTTTCTCTCTTGTCTTCATAGGTATCAGGAGCGGGCTCTTGTATTTTTGTTAACATCAGTAAATGCACACTGTCTTCCAATTCAACTGGATTACTTACCTCTCCTTCAGTCATCTCAGCTAAGACTTTCTCAAATTCAGGCGGGAAGACCGAACCGTCTGTTGTACCTAATTCGCCACCAGTATCCTTAGTACCCTCATCATCGGAATACTCTTTTACAAGCTCTGCAAAAATAGCTCCTGACTGAATTTTTAAACTAATGTCATTAGCTGATGAGATGGCTTCTTGCAGGCTAGTTTCATCGTCTACATTAATCATTAGATGTGATACCGTTTTTCTTATTGAATCATCAAAATTCTCTAGGTATAAAGTATATTCATCCTTAAGATCTTGCTCTTGAATTTCTATATTGCTCTGTAAGCTACTGGCAGATAAATTAATGTATTTAACTTTAACTAACTTCTTAGTAAGAAAAAGTTCGTTATTGTTTTCATAAAAGGTTTTGACTCCATCAGCTGAAGTAGTTGTTTTAACAAGAATGTCATCTAAATCTAATTTAATAAACTCTATATCCCTAGTCTGCTCAGCCAGTCTTAAATTTTCCTGGATTACTTTATCCATAATAAAGGCTCCGCCTCCTATTCCTTCTCTCCAAAAGCCTAAAGCAATATCCTCCTTGATTCTCTTTAAGTAGGTTGCAGGAATATAACCCTGGCTTCTTACCATAGCTTCAAATTTAGCTAAGCTAAATTTACCCTCTTCTAGGAAAGATTCATCTTTTGAAAGCTCATGATAAGCAACATTATCTGTAATAGTTAAAGAAGATTCAGACATAAAATTTAGAATTGAAGCTTTCCTAATTAAAGATTCAATAGAGACCTTCTGGAGGGTTTCTTCATCAATCTTAAAATCTTGATCTCCAAATCTTTCTTGAAAATAGTAATCCTGAGATCGCATCTCATAATTCAGATCATTGATGTCAATTTCTTGCTTATCCACAATAGCAACTATATTTACATCTGAAGAGGAAAAGAAAACAGACCATCCTATGCTACCAACAAATGCAATAATAATAATTCCTACTATGAACTTAACGACGATTCCGTCTAAACTTTTGCGTATACCTTGTATGCCAGCCATTATTTTTTTAAGTGATGAATCAAAAAAAGCGCGCCTATTGGCGCGCTTTATTATTTAGGTTTTCTTTTAAAGACTTTCTTTAAGAGCTTTCCCGGCTTTAAATCCTACGGATTTTGAAGCGTTTATATGTATAGCTGCGCCCGTCTGAGGATTACGCCCCATTCTGGCCGCCCTATGCCTTACATTGAAAGTTCCGAATCCTACTAAAGAAACACTGTCGGCGCCTGATAGGCTTCCTGCGATAGCAGCTAGAGTTGCCTCTACTGCTCTTCCGGCTTCTGCTTTTGAAACATCTGTTGCTGCAGCAACTGCTTCTGTTAATTGTGCTTTATTCACATTTATCTCCTAGAGTCTAGTTAAGCTTTGCCTATAGTTTTACAGGCTGTTGTTAAGATTAAAACCTTATAAATAAAGGTTGTCAAGGATAATTAATGAGTCTCAATAGTCTTTTTCTGACTTCTATTTTTTTTAGTAGGAATCTTTTCTGAAGACTCTTCATCATTTTCCCAAGGAATAGGCTGGCGAGTCAGCACCAGGTTTAAAACTTCATCAATCCATTTAACGGGTCTTATATCAAGTTCCTTCTTAATATTGTCAGGTATTTCTTTTAGATCCCTTACATTGCCTTCAGGAATGAGAACCATTTTTATTCCACCTCTACGAGCAGCAAGTAATTTTTCTTTTAATCCACCTATCCTTAGGATCTCCCCCCTAAGGGTTATTTCACCGGTCATAGCAACATCAGATTTAACTGGTATCTTTGATAAAACTGAAGTGACTGCTGTGCACATCGCTGCTCCAGCACTTGGGCCATCTTTTGGAGTAGCTCCTTCAGGAACATGAATATGAAGATCGTGATTTTCATAAAAATTAGGATCGATACCAAGACTCTCAGATCTTGCTCTTACAACTGATAAAGCAGCTTGAATTGACTCTTGCATAACATCTCCTAAAGAGCCGGTTTTTATTATTTTTCCTTTACCATTAAAGCTAGCAGCTTCTATGGTTAATAACTCACCTCCTACCTGTGTCCACGCAAGACCTGTTACTTGACCTATTCTGTCTTTCTCTTCTGCTTCACCAAAATCAAATTTTCTTACACCACAATAATCTTCGAGCAAACTGGGCTTTATAGAAAGTTTCTTGATGGTTTTCTTGTCTGTATTTTTTTTAACAACTTTTCTGCAGATCTTAGCTATTTCTCTTTCTAGAGATCTTACGCCAGCTTCTCTAGTGAAATACCTAATAAGATCTTGAATACTTTTCTTTGGAATAGAGAGCTCACCATCTTTAAGGCCATTATTCTTCATTTGCTTAGAAACAAGATACTTATCAGCAATATTTACTTTTTCATCCTCGGTATAACCTGGTAGGCGGATGATTTCCATCCTATCAAGAAGAGCTGAAGGAATATTCATACTATTTGCCGTACAAACAAACATAATGTCAGACAAATCAAAATCTACCTCCAAGTAATGATCATTAAAGGTGTGATTTTGTTCAGGGTCTAGCACCTCTAACAAAGCAGAGGCAGGGTCGCCTCTAAAATCCATTCCCATCTTATCTATTTCATCAAGTAAGAATAAAGGGTTCTTAACGCCTGACTTAGATAATTTTTGTAATATTCTTCCTGGCATAGAGCCTATGTAAGTTCTTCTGTGACCTCTAATCTCTGCTTCATCCCTAACACCGCCAAGCGACATACGAATAAACTTTCTGTTTGTTGCTCGTGCAATAGATTCTCCCAAAGAAGTTTTTCCTACCCCTGGAGGTCCGACCAAACAAAGTACGGGGCCTTTAAGCTTCTTAACTCTTTTTTGGACAGCCAAATATTCTAGAATTCTCTCTTTTACTTCTTCTAATCCAAAATGATCTTCATTAAGGACATCACTTGCCTTAGACAGGTCTGATCTTATCTTACTTTTCTTTTTCCAAGGAATGTTCAGCATCCAGTCTATGTAACCTCTAACCACAGATGCTTCCGCAGACATGGGAGACATCATCTTATATTTTTGCAATTCACTAAGAGCTTTTTGTTCTGCCTCTTTAGACATTCCGGATTCCTTTATTTGGGATTCTAGAACATCGGCTTCTTCAGATTCATCTAATTCACCTAACTCTTTTTTAAGAGCTTTCATTTGTTCATTTAAGTAATATTCTTTCTGGCTCTTTTCCATCTGGCTTTTTACCCTTCCACGAATCTTCTTTTCTACTTTAGTTAAATCAAGTTGAGATTCTAAATGAGAAAGAATAGCGGCTGCTCTTTCAGCAAGTGACACTGTCTCTAGAATTTTTTGCTTTGCTTTTAAATCAATTGCTAAATGACCTATAAGGGTATCTGTTAACCTAGAAATTGAATCAATTGCATTCAAAGTATTCAGCACTTCGGGTGTGGCTTTCTTAGTAAATTTTACGTACTCTTGAAATTGCTTTTTGAGAGTTACTAAATATTTTGAAGAATTATCTGATTCTGGTTCTTCTTCTATAAGATCTACATCTGTTGATAAATAATCAGTTGATGATTCAGCCTTAAGAACTCTTGCTCTTTGATTGCCTTCAACCAAAACTTTTAATGTTCCATCGGGAAGTTTTATCAATTGTAAGATTGTAGATAATGTCCCCACTGTATATAAATCTTTAATTTTTGGATCATCTTCTTGAGCATTCTTTTGGGCAACAAGCATGATTTGCTTATCTCCTGCCATAGCTGCTTGTAAAGCAACTATAGATTTTTCTCTTCCAACAAAAAGAGGTGTTACAACAGAGGGAAAGATAACCACATCTCTAAGTGGTAAAAGTGGAATATTTTTTGTATTTTTTCCTGGCATAATTCTATAAGTTTAGCTTACATACTTATCTTGGGATGTTTTAATAAATTACAACTTATTAGCCGCTTTTTCTCTGTTTTGTTTTCTCATAAACCATTAATGGTTCAGAATCGCCTTTAACAACTGCAGCATCTAGAACTACCTTTTTTAGAGACTCCTCCGATGGAGCTTTATACATAGTATCCAATAGTAAATCTTCAAGAATTGACCTAAGCCCTCTAGCTCCAGTTTTTCTTTCAATCGCTTTTTTTGCAATCTCACCGAGTGCGTCTTCCCTTATATCAAGTTCTACTTCTTCCATCTCAAATAATCTAGTGAACTGTTTAGTTAAGGCGTTTTTAGGTATGGTAAGTATCTTAATAAGAGCATCTTCATCTAATTGTTTTAAGGTTGTAATCACTGGCAGTCTTCCCACAAATTCAGGAATTAATCCATATTGAATTAAATCTTCTGGCCTTACTTGTTCTATCAACTTATCAGATTCTTCAGCCGGTTTAATGGAAGAAACTTTTGCCCCAAATCCTATGCCTGTTTCTTCACATCTGTGACGGATAATGCTTTCTAATCCAGAAAAGGCTCCGCCGCAAATAAATAAAATGTTGGTAGTGTCAACTTGCAAGAATTCCTGTTGAGGATGTTTTCTACCACCCTGTGGTGGAACAGATGCCACAGTTCCTTCTATCAACTTTAATAAAGCTTGTTGTACTCCCTCTCCTGAAACATCTCGTGTAATTGAAGGGTTGTCTGATTTCCTAGCTATCTTGTCAATCTCATCGATATAAACAATACCAAGTTGAGCTTTTTCTATATCGTAATCACATTTTTGCAGTAATTTTTGAATAATATTTTCAACATCTTCTCCTACATAACCAGCTTCAGTGAGAGTTGTAGCATCTGCTATCGTAAAAGGAACATCTAATAACCTGGCAAGTGTTTGCGCCAGAAGAGTCTTGCCGCTACCAGTAGGACCTAAAAGCAATATATTACTTTTAGTTAATTCAACTTCTTCACTGGTATCTTTTTTAGTTTCTCGTAAACGTTTGTAATGATTATAAACTGCTACCGAAAGACTTTTTTTTGCTTCCTCCTGTCCTATAACGTATTGATCAAGAATATCTTTAATTTCTTTTGGGACCAAGAAAGTTTCTTCGTCGTTCTGATCTATAGATTCATTAATCTCTTCTTTTATAATGTCATTACATAAATCAATACATTCATTACAAATATAAACAGAGGGGCCAGCTATTAATTTTCTAACTTCATTCTGATTCTTTCCACAGAAAGAGCAGAAAAGTAGTTTTTCTTCACTATTATTATTGTCTTTGTCTGACATGTTTACTCCTTAGTTCTTGTGCCTACCAAACTATCTATCAATCCATACTTAACAGCCTCATCAGGTGACATGAAATTATCACGGTCACTGTCTTTAATGATTTTATCTACTTTTTGACCTGTATGGTTAGCGAGAATTTCATTTAATTTTTTCTTAATTTTTAAAGTTTCTTCTGCTTGTATTTCTATATCACTAGCTTGACCTTGAAAACCTCCAGAAACTTGGTGAATCATCATTCTTGAATTGGGCAAAGCATGTCTTTTCCCTTTTGTTCCACCAGCTAATAAAACTGCACCCATACTAGCTGCTTGACCTAAACACAGTGTACTAACATCTGGTTTTATGAACTGCATTGTGTCATATACTGAAAGACCAGCTGAGACCGAACCACCAGGAGAATTAATATATAAATGTATATCTTTATCTGGATTCTCAGCTTCTAAGAATAGTAGCTGGGCAACAACTAAATTAGCACCTATGTCCTCCACTGGACCAGTCATAAAAATTACTCTTTCTTTTAAAAGTCTAGAATATATATCATACGCACGTTCACCACGTGGTGTTTGTTCAACAACCATAGGGACCAGTTGGCTGGTTATTTGGGATTCATTTTCTAATTTCATATTTCTCTCTTAATATCTATGTAGGTCTTTTTTGTTATTTTTCAAGTTATTTATTGGCCATTAACACAGTCTTCATAAGTAGTAGGCTCTTCGCTTGCCTTTGCTTCGTTCAATAATATATCAACAACTTGCTCTTCTAGAGAAATTGATTCAATATTTTTTAATTGCTCCTCATCAGAATAAAAGTAATTAACAACTTGTTGGGGCTCTTTATAGCTAGCTGCCCTTTCTTCGATAATTTCTTTTACTTTTTCTGGATCTGGCTTCAATTCTTTATCTTCTATGATTTTGTTCAGCAGAATCCCTATCTTAACTCTTTTAGTTGCTTCTTCTTCAAATGTACTGACAGGAAATAAATCTTTATCGATTTCTTTCGGATCCATGCCCATTCTTCGAGCCGTATCATTTCTCATATTAACAACCTCAGATTCAATCATGGCTTTTGGCACTTCAAAATTATTGCTTTCAGATAATGCTTCAAATGCATTCTGTTTAGCTTTATTGCGCAACAAGTTCTTTAAATCTTCTTCAAGCTTAGACCGAACTTCTTTTTTATAATCTTGAAGGTTACTTACTTCAATTCCTGTGCTTTTAAAAAATTCTTCATTAAGTTCAGGCAAAGCTGGTTTTGATACTTCTTGAACGGTTACCTCAAAAGAAACATCCTTTGATGCGAGTTCTTTTTTTCCGTACTCTTCAGGAAACTTTAGATTTAGAGTTTTACTTTCAGAAGCTTTTAATCCAATTAGTCCATCTTCAAAGCCTTCAATCATTGATTTAGAACCTATCTCAACAGGGAAATCTGTGGCCTTTCCACCTTCGAACTCCTCTCCTTCAATTTTTCCGATAAAATCAATTTTTATTTGATCTCCCGATTCAGAAACTTCATCAGCAGGTTCCCATTTACTCATTCTTTTTTGTAAATTGACAATAGATTTTTCAAGGTCCTCATCCTCAATAACACAATTTGGTTTCTTGTAATTTAATCTACTTAAGCTACCTATTCTTACTTCTGGGTAAACTTCGAAAGTTGCTTTAAATTTTACATCCTTATCTTTTTCCATTGCTTCAGGAATTAAGTTTGGTCTGCTTACAATTTTTAGATTCTTCTCATCTATTAAATGGTAAAACTTATGGCTTACTGCATCGTAAACAACATCTTGTCTGATTTCAGGACCATAAAGCTTAGTGACTACTTCTAAAGGAGCCTTGCCTTTACGAAACCCTTTTATTTTTGCATCTTTTTGGGCAACTAAGATTTTTGAAGACACTTTATCTTCAATCTCTTTAGAAGGAATAACTATATTTAAGCTTTGTTCTATATCTGATTTATTACTAAATGAAAATTTCATATTATTTATTATAATTGGGGTGGGTGACGAGGCTTGAACTCGCGACCACTGGAATCACAATCCAGGGCTCTACCAACTGAGCTACACCCACCAAAAAATTATATTTTAACATTTAAAAAATTGTAAACTTACAAAAACTTTTCTTTAAATCAATTAAATTTAAAGAAAACTAAATTTATATGTATTTAAGAAAGAATTGATTAAGAAAAATAATCTTAGAGCACTATAAAGCTGGAAGTTGAATTGTCAGTATTTGCATCTTGCGTAAGCACATCATCAACGTAGGCCATCTTAGGGCCGTCCCAGCATAACGAAAGAAAATTATTAATCCCTTCTCCTTCTCCTTGCAAAAAGACCTCTATGGAACCATCAGATGATTTTCTCACCCATCCTGTTAAATTATCTTTTAAAGCTTGATCTCGTGCCCATGCTCTAAAGCCTACTCTATGGACTTCGCCATAAATAGAAATGTGGGTAGCACTCATGAAATTGAAAAGGGTATCTAAAAAGTTTCTATAATAAATCTACGTTACTAGTTGAAAATATATTATTTCTAGAGAAGAAAATCAATCCTTTTTAAAGATTACTTGATAGTTTTTCTTTAAAAATTAATATTAGTTTTAAGGGGTGGCGTCCTCGGCAGGACTCGAACCTGCGACCCATGGTTTAGAAAACCATTGCTCTATCCAGCTGAGCTACGAAGACACGATGACAATTATATATGAACGTAAGTTTCATATAAGATTTTTTATTCTATAAAGACCTGCTAGCTAGATAGGGTTTTGAGTCAATATCTGTTGGTTTATTAGTAATTAGATCTGCTACCAAAGATGCAGAACCCATCGCTAAAGTCCAGCCCAGATGCCCTTGTCCAGAATTCACAAACAAGCCATCAATTTTTGTTTTACCAAGAAAAGGTAATCCATCTGCACTCATTGGCCTAAACCCATACCATAATCTTCC
>Ga0114999_10006335_pt1 | contig 13668 bp, 14 predicted proteins | sample ArcticOcean_MG_C_3_FD_89820 | JGI IMG/M metagenome (GOLD analysis project Ga0114999, IMG submission 89820) | Marine microbial communities from western Arctic Ocean - ArcticOcean_MG_CB8_126 | ecosystem: Environmental > Aquatic > Marine > Oceanic | place: Arctic Ocean: Canada Basin | collected...
GCCCTTACCACCGCGCCTGCCATCGAGTTCACCCGCCACCTACTCAGCAAGGGCGGCCGCGCGACCGTCACAACGGTTATCGAGGTACCGCGCTCATTCCTCGACCAACTCCGGGCAGAAGGCTGGCATCCGCTGGGCGCGTACGAGAGCGATCCGCAACCCCGGGAGGAAGAGGAAGCCGTGATCCAGCGGTACGTGGAAGAGCGGGGCCGCCGCCTCACGGACCCGATCGTTGCAGCATTGAACGCCGTCGGTATCGATTCAGAGGCTATCTTTCTCGAGGGAGACGATCCCGCAGTAAGCATCTCAGAACTCGCCGACCGCATCGATGCAGACGTGGTGGTACTGGGAGCCACCCGGATGATCTTTGATCAGGCAGCGTGGGAAAACGTGTCGGCCCGCGTCATGATCGAATCCGGCAGGCCCGTCCTTGTGGTCCCTCCCCCGCGCGGCGTCTCCAAGTCGAAGGACGGTGCGGTGGGCCGCTAAGTCGCCGCCGCCTCAGACCTTCCAAAGTACGCCTCCAGAGCGGCGACGGCATGCCAAACGAACTCCTCAGGTCGCTCGGCCAGCCATTCCAAGACCTCGGTGACGGGCCACCAACGGGGGTCCGCGGTCTCGCCTGGCTGTGGCCGCGGGGTTCCCGTTCCACGGCACTCGAAGAGCACCGCCAGTGCCGGATAGGCCCCCTCGGCCCCACTCACCACAGCCACCGGCCTGACGACCCCAAACGAAACGTGTGGCTCGATCGTCCGATGCTCGACTGCGCTCGAGACCGCTAGCAGGGTGACACCCGTCTCCTCTTGAACCTCCCTCGCGATTGCGACGTCGGGAAGCTCACCGGCACGCCAACGGCCTCCGGGGAGTTCGAGACGCCCGCGGACCACCTCACCCGGTTTGTCACGGCGCTGCAAGAGAATCTCGTCGCGGCTGGACTCCTTGAACACGATGGCAACGACGTTGGGAACCATCACCGGTTCGTTTTCCGACGTCGGCACCGGCATGTCCATCCAGTCCGATCCTGTCCATACGGGGTACTGGGCCGTCATCAGCGCCCCGGCAGGGTTATGTCGAAGGTCTCGCCGCAGTAGCCGAGCACCGAATCCTTCGCCGCAACAGTGACAACCATTACGCCTGCCGGCACCGCTACGCCGCCGAGCGACCTGGTGAAAGGCTGCTCCTCCACATGGGGGTGCAGCAGCTCGTGAAACCCGAGCACCTCGCCGTCCGGCGCCCTCAACTCCCATCCATCTGCGTATTTGTCCCACCCCGTCTCATCCGAGGCGACAGTCACGGCGAACGAATACGTGTCGCCCGATTCGGCCACCACGACGTCGATGACGTGCGCGCATTCGGAAGTAGCGGTCGTCGCCGTATCGGTCCTCACTTCGGCTTCACCCGAACCGCAGGCCGAGAGCAAGAACGCCCCTACAAGCAGCGCGCCCCAGTGCCCAGCTCTGGAGGATGACATCCCCGATCACGGTCCCGTCGCCGAGCCGCACTTCAGATCCAAGAGCCGATCCAGGACCAGGGCGGCCTCCTCGACCTTGCGGCACGCAGCGACCACACGCGGCTGCACATCGCCAAACGCCGACCCGTTGATAATGCCGCTGATGGCTTGCAGGGTCGCAGCGGAGCGCAGTTCGGTGATGAGCTCGGGGATCGCATCCTCGGCGCGTTGGAGCGTTGCGACCCACTCGGCATGCACCGTCTCGAGCTCTGAAGGTGGCGCCAGCCGATCGAGTGCGAGGACATATCGATCCAATGCCGACTTCACCTCACGGAACGCTTGGGTGATTTCGGCGACCGTAACCCTCCGGAAGTCGACAGTGGCAGCGGCCAACATGTCGGAGTCGAGATCGTCACCGGCGGTGGCCTGTTCGAACTCTTCGAGGCCGACTTGTACTGCGGACCTGTACACGCTGAAGATTTCGGCCGTGTCCGCGTCATACGTACCGACGGACCCCTCTATCTCGGCGTAGTACTCCCCCGTCGACAGCGTGCCGCTGCAGGAGACAGCAACCAGGAACAGTACGGCAGCCCCCCAAAGAAGGCGTCTCGACATCAGCCGACCTTTCACAGACGGCGGCAGACTAACGGCGCAGCTCGATACGGCGATGATCTCGCCTCTCACGCACCAGAACGTGACGTCGTCGCGAATTGCGTTCTATAAAGGCTTGCGTAGAGCCCGTCCTTGGCCAGCAGCTCGTCATGCGATCCCGAGTCCACGACCTTGCCGCCATCGAGGACGAAGATCCGATCGGCGGCCAGGATTGTCGACAAACGGTGCGCGATCACGATGGAGGTTCGCCCCTCCATCACCCGCTCCAGGGCCTCCTGAATCAGGGCCTCCGAGTGGGCATCGAGGTGTGACGTTGCCTCGTCCAGTATAAGGATCGCGGGATCCTTGAGGATCACTCGCGCCAGCGCGATCCGTTGTTTCTCTCCTCCGGATAGCCGGTATCCCCGCTCGCCGACGACGGTCTCGTAACCGAGCGGTAGGCCGTCGATGAATTCGGCGATATTCGCTGTCTCGGCGGCCTTTCGCAGGTCGTCCATCGAGGCGCCGGCTCGCGCGTAACGCAGATTGGTGGCGATCGTGTCGTGAAAGAGATACGACTCCTGAGTGACCACCCCGACCGATCCGGCCAGCGTCGTCAGTGAAAGATCCCGAACGTCATGGCCGTCGACCCGAACCGCACCCCGTGTTGCGTCGTAGAGACGAGGCAACAAATAGCTGATTGTGGTCTTTCCTGCGCCGCTCGGACCGACGAGGGCTACGAGCTCGCCGGGGCGAACATCGAGATCGACCCCGCGCAGCGCCCATCCCTCGACGGCGGCGGCGGCCGAGGGATCATCCTCCTCGGTCATGCCTCGCGAGCTGTATCGGCGAACCGACTCGAGGCCCGCTACGTTGCCCGAGGAGTATGAGAACCACACATCGTCGAGCTGAACGGCTCCCCGAATACTTGACGGCGCTATCGGATCTGCCTTCTCGTCGATGTCCCGCGGGAGATCGACGACCTCGAATACTCGTTCAAAAGACACCAGGGAGGTCGCGAGTTCGACCCGCACGTTGGACAACCCCGAAAGGGGACCGTAGAGATTCCCCAAAAGGATCGTGAGCGCGACGAGATCGCCGACCTCGATGGTGCCGTTGATCGCCATCACGGCGCCGAGCCAGTACACGACCGCTGCTCCGAGCGCACTCATCACTCCAAGCGCCATGAAGAACCAACGGCCGATGGTCGCCTGCCGCACGCCAAGGTCCCGCACCTTGCCGGCCCGCGCCGCGAACCTCTCGTCTTCGGCTTCGGTGCGGCCAAAGAGCTTGACCAGCAGCGCTCCGGAAACCGAAAGGGTCTCCTGCATGACCGAATTCATCTTTGCGCTTTCTTCCAACTGCTCGCGTCTGACCCTCCGGAGAATCCTCCCTACGCGGCGCGACGCGGCAATGAACGCCGGCAACACAGCTATCGCAACCGCGCTGAGCCGCCATTCGATTCTCACCATTACGGCGAGGGTCACAAGCGTGGAGACGAGATTTGCAGTGAGAGTCACGAACGTTCCCGTGACGGCTTGTTGGGCCCCGACGACGTCGTTGTTGAGCCGACTCATCACCTCGCCCGTCTTGGTTGAGGTGAAGAAACCGAGCGACATTCGCTGGAGGTGCCCATAAAGCTGACGCCGCAGGTCGAAGATGATTCCTTCGCCCATCGCCGCCGAAGCGCGTCTCTGAGCGACACCCGTGGCGCCGTTGACAATGGCAACGCCGACAAGCGCCGCACCCAGCCAGGCGACATGGCGCATGTCGCCAGCGGGAATCGCATCGTCGATCAGAGATCCCACCACCAGGGGTTGCAGTGCGGTCAGCGACGAGATCACGAGAATCGTGATGAGAACGATCCCTATCTGGGGTTTGTATCCCGACGCATAAGCTAGGACGCGGCGGAGCAAGATACGATCGACCTTCGGACGATCGCGCTCCTCGTCATGTTGGACGTACGACCACCAGCCGCTCGAGTGATAGATGCCGGACTCCGGTTCGGGGCGACCGAGCTTAGAACCCGGTGGCGTGGTACCTCTCGGTCACCGTGCACCAAGGAGGTCGCGCAGGGGCGCAGCACTGATGACCATGCTGCGGCAAAGTTCCTCTGGGAGAGCACCACGACAGAACAGTTCGTAGCGATAGCGGCCGTCGGACCAGATGAGAGAGAGTCCGGAGGTCACCACTTCGCTGAGGACTTCGCCCTGATCGAGATCGCCGCGATCTACTCCAACGCGCAACACGCCGACGCGACCATCCTCCGACGAGTACGGCTCCACCTCCCATAAGCCGAACGCCGCCGACGTTCCGGCATCGAGGGTCGCCACGTCCTCGAGGTACACGAGTTGGCTCGTCACCCAGGCCACATCGTCGGGTATCGAGGCCGGAAACGCTATGCCGGGAAGGGCGACTGCAATTTCGGCCCGGCTCGACTGCACGAACCGCCCGGCATCGTGGCCTCTCTCCCAGACGCCGTTGATGGTGTAGGAAGGCAAGCCAATCGCCTGGTCACTGATTGCGTCGTTGAACCACGCGGCGGTTGTTGCAGCCATCAGCCCTACCTCGCCAGGACCCGAGACCGGATCGACACCGGCAAGAGTGGTGACAGTGGTGCCCACAACGGCTTCGCCGGTTCTCTCGCCGAGTCCGTCAAGCACACCGCTCCCACCACACGACACCGTAACGAACGAGACCAGTGCGATAGCGGCGAGGGCGCGGTTCACAATCAATCCAACTCCGAGGCGGACGTGGCGAGTTCCACTTTCGAGACTACCGGGTACGGTGAACCGGCCTGCGAACCACAAGTGGGTATCGCTACCCCCGCTACGATCCGCCGATGATTCGGCCTCGACTCAACGTCATTCGCGAGGGTTTCGCCGCTGATCCCGGTCTGGACACCGCGACGTCGCGAGCCCTGTTGATAAGGGCATCACAGGGCGACGTTCCAGAGACATTTCGGCTCAGCCTCCCGGGCAGGGTGGTGGCGTTCGGCAAACGAGACACGTTGCACTCCGGCTACCGGGACGCCGTCGCTGCGGCCCGCGGAATGGGCTTCGAGGCCATCGAGCGCCTGGCCGGTGGCAGGGCGGCTGTCTTCCATGAGGGCGCCATGGCCTTCTCGTGGACGATCCCCGACGAGGATCCTCGATCAGGCATCACGCAACGGTTCGTGGAGTTGTCAGCGCTTATGGTTCGGACCTTCGCGGCCGTCGGCGTGGACGCGGCCGTTGGCGAGCTACCGGGCGAGTACTGCCCGGGCGCCTACAGCGTTCATACGGTTACTGGCGTGAAGGTGATGGGAGTCGGCCAGCGTCTGGCAAAGAACGCTGCCCACGTCGGCGGCGTCATCGTGGTATCCATGCCGCAACTCTTGCGCGATGTGCTCATCCCCGTCTACGCGGCGCTCGACCTACCGTGGGACCCGACCACGGCTGGCGCGCTCCAGAACGTGGCTGCCGGAGTGACATTGCAAGAGACCGCGGACTCGGTTATCTCGCAGCTGGCACTCATACGAGAGCTTGCGCCGACTGCGATCGACGCGCCGACCCGAGACCTTGCTGCGAATCTGGCGTCGGAGCACGTCGCCGCGTGACCAAGACGACGACCATCGGATTACCGTGGTGCAGATGAGCAAGATCGTCGTAATCAACGGGCCCAACCTCAATCTGCTCGGAAGCCGTGAGCCTGAGGTCTACGGCAGCACCACACTGGCTGAGCTGGAGACAGAAGTTGTGGAGTGGGGCACCGAGCGTGGTCTCGACATCGATGTTTTTCAATCGAACCACGAGGGCCGGGTCATCGACCGCCTTCACGAGGCAGGTGCAAAAGCCGACGGAGTGGTTCTCAATCCCGGCGCTTTCACGCACTACAGCTACGCCATACACGACGCCATCGCCGCCATCGAGATTCCCACCGTCGAAGTCCACATATCCAACGTGATGGCCCGCGAGGAGTGGCGGCGGCGGTCGGTGGTCCGGCCGGCATGTGTGTACACAATCTTCGGCAGGGGCATCAGAGGTTACCGAGACGCTCTCGAGCACCTGGTGTGGAGAGATGCCTCGCCCCCGCTCACCGTCGCTTACGGGGCTGAGTCCGATCAAGTCGCCGACCTCCGTGTGCCCACTGGCAATGGTCCTCACCCTGTGGCGATTGTCCTTCACGGCGGCCTATGGCGCGACATCTGGACTCGCGACCTCACGGACGGCGTTGCTGCCGATCTCGCCAGCCACGGCTGGGCGAGCTGGAACACCGAATACCGCCGCGTCGGCACCGGAGGTGGCTGGCCCGCTTCGGTCGAAGACGTCGAGGCGGCCATCGATGCACTCGCCGGCATTGCGAAGGAACACAATCTCGATCTCAGCCAGGTCATCGCAGTCGGCCATTCAGCGGGTGGCCAGCTAGCTCTCGCGGCCGCCAAGCGTCAATCATTGGTCGGCGTCGATGTGGGCTCACAGGTACCGATCGCCGGCGTGATCGCCGTCGCCCCCATGGCCGACCTTGAATCCGCCACCAGCCGGCGGATCGGGGCGGAACGTATATCCGACTTTCTGCGCGACTCCGACGGCGAGGCCACCCCATACACCGAGGCTTCTCCGGCCGCCATGGTTCCGCTCGGGGTACCCCAAGTCGTCATCCACGGCAGCGGCGACGATTTGGTCCCGGCCGACCTCAGCGCTTCGTACTCGGCCGCAGCGGCGGATGCGGGAGACACCATCGTTTACCACGAGCCAGCAGGCGCCGACCACTACGACCTCTTCCATGCGAACAGCGAGACGCGACGCCTGGTGCTTGCCGAACTGAAGCGTCTGCAGTCCGAGTGACGGTCAGCCGCCCGCGCGGTACGCTCACGGCGTTCGCATAGTTGGAGGTACTGATGGGCAATACTTTTCTCAACCCGGCCGAGCTGTACACGCCAGTGGGTTACTCGCACGTGGTGACGGCCAGCGGAGGAACCACGGTGTACATCGCCGGACAGGTGTCCTACAACGCCGACGGTGAATTGATCGGCGAGGGCGACGTCGGCCTCCAGGCTGCAACGGCGTACGCCAACCTCAAGAAAGCACTTGCTGCCGTTGGGGCGACACCGGCCGACGTGGTTCGAACATGCACCTACATCGTCGATTACGACCCATCGATGCTCGCCTCGCTACAGCCGGCCCGGGAGGAGTTCTACGGAGATGGCGCCCCCGCGACCAGCACGCTGCTGGGCGTTGCGGCGCTGGCAGTGCCGGAAATTCTGGTCGAAATCGACGCTATCGCCGTGATCGACTGAGGTCAGCCGAAAAACGCCGTCAGCCGATCTAAACCCTCGGCAAGATCGTCGTCCGCCAGGGCAAACGAAAACCTCGCATATCCAGGTGCTCCGAACGCTTCGCCCGGAACGAACGCGACCTTGACCCGCTCGAGCACGATCGATGCCAGCTCCATGCTGGTTGCGGCCCGCACCCCACCGAGGTCGCGGTCGAGGAGGCCCGCTACGGAGGGAAACGCATAAAACGCGCCCATCGGCTCCGGACAGTCCACACCGACTATCGCGTTGAGCAACGAGAACATCGTGCCGCGCCTGGCATCAAAACGACGCCTCATCTCCCATATGGGCTCCATCGGTCCGGTTACCGCGGCCAACGCAGCCTGTTGAGCGACATTGGAAACATTCGATGTCATATGGGACTGGAGCCGTATCGCGGCCGCAGCCACGTCGTGTCTGGCGATCAGCCAACCGACCCGCCAGCCCGTCATCGCATAGGTCTTGGCAACTCCGTTGACCACCAGCACCCGATCGCGACTTGCGGGCGCCTCGACCGGAATCGAAGAAAAGGCCGCATGGCCGTACACGAGATGTTCGTAGATTTCGTCCGTGAGGACCCAGATCCCGTGCTCGGCCGCCCATTCACCGATCGCCCGCACTGATGCCGGTGAATACACGGCACCGGTCGGATTCGAGGGCGAGACGAAGATGAACATCTTCGTGCGCGGCGTCCGCGCTCGTTCCAGCTCTGCGACAGAAATCTCGAAGCCGCCCGCAACCGTCGTTGGCAAGAACACCGGCACGCCGTCTGCGAGCTTGACCGCTTCGGGATAGGTCACCCAGTACGGCGAAGGCAAGAGCACCTCGTCGCCGGGGTCGAGCAGCGCCTGGCAAGCTGCATACACGGCATGTTTGGCACCGTTGGTAATCACTACCTGGTCGGCGTCGACCTCATATCCGGAGTCACGCAGCGTCTTATCGGCCACGGCTTGCCGGAGTTCCGCCAGGCCCCCGGCCGGCGAATAGCGATGGTGACGCGGATCCGCGGCAGCCCGTTGCGCCGCTTCAACGATATGTTGCGGCGTGGGAAAGTCTGGTTCGCCGGCCCCGTACCCGATGACATCCTCGCCGCCGGCGCGGAGCCGATTGGCGAGAGCTGTGATCTCCATGGTCGCCGAAGCCGCCACGGAGGCGGCCCTCGTCGAAATATCTCCAGACTGTTTTCCTGTCATAAGCAACTAGCCTTCGCGTGTAGCGGTCCGAACCCTACAGCGCCCGCAAAGTGGCTTACGAGCCAGGAGGAACACGTCTGTGCAGACGTTCCGTCGGGCAAACATGACGACACGGAGCCGATATGAAGAGCACCATGTGGCGGCGTATCGACAGCTCTGGCCTCGAACGGTGTGAGGTTGTCGAAGCGCCCGACGCCATCCGGATGTCAGGCACCACACTGCTGGCGACCGATGGCGGACCTGTCGAGATCCGCTATTCGATTGCACTCACCGGCCAATGGGTAACCGAGACGGTCGGCGTGCACATCCGCGGGCCACAGGATGAGCGCAGCGTGGCACTCCGCGCAGACGGACGCGGCAACTGGTCGGTAGGTGACGAGATCGTCGCGGACCTCACGGGCGCGATCGACGTCGACTTTGCGTGGACCCCCGCCACGAACACGATCCCGATTCGCCGACTGGGCCTCGAAACGGGAGATCGAGCCGACGTGCAGGTGATTCACGTGCCGTATCCCGACCGGGAGGTCGCCCGGCGCTCACAATCGTACGAACGCCTGGGCCCAAGGCGGTATCGCCTCACCTCAGGTGCCTTCGAAACCGATCTGACTGTCGACGACGACAGCCTCGTCGTTCAGTACCCCGGGCAATGGACAGCGGTCTGACCTACGAATCTGTAGCGCGCCCATGAGGCGCCTTCTCGTGCTCAGGCACGCCAAGTCGGATTGGAACACGAATACCAGCGACCACGACCGGCCGCTGAATCCCCGCGGCCGGTCGGCTGCGGCGGCCGTCGGCATTGCGCTGGCGAGGTCGGGGGAGATCCCCGACCTCGCCCTCACTTCGTCGGCGTTGCGCGCTCGCTCGACGCTCGAGATCGCCGCGCAAGCGGGTAGCTGGCCCACGGAGATTTCTGCCGATCCCAGCCTCTACGGGACCTCCGCAGCCGGTGCCCTCGCCGCGGTTGCTGCAGCCGAAGGAGACGTGCAACGCCTGATGGTCGTCGGACATCAGCCCACGTGGGGGACGCTGATAACGACGCTCACCGGAGCAAGCGTGGTCGTCAAGACCGCCACGGTGGTGGCCATCGACCTGTCAGCAACATCGTGGCGCAAGGCACCCGAGGCTCGCGGCTCGATCTCCTACATGCTCCAACCGAGACTGTTTACCGACGGCTCGTGGAACCTCGAACCGATCTAACCCGGTTCACCGGTGACGAAGAACGGATCGCTGTGGCCGCTTTCCACAACTGCCTTGAGCCTGGCCATGATTTGGGCCCACGCCGGCGTCACTATTGCGATCACCGGGCTATCGGCGTCGAAATCACGATGGCTGAAGTGAAGCATCGAACCCTCGTCTCCTGGTCCCTTGGCGACATCGATCCGTACCGTGGTGCCCGCCCACCACTCCGGCTCGGAGGAAATGAACCAGTCGACCCCGGCGACGTCAGCCCGCGTCACCTCCAACTCAAAGGCGGCCGGCGCGTCCGGAAAGGTGACCTCGAAGCGGTCGCCTACGCTGCCTGCAGAACCGCTGACGCCGTCGGACCACCAGGAGGCGATGGCCTCCGTGCTCCCCAGCCGTCGCATCAGATCTGCCGATTCCGCCGCCACCTCGAACTGCATCATGACGTGATAGTCACCCATGTCGCCTTCTCCTATCTATTTAAGGTAGGGCTAATACAGGTGCTTCTTGGGTGTATTTCACTTTACGCTAAAATAGCGTCACATGGACCCACTACAGGTGATCGCCGAACCCCGCCGCCGTGAGATTCTGGCGCTGGTCTGGGATGGAGAACTGCCGGCCGGCGATATCGCCGCGCACTTCGATGTCACTTTCGGCGCGGTGTCCCAGCATCTCGCAGTGTTGCGCAATGCGGGTTATGTCACCGTGCGCCGCGACGGCAACCGCCGCCTGTATCAGGCTGCGAAATCGGCACTCGGACCTTTGCGGTCCGTGCTCGAGAGTATGTGGTCGGCGGCGCTAGACGACCTGGCCGAGGCCGTGGAGCGTGAGGACTGATGTCGTCACCGATCGTGATCGAGCGATTGGTCAAGGCACCGCCGGAGCGGGTGTACAGCTATTTGACCGAGTCGGAGCTGTGGGCAAAGTGGCACGGATTCGACGCCGTCATCGAGGCGAGTCCGGGCGGAATCTTTCGGATGCAAATGGCCAACGGCTTGACGGCACGCGGGCAGTTCCTCGTGGTTGAACACAATCGGCGGGTGGTGTTCACCTTGGGTTGGGTCGACCATCCGGGAGTGCCGCCGGGATCGACCACCGTCGAGATCGACCTCATCACAGAAGGTGACCACACCCGTATCCGGCTCACCCACCGCGACCTGGCCCTGGACGAACAACCTTTGCACGAGACCGGGTGGAGCCATCACCTCTCCCGTCTGGTACTGACCGCCGAGGGTGGCGATCCCGGCCCCGACCAAGGACCCGACGGGTAGCCCTGCGCTGCCGTTCGCGAACTGCGGTGGTCCTCAACCTAAGTAGCCGGTCCCAGGAATCCGAGAGCCAGGTCGTGTCTACCCGACATCGTCGCCAACCATGCGGCTCAGTCGGGCCTTATCTGAAGGCGCGCGACTTGATGCCTTCTACCGGCCAGTTCTCGAAACCGTGGGCGACCAGGTTGGTCACTCCATCACGGAATTCCAGTATGCCGCTTATGACCACTCCGACCGCCTTGCGGGCGATTTGGTAGTGGGCTTCCCACACCTGGGGCATGACAACAACATTAAGCAGTCCGGTTTCATCTTCGAGATTGAGGAACCGGATGCCTCGAGCCGTTCCGGGCCTTTGGCGGTGCGTGATGATTCCCCCTACCCGTACCTTGGGCCCATGTTTGTGCAGCCGCAAAGCATCGGCTGTCGTGAGGCATCCCTGCTGCTGGAGCGCGTCGCGTAAGAACGACACGGGGTGGGTGGTTGCGATCCCGGTAGACCAGAGGTCGGCTTGCATCTCGTCGACTGGTGTCATCTTCGGCAGTTCCGGGGCAGTCGTTCCCTCGGCGAACGCCAGCCGCTCCGGGCCCATACCGCCCAATGCTCCCGCAGCCCAGATACCCTCCCTGCGCCCGATCCCGAACGTCGCCAGCCCCCCGGATGCTGCCAACGCTTCGAAAGAATCGGCCGCCAGCCCAGTGCGCTGAGCGAGATCTTCCGGAGACGAAAACGGCCCCCCCACCATACGTGCCGCCTCGATGCGCGTAATGTCGGCGTCGCCGAGGTCGCGCACGTAACGCAGGCCGATGCGCAGCGCCACCGCTCGCCGGAGAGGATCGGAGAACGCGCCCCTCCCCCGGCGCCACTGCATACCGAGATACTCGGCGATGTCGCCCTCGTCCGCGGCGTACGGTTCGATGGTGCAGTCGAACCAGGACACGTTGACATCGGGCGGGACCACCACGACGCCGTGATGCTGAGCGTCCTGGACCAGCGAGTTCGGCGTATAGAACCCCATCGGTTGGGCATTCAGCAGCCCGGCAAAGAATTCCGCCGGCCAATGAAATTTCAGCCAGGAAGTGGCGTACACGATGTAGGCGAAGGACACTGAATGGCTCTCGGGGAACCCGAAGGAAGCGAAACCCTGCAACTTGTCCCAGATCTCTTCGGCAGCTTCTCCCGTGATCCCATTTCCTGCCATACCCTCGAACACCTCGTCGCGCAGCCGGGTCATCGCCTCGTCGGAACGTTTGTGGGTCATCGCCTGGCGAAGCCGATCCGATTGTCCTGCGGTGAACCCGGCACACACCCTGGCCAGTTCCATGAGCTGTTCCTGGAATATGGGCACCCCGAGCGTCTTCTTCAAGATCGGCTCGGTGAGTGGATGCGGATACCGAACGGGCTCTTCGCCGTTGCGCCGGCGAAGGAACGGGTGGACCGAGTGACCTTGGATCGGGCCCGGTCGAATCAGCGCGACCTCGATGGCGAGGTCATAGAAAGTCTTCGGCTTCATTCGTGGAAGCGTCGCCATCTGGGCGCGCGATTCCACCTGGAACACGCCGACCGTATCGGCCCTCGTCAACATGTCGTAAACCACCGGTTCCTGGGGAATCTTTGCCAGATCGATGTCGATACCGTGGACCTCTCGTATGGCATCGGTCGACAGATGCAGCCCGTTCATTGCTCCCAGGGCCAGCAGGTCGAACTTGACGATTCCCATGGCGGCGCAATCGTCCTTGTCCCATTGGAGGACGGTTCGATCTTCCATCCGTCCCCACTCGAGAGGGACGACTTCCCACAGTGGTCGGCGGGCAACCACCATCCCACCCGAGTGAATCCCCAAGTGCCGAGGGAAACCGTCGAGCCGCATGCACACGTCATAGATCAAGTCGGATGTCAGGCCTGACGGAAGATCGGTTTCGGTGCGGAGGTCCTGGGGACTGCGGGTGTCGAGGTACTTGGTGAGTGCGTTGACTTGCGCCTGAGTGAGGCCGAAAGCCTTCCCCACATCCTGGAGCACCGAGCGCGCTCGATACGTGATCACATTCGACACCATGGCGGCCCGTTCCCGGCCGTAGCGGTGATAGCAGTACTGGATGACCTCTTCGCGACGCTCAGCTTCGAAATCGATATCGATGTCGGGTGGACGTCCTCGTTCATGGGACAGAAAACGCTCGAACGGCAGATGGAGCCGGATGGGATCGACCCTGGTGAGTCCGATGCATCTGCAAACTGCTGAATCCGCGCCCGAGCCGCGAATCTGGCAATAGATGTCCTGAGCGCGAGCAAACTCGACGATGTCCCACGCAACGAGGAAGAACCCGGCGAAGCCGAGCTGATCTATGACACCCAACTCGTGTTCGAGCCGGGCTCTGGCTTCAGGAGCGATGCCGCCTTCGCCGACACCGGGATATACGTCGCGAGCGCCCTGAAGAACGAGGTGCCGCAGGTATTCACTTTCGGTAACAAATGGGCCCGGCATCGGAAAGTCGGGAAGCTGCGGTGTGAGCAGATCGAGATCGAAGGCCAGGCCGCGTCCAAGTTCGGCGGCCCGGGCCACGGCACCGGGGTAACGGGAAAAGCGCCGCGACATCTCACGTGGATCCTTGAGGTATCGCTCATCGGTGGCGGAGCTGAACCCGTCGGCGAGGTCGAGCGTACGTCGGCCGCCGATGGCTGCCAGCACTTCGGACA
>Ga0114999_10006336_pt1 | contig 13665 bp, 12 predicted proteins | sample ArcticOcean_MG_C_3_FD_89820 | JGI IMG/M metagenome (GOLD analysis project Ga0114999, IMG submission 89820) | Marine microbial communities from western Arctic Ocean - ArcticOcean_MG_CB8_126 | ecosystem: Environmental > Aquatic > Marine > Oceanic | place: Arctic Ocean: Canada Basin | collected...
CGTTGCTCTTGATCGAGTCGACCCGTACGATGCACATACGTTCTGACCCGACCGAACGGGCGACGGATATGGGACTCCACCGTGACATCGTCAACGCTCGTTTCTGGTTTAGACAAGATTCGCCACGGCTGGCGGCATCCTTCGGTCCTCCTCACCGCCAACACCTTGGTCTCCGGCTTCTTCGTTGGCATGATCATGGTGCTCGTGCCCTTGTACATGTACGCCAACGGCTACGACGTTGCAGAGATTGGCGTAGTGGTGGCGGCCCAAGCGGTCTTCCAACTCGCCCTCCGGATCATCGCGGGTGTCTTGGCTGACCGTTACGGAGAGCAACGCGTCATCACCGCAGGCTACGCGCTCATGTGTATCAGTGCGGTTATCTTCGCAACTTCGTCGAACCTCTGGCCCATGATTCTGGCCCAACTGTTCACGGGTGCGTCGCGCGCTGCGTACATGCCAGCAGCCAAGTCCTACGCCAGCCGCATCCACGAGGGCAATGCCGCCGCGCATATTGGCAGAACGATGGGTGGAGCCACCCTCGGCAGTATTGCAGGGCCCGTGGTTGGCGGGATGCTCGCGGTCGCCATCGGCTTCTCGGGGGCTTTCGTCGTCGCGGTGGGAGTCGGGGTCTTCGGTCTCATCGTCTCGCTGCTGCTGCCTGGGCTGCCCCGCAAGCAGGCGCAGACCATGCGAGAGGCATTTGCCCGAGTTCCTGCGTTGGCGCGCGCGAAAACCACACTACTGCCGGGGCTGATCGCGTTCTTCGTCGCCTCTTCCATCGCCGCCATGTTCTCGGTCGGCGTCGTCCTGCTGCGCGACGCCGACTTCAGCGAAACGACAGTGGGCGTGATCACCGGAGCCTATGCGGTCGGAGGGTCTGTCACCGGGTTTGCCTTCGCCTATATCCTCGGCAAGACCGGGATGCGAGGAGCATTTGCATTACTGTTCGCGGCCATAGGTGGCGGGATGGTCTTGTTGGCTTTGACTGAGATCACTGCGGTGTGGCTCCTACTGGCCGTCATCGTGGGTGCCGGAACCGGGTTCGGAGCCGCTCTGTATGGCTTGATCGCCGCCAACAATAGCCTCCCCCAGGAGCGCGGCGTCGCCATGTCCGTCGCTGGCCTCTACTGGGCCAGCGGCATGCTCATCGGCCCTTTGGCCTATGGCGCGCTCGCCGATGCCACTAGCCCTGCCAATGCTATCCTCACCGCTGGCGCATTTCCCGTCGCCCTCGCGCTCCTCACACCCGTCGTCTTCGCCACGCTATCCCCCAAACCCGTGCCAGAGCCGTCAGTCGCTTGAACCCGGCGCCCGCCGCAACCGGGCGAAGCGCGCGATAGCTAGCCGCTAGACGGCCAGGGATTGGAATCGTTCTCCAGCGGAGACTTCCACTCGGCGAACAACGTCGGCCAGAAACAGAAGAATCGATAGATGGACGAGCCAGAAGTTGGTATCCGGCAGTCAAGCCGCGTTCGCTCAACCTGAGTAGTAACGCTAACCTAACCCTTTCGCCCCACCAGCACAGAGAAATGCCCACCACGCTTGTTACGCTCGCGTATCGGGTGCGTCGAAGCCGTGAAACCATGCTTGCGGAGCATGCGCTCGAACGTCGCATCCGTGCCGACCGACCATATAGCGAGCGCACCGCCAGGTCGCAGGGCACGGTGAGCCGCCCCTAGTCCCTCCGGCATATAGAGCCACGCGTTGTGTGGCAGTGAAAATGAATCCACACTGTTGTCCACGTCCAGCAAGATCGCGTCGAAGCGCGACTCACTGTCCCGTATGACATCGGCCACGTCGCCAAGCACAAGCTCAGTGCGTCGGTCGTCTAGCGGATTCCCCGCCAACGGCCCTAGCGGCCCTCGGTTCCACTCGATCACCTCTGGCATGATCTCCGCCACCACCACCGTTCCGCGAGGCGGCATCAGCGCCAGCGTCGCCGCAGCCGTGTACCCCATCCCCAAACCACCCACCAGCACGCACGCGTCCGTTGGCGGCTTAGCGCATGCCAGCGACATCATCGCGTCCTCTGAACTGTGCGCATAGCTCGTCATCAGGTCGTAGCCGTCGCCGCGTATCACGTAGTTGCCATCGTGGCGCTGCAACTCGAAATGCGTACCGTCCGGCGAGATAGCGGTGCCCAGTACCTCTAAAGGTTTCATCGGATCCCCTCTCTACGGGCGGACACTGGCTCCGCCTGATCGGCGGCTCATTCTAGCGGCGACCGCCCTCCAGCGCCTCAGCCAACGTCGGCGCGTCTGGACGGCCCGATTCCGATAACAACACGGCATTCGCGTAGATCTCGTCAGCCATACCGAGACCCTGGAGCGCCCTGAACTCAGACAACATCAGCGCTATCGCATAAGCCTCGTCGGTTCTTCCGAGACCCTGAAGCGCCTGGGATTCGATGAACGACAGTAAGTAATCCTTCGGATCAGTATTAGCGGCCAACTCGCGGGATGATCGCGCCACTTCGAGTGCGCGTTCATACCCGCCAGCGAGCAACAGTGCCGCCCCCCATTGCTCCGCTGGCGGCCTCAGGCCGGGCAGCAGCGCCGCAGCCGTCTCTGCCGTAGCCACCGCTTCCGCAGCGAACGTTTGATCGAGTGAGGCAAGATCCAGCGTGATCTCCGCCATGACGCCCCACGCCCGGTAGTCCAGGGGGTTCCGGTCTAGCGCGCCATTGATGATCCTCTGTGCTTCCAGCAACCGACTGACTCGCGCTTGGGTATCGCTGTCCAAGCGTGACCCCGCCAATAGCGATTTCCCGAGCGTGGAGCGCGGGAACGTCGACGACGGTGAGCGATCGACCGACTTCACAAGAAGGTTTCCGGCAGTCGTATGCTGCCCTGCCTCACTTGCCGAAATCGCCTGACCCACTAGAAATGTAGAGTTCAGGTCGACGAGGACGGTTTGCCACCAAAAGACGAACGTCAGTACGCCGATCACCACCACGGTCGCCATGCACAGTGGATCCCGAACCCCTGGGGTTCCCGACGAACTGCCTCGCCGACCGCGCGATGGAGATCGCCGTGACCCCGCTGTCCTTTTCCGTGGCCCGGGTGCACTAGGTGCCGTTCCGGCAGCTTGCAGCTTGAGTGGCTCCAGCCATTCACTCGCTGGCATGCGTACCATCGCCAACACCACCCCAGCCATGATCCATGCCTGGGTCAGATCAGAGACTTGGCTCTTGCCGACCATCTGGTCGAGCGATCGTCCCGCAAACATCCCGATCAACCCAAAGAGAACGTAGCCCATCCACGGAGAAACCTCACCTCGTCTGGCGGCCAACAACATTCGCACCAAAGCGAACGCTGTTGCCATCGCCATCGCAGCGTAGGCCAGCACTCCCAGCAACCCTAGTTCGATCGCCGTATGCACCACGAAATTGTGCCCGTGCCAGGAGATCGTTGGGCGTTGCGTATCCCCTTGCAAGCTATACGCGTACCGGAACATGTCCGGCCCGTAACCGATCACCGGACGCAGCGGAGCGAGCCTCAGCGAAGGAATGTCAGAGAATTCGGCGGTGTCTACCCAAGGAACCGAGACGTAGGCCTTCGCCGCGACCGACCAGATAGTGTAGCGAGCGCTCAGCCCTCCCTTGGGTGTGAACTCCGTCCCCACGGTCGACAAACGAGCGGCCAACGCGCCGGTTCCATTCTCCGCCCCGCCCTCTCCCCATCCTGCTCCGGAAATCGTCCCTGAAACTGGAATGTAGCCCAGCACAACGGATACCGCTACGGCGAGCGCGATACTGGCTGCAGGGCGCCCGACCGCCCTCGCGCCCATCACGAACCCCATGGCGCCCAGGAACACGGCGAACGCAACCATCAAGCTCAGCATAGGCCCGCGACTCAGAGTGAACGCCAACGCCGTCGTCTGCATCACGATTAGCCCTGCGCCGATCACCACGTGTGCGACCGTGCCATATCTCTCACGCCATGCCTGCCATAGCGCGATGGTCAAGGGGATCGTCATCAGCAGGTACGTGCCCGCAAACACTGGATTGCCGAAAGTTAGCGAGACACGGTTCTGCGCCGAGGCACCGCTCAGGAACGGGTCGATCCCGAAATGCTGCTCGATCCCGTACAGCCCCAGCACCATCGACGATGCGGTGAGCACCCAGATCAATCGTCTGATTTGAACCGCCAGCCTCAGGTGGGTCGCAACCGCGATGAAGATGACGAGGTAGCTAGCGACACTGAACAAACCATAGCTATCCCGTCCTGGGTCGACTCCCCAAACGCTCACGCTCGTGACTGGCGACAACGCTGCGGAGACCAGCGTCACCATCGCGACCACCGCCGCCGCCATCGCTATCGGCTGACCACGCAGGCGGGTCGCCGTGCTTGCGAGTCCCCCACGGTTCTGCGCGACGCTCGTGAACCCTACGGTGGCGCCACTCCGCGATGCCCAATCAGCGGACAGAAGCACCACCAGCAGCAGAGCGATGCTTCGCAGCACGAAGATCTTCGGGCCCTCGATGAACCCGATCGCCCAACTCTCCGGCACGATAGCCAGTGGCACCAGGGCAGCCGCCCCCAGCCAACACCCCTCTATCGCCTTGTCCAATTTCGTCATCGTCGCCCGCTACGCCCCAGGTTGCTCGTCCTGATTCCCACCCCCAACCATCGAAGTCGCCCCGCTCATCACGGCCGACTCCCCACGGCTATCAAGTGTATCTATCGGCGAGTGCACCGACACCGCTGTGGCGGGCCGTGTTATGCGGCGTTGCCACCGTCGCACGCTGCGTATCAAGCAGGGGGGCCTCACCGGCGAACTGCGCAGGCGGCTCAAGGAGCGCTTCGATGCCGAAGGCCTCGATATCCCTTGGCCCCACACCAAAGTATTCTTCGGCAACGAACCCGCCGCCCTAGACAGCTAGGGCAAGAACCGCCGCCCCGCTCCCTCTCCGCCCACAACCCATCCCCAAACACAAAAAGCCGGAGCGATGGACTTATCGCTCCGGCGGCACGATCTGTTCACTTGTCCACCGGTCAACTCGGCGGCTCCGTTGCTGCTCCCGGGGCTGAACCCGGATGGCGCGCCCTCACCTGAGAGGTTCTTGTATGCGCCTAGGTCGTCTTCGCGGAACTTCGAGCGCCGATGCCACTTTGGGTATCACCCATTCGCTCCTCCTACTAAACCTTACCCGACCCGCTGGCCACTGCCCACTGGCGACTGCCGGAGGGGACCCTGCTCACCCCTCTCCTACCTGCCGACTACAAGATACCGCCGCTCTGTGCAACGACTGTGATATTGCCAACCCCACTCGTGCAAGCTTGTGAAGCGCGCGTGAACGCGTGGGCCGACATCAAGTCTGGCCCGGAACTTGGGATACCGGAACTCGTGATCCAATAAGGCTGATGAGAGCCCTCCGGAGGCCGCGAGGCCTCGAGCACGCTGAAAGCCGCCGTGCTCGTTACTACTTGGTATCTGGATAGAAAATCTTGAAACCAAAGAAGACTCCCATTCCCAATGGAACAGTAGCGATCGATCCAACCTTGATTGCGTCACCAAGCGACGCGCCGTCCACTATTCCGACGCTAAACACGCCGATTCCCATACCTAACGTATAGACCAGTGCGGAACGATTGGCCGTCACCGGTGAACCAGATGCAGCACGACATGCACTCCCATTGTCACGATGGCAATGACGATGGGCACAACCACAATCATGATATTGGGGCTCTCGCTATCCATCCGCGTCTATTCGACCCGCGCCTAGCGCCTAGTTGTCTCTTCCAACTGGAGCATCGCCAACTCGAGCCGCTCCATGCCACGAACCGCCTCGGTGATTGCGACAGGGTCTGTGCCGCCAATCGCGGCATCCACAGCCTCAATGTGCCTTGCGAGCTCCCGCAACCGCTGGAAAACGTCAAGGCAAACTTTGCCGAGTTGGGTTTCCTGGGTGAGGTGAAATTCATGAAACAGTTCTTGAAGAGCCGCAGTCTTTGACTCGACTCCGGTGCGGATTTCAGCGAGGTTCTCGCGAATCGTTGCTGCTTCAGACAAGCTTGTAGCTTCGGAAAGCGACTCAACTGATGCAAGGGCAGCCGAGAGGGGCTCTCGAATGCCGAGGTTCCCAAATCGCATAGCGAATTCCTCAGTCAGAGGAACGGTGACTTCGCTAGGCAATCCTGACGACCTGCGAACCGTGAAAAAAAGTTGTCGGTCAATGACCCCGCGAACCCGAAAGTCGACTGACGCAAGCTGGCGCGACATGAGTTTTGTCGTTCTCGCAACGGATTTCCCCGGTTCAAGCCTGCCTAGATTATCCTGGCGGGTGCCGCTTTCGTCCGCAGTCTCTAACGTGACTTCATTGAAGACTACCTCGGGCCTCCCGTCGCCGAGTGGCGCAGTGTTCGTCACTGAAATAGTCACGTCTGCGAGATGGTCTCCAGCACGCGGCTCCTCGGTGGGCTCAATCGTGAAGTCGAGGGACAGGTACGATTGGAGTTCCTGCCAGATGGACAACGGCAAATCGTCACTGTCCCTACCCTGAGCCCCGTTGTCCGGTTCGTCAGATCCGTGGCTGGTCGCGTTCTCGTATGGCATTGAGTCACTCCGGATTTGTTCTATTTCCAACGCCTCCCGTCGTCCGAGATCCAACAATAGCGCGAGCATCGCCCGTATCGCTCGCCCGGTGGACTCGGGAGAAAAACTATCGCTGTGGGCGTGTGCCCAGTCATCTCGCTGCAAAATGCTACAAAATGCAACACATCAAGACGTGCGACACCGGGAAGGCTCACCAACTGCACACCCTGCCAATGCCAAGCGGCAGCTCTCCGCCATGCCCTGGCGTAGAGGGCAAATGGGCAAGTTCCCTGTGCGCGACCCGCACTCGAATCGCAGCGCGGGCACGCCTGACGGTACAATCCCGCAACGCACCCAGCGCCCAACACGCTAAAGAGGCAAAGAACACATGACCACCTTCAACGTCGTCGGCAAACCCATCGGCAGGGTCGAAGGCCCCGATAAAGTCACCGGCTCCGGCAAGTACGCCGCCGATGTCATCCTCCCTGCCATGCTGTTCGCCAAGATCCTCCGCAGCCCATACCCCCACGCCAAACTCCTGCGCGTCGACGCCACCAAGGCCCGCGCGCTCCCCGGCGTCCACGCCGTCCTCACGGCGGATGATGTCCCTGGGGTGCTCACCGGGCGCATGATCAAGGACATGCCGCTCCTTGCCCGCGACCATGTTCTCTTCGTCGGCGACAAGATCGCGGTCGTCGCCGCCGAGGATGCCCAGATCGCCGAGCGCGCGACAGCGATGATTGAGGTCGACTACGAAGAGTTGCCTGCGGTTTACGATTCCATTGCAGCCTTGGAACCCGACGCGCCGGTGCTCCACCCCGGTCTCGACGGATACGCCAAAGGTACTTGGCCCAAGCTGTGGGACGACGATTTCCCCAGGCCCGTCGATTGCCCGCCCAACCTCTACTCGCGCCTCACCGACAGCAAGGGTGACATCGAGGCGGGGTTCGCCCAGGCGGATCACGTCATCGAACACACCTACAACCTGCCCATGACCCACCAGGCCTACATGGAAACCCACGCCTGCCTGGTCAACATCGACGAAGACGGTCGCCTCCAGATCTGGGCCCACAACAAGCAGCCCCACAACCTCCTCACGGCGGTAGGCACCGTCGCGGGCTTGGAGCGCGCAGACATCAACGTCAACGTCGCCTACATCGGCGGTGATTTCGGCGGCAAGAGTTCCCCCATGGACGTGCCGCTCATGTACTTCGTCGCCAAGGCCACTGGACGCCCCATCAAGATGGTCATGACCTATACCGAGGAGTTCATGGCCTCCAACCCCCGCCATCCCGCCCAGGTCATGCTCAAGTCCGGCGTCATGAACGACGGCACCATCGTCGCTCGCCACGCCCGCGCAACCATGAACTGCGGTGCCTACGCGGCCTTCAAGCCCCAGGCGGTCATCGTCGGTGCGCGTGCAGGCGGTACCTACAACATCCCCAACACGTTGATCGAGATAGACACCGTCTACACGAACACTGTTCCTCGTGGTCACTCCCGCGCCCCCGGTTCGCCCCAAGCGACCTTCGCCGTAGAGTCCCACACAGACCAACTTGCCCACGCGGTTGGGATGGATCCCCTGGATTTCCGGCGCAAGAACGTGCTCCACAACGGCGACACGGATCCGTCCGGCAAAGCATGGCGCGAGATCAAGGCAGAGGAGACCCTCAACGCCGCAGCAGAGGCCATCAACTGGGGCTCGCCCAAAGCCCCCTACGTCGGTCGCGGACTCGCGATGTTCGACCACAATTCGGGGCAGGGCAACAGCAGCGCCACCGTCAAGATCAACCCCGACGGCTCAGCCACCGTGTTAAGCCCGACTTTCGATCAGGGCGCGGGCATCCACACCCTCCAACGCCAGATCGCCGCTGAAGAACTCTCCCTCAGGCCCGAGCAGGTGAGCATCACCATCGTTGACACCGATTCCAGCCTCCCTGACTCCGGCGTCGGCAACAGCCGCACGACCTTCCTCGCAGGCCAAGCCATCAAGGGCGCAGCCGAAGCTCTCCGAACCAAGCTATTGGACCTCGGCGCAGGCATGCTCGAATGCCCCGCCACCGATCTTGCTCTTAAAGATGGCAGCGTCGTGAACCAAGGGTCCGCAGGGTCGGGCAAGTCCATCACCCTCGCCGATCTGGTTGCCCGGGCAACGGCTGCTGGCGAAGCCCCCTCCGGCTTCTCCGAGTTCAAGTCCACCGGATCGGACATCACCTCCTTCGTCACCCAGGCTGCCGAGGTCGAGATCGACCCCGAGACCGGCCACGTCGAGATCAAGAAGTTCATCACCACCGTCGACTCTGGCACCATCCTCAACCCCATCGGCCACAGTGGCCAGATCAACGGCGGCTTCATCACCGGCCTCGGCTACGCCCTCATGGAAGAGATGCCCGTTGAGGACGGCCGCGTCACCACCCTCAGCTTCGCCGACTACAAAGTTCCCACCATGGCTGACCTGCCTGAATTGACGACCGTCTACCTCCCCGAGCTCGCCTCAGGCCCCGCCCCCTACCATGGCAAATCCGTCGGCGAAACCCACAACCCACCCGTCGCCGCCGCCCTCGCCAACGCCATCGCCGACGCCATCGGCACCCAGATCACCAGCCTCCCGCTCACCGCCGAAAAGATCCGCGCCGCCCTCCGCTGATGACATCCCTCCCACCCATCCCATGTCCCCTTACCAAGGGGGACCACAGGGAGGTTTCCCCGTTCCGAGCCAGGGAGCCCCTGTTTCTTGAGCGTAGCGCAGCGCAGTCGAAAGACCTCTCACATTCCCCCGCCGGTGGAGCGGCCAAGCCCCTCCTCAGTCCACGGCTGCCCCCAATTAACGTCATCCTGAGCGCAGCGCAGCGGAGTCGAATGGATCTCTCACGTTCCCGTGCCAACCAGCCCAGGCCCTGCTCCCGGAGCGCGGAGCGACCTTTAGCCCCAGCGACGAAGCCAAGGGATCCGAGAGCGAGCCCCGACTTGTTACACGACCTGACCCACAACGAGCCCGGAAGTGACAAACGCCGCTAGCGCCATACTCCCCCAATCGCGACAATGCCTCCATCTAGGAAGCGTGGTTGAGGAAGAGGAATATGGCAACGAATGCATACGAACGCGGTCGCGAACTTGCCGCCCGGTTTGAGCTAGACCAACGAGCCGACCTCCAGCCTGTTCTTAACGGCTCACCGCCCACGCCCTTGGTCACCACGTCCTCCACGTCGGCGCCAGCCTCTACCTAGAGGATTGGCAATGGGTCAACCGCAACAAAGCCGAACGGCAAGCTGAGGAGTTCGCTGCAGGCCTCCTAGCTTGCCCCGCACCGCGGCGCCCCACCACCCCCAAAGGCCTCGCCCGCCGCCTCGGCATACCCGAGCCCAAAGCAGAGTTCGTCATAGCCCAGATACCGATTCCGAGCGCAGGCGCGTAGGCGTGTCTATCCAGGGAGCACCAACTCAAGTGTTCGATCTAGGAGCGGGCAAGTGATCTTTGGGTCCAGCGACGAAGTCACGTTATTCGGGGCGAGCCGCGACCTGCTGCACGACCTGCCTACAAAGAGCGTGGTCTCTCTACACCCGACCGTACACGCGCTCCGGCGCAACCAAAACAGCGACCCGCCCCTCGTCCCGCATCACCCGGTCGTACTCATCCCAATCGCTATGGGAGCCACCCGCCGCCGCGAACACCGCCCTCAACAGCAACCGAAGCTCCTCCGGCTCCGTGTTCTCTGGCCCTCGCACCTCCGCCTGACCCTCAACCGTCGCAAACTTCCGCCAGTCCGGCTGAACCGTCAATACCGTGCAGTTCGCGTTGCGCTCCAGGTTCCGGCGCTTCGCCGTATCCCCCCGGACCACGAAGACCATCTGCCCCTCCAGCGGCCCAGCACGAACGATCGTCGCCTGAGCACCCCCCGACCTGCCGATCGTCGTCACCACTGCCGAATGCTCCGACTCCAAAAAAGGAACAGCTTCACCGAATTCCATAGCCACCTCCTGCTTACGCCCGATAAGATGTTCCGAGTGACACACCGGTTCGGCGCGGGCGCTCCGTCACCGCTGCCACGATAACCCAAAAGCACCAGAGGCCGTCACTTGCTCGAAGCCATAGTTCTCGGAATCGTCCAAGGAACCTCTGAATGGCTCCCCGTTAGCTCGCAGGGATCCGTCACTGCCTTTGGTTCGTTCCTGTTCGATCTCACGCTCGCCGACGCGATCGCATTCGCTCTCTGGCTCCACGTGGGCACTGCAGTCTCCGCGCTCATCGCCTTCCGCCAAGAGATCCTGGCACTCGCCCGTGAAGCACTGACGGATCCCATGCACCCGTCACCCCTGCTCCGGTTCGGCGTGGCTGGCACCCTGGCCTCCATGGTCATCGGCGTGCCTGTCATCCTAGTGCTCGATGACATCTCCGGGCTGGTTGGCGCAGGCGCCATGCTCGTTGTCGGTGTGGCGATGCTTGGCACGGCCTTCATCCTGCGGGCGGGTCCCGAAGGTGGAACCCGGACCCGCGATGACCTCTCGCTGGTCGATGCCCTCGCCTTCGGCCTCGCCCAAGGATTCGCCGCCATCCCCGGCCTCAGCCGTTCCGGGCTCACCGTCTCCATGCTGCTCGGACGTCGCTTTGATCGGGCAGAAGCCCTGGCCATCAGCTTCCTGATGAGTATCCCGGCGTCTATCGGTGCCGCCCTGTTCGCAGGCCTGGACGGCGATGGTATCGGCCTCTCCGAAGGACTGGTCGGCGCCATAGTCTCTGCGGCGGTCGGGCTCGCGAGCATCAAGGCGTTGCTCGCCGTCGCCCATCGGGTCAACTTCGCGGCCTTCGTGGCGGTTGTCGGAGTCGCCGTCATCGCAGGCGGCGTCGCCCAGGTCGTATGGTTCTAGCCGCCGCTCCTTAGCGTGTCCCGAAGCTCGCGTAGCTTCTGGTACCAGCCTGTGATCACGTCCAGCGAGAACGCCGCATTCGCCGCGCTCGGATTCGGCGCAACGAACACCCGACTGCTGCCGATCCGCTCCGCTTGCTCGCCCAGCTTGGGTTTTAGCCGTAGGTCCAGCGAGTACCGTGCGAACGCCTGGTAGCCGGTGAGGCCGTTGAAGCACACCACCAGCGGTGCATGTTCCTCCAGTTTCCGGAGGGTCAGTGGAGCCCAGTATCGGTAGTCAGCCGCCTTGAGGTTGGAGGCGGAAGCGCTCGCTCGCTTCACCACGTCGGTGAATCCCACTCCCGCGTCGTTCAGCCAGGCCTCATCCCCCGCTACCAAGTCGCGGTCGATGTTCACGATGCGTGAGCGGGAAAACGCTCGCCAGAATCGATTGGTGGAGGTCGCGAAGTACTTCCCCACGGTCGCCGAGTAGGCGCCTGGGTTGATGCCGACGAACACGATGTCGAGCCCATCGCGTAGGTGGTCGGGCAGGGTTGGTTCGCTCAATGTCATGCCGTCAGCAGGGCTCGGGCATTGCCGCCCAGGAACATGGCGGCGTGCGCGGGTCTCAAGTCAGCGATGGCCATCTCTGCGACTCGCTTGGGCCTCAGCAGGGGGAAATCAGACCCGAATAGCATATGGTCAGGGCCGATTGCGCTCGCAACGGTCGAGAACACGCCTTGGTCATACAGAAATGGGGTGGCGGCGGAGTCGAAGTACACGTTGGCCAAGGCCTCGCGGACTTCAGGCATGTGGGCGTAGAAGGGTAGACCACCGCCCCAGTGCGCCGCGACGATCTTCACGTTGGAGAAGCGCGTTGCCATTGCCAGCAGTTCACCGGGGTGAGTGTCACCCTTGCCTGGGTACTCGTGCCCGAGAGGCTCGGAGCCATGGACGACGACGGGCAAGCCTTCTTTGACCGCCAGCGCCATGACGTCCGCGAGCCCGCGATCAGTTGCAAGCTTGGTCTTCTGTGTGCTCGGGTGGAGTTCGCCGATGCCGCGGGCGCCAGCTGCGACGCACCGCTCGATCTCTCGTAACGCTGGATTCCCCCACGATGGATCGACGCTGCAGAAGGCGATGATGCGTCCGTTGGAGGCTGCTGCGGCTTCCAGCAGGTAGTCGTTGGATTCACGCGCTACGTCCTCGTCGGTCCAGCCGTAACCAAGAGCCACGGCCATATCCACACCGTCTTCCGTCATCGCTAGCAGAAGGTCATCCTTGCTGGCCATATTCGCTTTGGGATCGGCGAACAGCACGGCGAACGTCCGATCTTTGGCGGCGATCTCGTCCCGGCGTTTGTCGAACGACGGCGGCAGCAGATGAGTGTGGAAATCGATGATCAATTTTCGGTCGGACTCTGCTCGTCCTCACTGAACTCGCTATTGGAGAACACGCCAATCTCCCGTCCTTGATGGACGTGCACGATGAAGTCTTCACGTGTCAGACCAACGACGTCCAGCAACTCGTCGTCCAAATCTTCGATCAAATCCTGGATTTCCTCTTGCGTGTACCGCTCTGAAACGCACAAAGTCGCGTGGATCAGGTTCCCCGCGTAGTGGACGTCAAACCTGCCCTGGGGCTGGTCGTCGTCCAGGATCGTGTAGCACTCAGAGTACGGCGTCCGGCACTCCCTCTCGAATCTCAACATCTTCTGATTCCTCCTCGCAGGCCTGCTGACTAGCTACCGCCGTACCTGACCGTCGCCTCGGGCGACCCATTTGTAACTGGTCAACTCACGCAAACCCATGGGGCCGCGTGCATGTAGTTTGTTTGTGCTGATCGCGACCTCTGCGCCGAGGCCGAGTTGAGCTCCGTCGTTGAAACGCGTTGACGCGTTCACCATCACCATGGCGGCGTCGACCTCGTCCAAGAATCGGTTGGTCGACGTGTAGTCCTGGGTCAGGATCGTCTCCGTGTGGCCCGACCCGTGCTCTTCGATGTGCTGTAACGCTTCGTCGAGGGAATCCACCACACGCATGGATAACACGAGTGCCAGAAACTCTTGGCCGAAGTCCTCTGCCGTTGCGGCCTTCACCGACCCGTGGTTGACCGGCCCGATCAGTGATAGTGCGCGCTGGTCGCATCGCAACTCCACGCCTGCTGCGCTTAGCTTCGCAGCAACCAGCGGCAGTAGCTTCGGCGCGACGGCTGCGTGCACCAACAGCGTGTCCAGCGCGTTACAGACGGTGGGCCGCTGCACTTTGGAGTTGAACACGATGTCC
>Ga0114999_10006337_pt1 | contig 13665 bp, 11 predicted proteins | sample ArcticOcean_MG_C_3_FD_89820 | JGI IMG/M metagenome (GOLD analysis project Ga0114999, IMG submission 89820) | Marine microbial communities from western Arctic Ocean - ArcticOcean_MG_CB8_126 | ecosystem: Environmental > Aquatic > Marine > Oceanic | place: Arctic Ocean: Canada Basin | collected...
TATGTCAAGATGAACTTAATAGCTGCAACATCCACATTTAGTTTTTTTACATTAATAAGTCGAATACTTGGTTATGTAAGAGACATTTTAATAGCAGTTTTTTTAGGAACCAGTCTTGTTGCTGATGCTTTTTTTGTTGCATTTAGAATACCAAACACTTTTAGAAGACTATTTGCAGAAGGAGCTTTTAATGCAGCATTTATTCCAAGCTATGCCAGCTTGTTAGCTGATAAAAAAATAAAAGCAGATAACTTTGCAAGAAATGTATTTAATTTACTTTTTATAATTTTGTTATTTATAGTTTTATTAGCTGAAATCTTCATGCCCCAGTTGATATTTTTAATTGCACCAGGTTTTTATAAGGATCCAGAAAAATTAAATCTTGCAGTATATTTGAGTAGAATTACATTTCCCTATTTTTTTTTTATTTGTTTAGCTTCTTTTTTTTCAGCCATATTAAATTCATATAATAAATTTGCCGCTGCCGCTGCCGCGCCAATAATATTAAATATAATTTTAATTGGTGCACTATTCTTTTCACAATGGATTAACATACCCAATGTAATCATATTATCGTACGCTGTCTCCTTAGCGGGATTTTTACAATTAATATTTTTAATATTTTTTGTTAAAAAAAATTTTAAACCAGTTCTAACTATTAAAATAAAAATTGATGAAAAAATAAAATTTTTCTTTAAAAAATTACTTCCCAGCATCTTTTCGTCTGGAGTTACACAAATTAATATTTTAGTTGGGACCATCATCGCTTCATTTCAAGCTGGTGCCGTTTCCTACCTTTATTATGCCGATAGAATCTACCAAATTAATCTTGCGGTAGCTGGCATTGCAATAGGTACGGTCATGCTTCCTGAGCTTTCTAAATATATTAAAAATAGTGATTTTAAAAAAGTAAGCGACTTGCAAAATAGATCTTTAGAACTTTCATTGCTCTTATCTTTGCCTGCCGCCGCCGCACTAACTTTAGCATCTGAACAAATTGTTACTTCGTTATTTGGTTATGGATCATTTGATAATACTAGTATTACCAATACTGCTATAGCTCTATACTTTTTTGCTTTCGGAGTGCCAGCATTCTCAATGTTGAAAATTTTATCAAATTTCTTTTTTGCAAGAAATGATACTAAAACGCCTTTTTACCTTTCAATTATATCAGTCTCTTTAAATATAATTATTAGTTTATCATTATTTGGTAAATTTGGTTTTATCATAATTCCGATAGCTACTTCGATTTCTTCCTGGGTAAATATTTTAATGCACTATTATTTTATAAAAAAAAGAAATTTACACACATTTGATCTTAAATTTATTTATAAATTTCCTCGAATAATATTATCTGTGGTTGCAATGGGGGTTATTTTGTATTTTTCCCTGATGTTTTTCTCTGATAAGTTTATTTATAATGAAAGTTGGAAATTCATTTACTTATTTATTATAGTAATAATTTGTTTATTTAGTTACTTTGTAATTGCAAATTTCTCAGGAGCTTTTAAATTTAAAGATATTAAATTAAGATAATTATTTTAAATATATGAAAAAAAAAAGAGTATTTTCAGGAGTGCAACCGACAGGAAATTTGCACCTAGGAAATTATCTGGGAGCAATAAAAAATTTTGTTAGTTTGCAAAGTAAATTTGAGTGCATTTATTGTATAGTCGATTTACATGCAATTACAAACCATCAAAAACCAGAAGTGTTAGATTCTAATATTTTAGAAACTACTGCCACTTTTATTGCATCCGGGCTAGATCCAGACAAAAATATTATATTTAATCAAGCTAGTATAGCTGCCCACAGCGAATTGGCTTGGGTATTTAACTGCGTTGCAAGGATTGGTTGGTTGAATCGAATGACGCAATTTAAGGAAAAGGCTGGGGCTAATAAAGAGAATGCAAGTGTTGGTTTGCTGGTTTATCCAAATTTAATGGCAGCTGATATTCTTTTATATAAAGCTACACATGTCCCGGTAGGAGGGGACCAAAAACAACATTTAGAACTAACAAGAGATATTGCAAAAAAATTTAATAATGATTTTAAATGTAGTAATTTTTTTCCAATTGTAGAACCTTTAATTCCTAAAGAAATTTCTAGAGTAATGAGTTTAAGAAATGGAAGTAAAAAAATGAGTAAGTCAGAAGAATCTGATCAAAGTAGGATAAATCTAAAAGATGAAAAAGATTTAATAGATCAAAAAATTAAAAAAGCAAAAACTGATAATGAAACTATACCATCAGAAAAAGAAGGATTAAAAGATAGAAAAGAAGCATTAAATCTAATATCGATATATGCAAGTTTAAATGAAATTGAAATAGAAAAAGTTTTAAAGGAATTTGGTGGTAAAAATTTTTCATCTTTTAAGAGAAAGTTGAGTGAATCAATAATAGAAAAAATTTGTCCGATTGGTAACGAAATTAAAAAATTGTTAAAAGACAAAGACTATCTCTATGAAGTTTTGCGAAAAGGATCAAAAAACGCAGATTTAATAGCTAAAAATAATCTTAAAGAAATTTATGATATTGTTGGTTTAAAAAAATTCAATTGATAGGATATCTTTGTATTGTTCTAATATTGCTATATAAATATGAAATATTATTAATAAAACATAATTATGATTAAAACTGAAAATACACCGAATCCTGACACATTAAAATTTTTGCCAGGAAAAAAAGTTTCTGAAATTGGCCCATTGGAATTTCTCAAAGATGATAAAAATACTAAAATTCCTTTGGTAAATAAAATATTATCTGTAGAAGGAACTACAATGGTTTTCTTAGGTGAAGATTTTATTACTGTGAAAAAAGAAAAAAAATTAGATTGGGAAAATTTGAAATATAATATTATTTCTGAAATTAATGATTATTATTTAAAAGGAAATAATGTGGTAGTAAGTGAAGAAGTTCATAAAAGACCTGAAACCGAGGCGATAGGTCCATCAAATGAAGTGGTTAATAAAATAAATGAAGTATTAAATGCAAAAGTAAGACCAGCTGTTGCAAGAGACGGTGGAGATATTAAATTTAAATCTTTTAAAGATGGTGTGGTTCTCGTGGAGCTACAAGGAAGTTGTTCTGGATGCCCAAGTTCTACAGCAACGCTAAAACAAGGTGTTCAAAATCTTTTGTGCCATTATATTCCAGAAGTTAAAAGTGTTGAAGCTATTTAAATATGTCAAAAAAAATACACAAACTATTTAAATCATATCGAGATCAACTTTTACATCTTGGGAAAATTTACGGAGTAGTTGAAATAAAAAGTTACGCACGAAGTTCAAAAAGACTTACCGTTTCCCAGTTAGAGCTTTTGTTAATTAAGAATCGTATTAAATTACCAATTAACAGATCTAGCGATAAAGCAATTGCCAAGAAAGAACTAAGAGACGAATCAATAACAAATTTTTATCTAGCAATTTTCGTAGTTTTTTTCATTGGATGTCTTATAACAATGCGACCTTACATTAAAAATGTAGTTAATGAAGTTAAATTTACATATGTTGCCGAAGAGTATAAGTCAGTTAAACTTGATAAATCTAAAACGAAAACAAAAACCAAAAAAACTAAAAAAGTTGTAAAAGAAAAAGAAGAATCAAACTTAGAGTATGATAATGGTATAAGTTTAAATGCTGCTACCACCCTCAATCTTTTTGAAGACCTTGGTTATGATCTTAAAAGTATCAGAGATGGCAAAAAGGTAAAACCTATATATCTTACAAAATTACCAAAAGATCTTAATAGTTTAGGAAACTCAAAAACGAAAAGAGAGCTTTTTATTAAAATAGTTTTACCATTAATACTCGATGAAAATAAAAAAATCACAGAAGATAGAAAAAAACTTTTTAAAATTTTGACTAAGAATTTTAATACTGCTGGTGAAAGAGTTTGGCTTAAAAGAAGATTTAAAGAGTACAAAATTAACGATCAAGATCTATCTAAACTAAAAACGAGAATGGATATTATCCCTGTATCTATTGCTATAGCTCAAGCAGCAAACGAAAGTGGATGGGGAACTTCTAGATTTGCCTTGGAAGGAAACGCACTGTTTGGACAGTGGACATGGAGCAAAAAAGGTATTTCTCCCAAGAACAAAGACAAAAATAAAATGCATAAAGTTTTGCAATTTCAGATCCTCAAAGCATCTGTTCGGGCGTATAAAAATAATTTAAATACCCATAATGCATACAAAGATTTTAGAGAAGCGAGAGCCCAACTAAGAGGGGAAGAAGCACAAGTGACGGGCTTAGAACTAACCAAGTATTTGAAAAATTATGCTTCAATTGGTGAAAAATATGTATCCATACTTGAGAGTATTATAATTAAAAATTCATTAACAGATTTTGATAATGCAAATTTATTGCCTACAAAATTAAAAAAGGGAGTAGCATTATAAAAATTACAATTTCCTAATATTCGGCAACCACATATTGAATACCTAGCCATCGCCATTTTCCACCAGCACCTAATGAAGTACAATTTATTCTCCCTCTTTCAGTGACAAATTTTTCTTTTAAAACAATTTTTAAATTATTTTCGTCTATAAATTCTATATCTGACTTTCTCCAAATATCACCCTCATTTGAATAACAATTAATATTTTTTACCTGAATTAAATCTTTATAAAATTGAACTACAATTTCTGGAGGGTTTTTTTCTGCTTTAATATATCGATTTTCAGGAGTAATTTTTTTATAGGGAAAAGGCATATTTGAGAGGATAGATTTAAATCTTTTAAGTTCACCATACTTTTCATTAACTGGGAATCTTGGTAATTCTAGAAAATCTTTTGTTGGGTCAATAACACCTGAGTGTTGACCAAAAGCAAAATCAAAATTTAGATCAGAAACAATGTTTTTAAATTTTAAACTATACTCGCCAAAAGGATAAGAAAAAATTTTTGGAGAATACCCAATTTTATTTTTAAATATGTTAATAGAGGTTTCTAAATCATTTATTATTTTTGCATCATCCCAATCAACCAAGTAATCATGTGAGTGGCTATGGTTTCCTACGGTTGCAAAATCATATGAATCGATCTCTTTCACTTGATCCCATGTCATATATCCATGCTTTCCAATTTCTCGTGTACTTACAAAGAGAATAAATGGAATTTTTTTTTCTTTAAGTATAGGCCATGCATATGCATAAAAAGATTCAAAAGCATCATCAATTGTTAAAAGTAAATAGTTTTTTTCAATCTTGCTTTTTACAATTTTATTAAAATTATCAAAATCAATAAATTCAAATCCAGAGTCATTTATTTCTTTTAAATGTTTTTTAAAAACTTTTATTTTTATATTAGTTGAGGGATATTTGTTTTCTTCAAACCTATGATACATTAAAGTTACAACACCGTGAGCAAAATTATTGCCGATTTTATCCGCGTTGCTTAACATATTTAAATCTTTTCCAAAGGATTTACTTATTGGTATTAATAGTAGTATTAATACAATTATTATGAATTTTTTATCGATAGATTGCAGCACAGATATAGGATCATTATTTATAAAATATAAAACTAAAACATTTAGTAAAGTTTTGCAAAGTGATAAATCCAATAGCGATTTACTTATGCAGAAAATCTTAGATTTTCTTGGTGAAAACAATCTAAAGTTCAGCGATATATCTCAAATTTTTGTAAATCAAGGGCCTGGTAATTTTTCAGGGTTAAGAAGCTCTTTAGCTGTAGCTAAGGGCGTAAGCTTATCCAAAAACTTAAGTTTATTTGGATACAATACTTTTTTATGGTCCAGCGCCAACTTCTTTAACAAAAGATATTCTATTTTTTGTTTGATTAAATTTGGGGATGAATATTTTATTAAAAAATATGATCAAAAACTTCAAAAAATTTCAAGAACTAAAAAGGTAAGTATAAGTGAAATAACTAAAAAATATGATAAAAAATTTATGATAGCTCCAAAAAATATAATTAAGAATTTTGACAAAAAAATATTAAAACTTAATAATCTTAAAATTGTTGATTTAGACCATAATGTACTTGAATTTCTCCACTTAAAAGGCCTATTAAATGGAAAATCGGTCAAACCTTTTTATTTAACTTAAGATCTTTTTAAAAATATTTGTTTTAGTTATAATAAGAATTAAAAATGAGTAGCGAAATAGAAAAAAAATGTTTAAGCAAAGGGGTAAGGCTCACCGACCAAAGAAAATTGGTTGCTAAAATTATGTCTGAGTCCGAAGACCATCCTGATGTAGATGAACTGCATAAAAGAGTTAATAAACTTGATCCTAAAATTAGCATAGCCACCGTCTACAGAACCGTAAAGTTGTTTGAAGAATCTGGAATTGTTTCTAAACACGATTTTAAAGGTAATAAAGCAAGATATGAAGCATCACCTGAAGAACATCATGATCACTTAATAGATATTAATACTGGAGAAATTATTGAATTTGTAGATGAAGACATAGAGAAGCTACAAAAAAAAGTTGCTGAAAAACTTGGTTATAAACTCGTTGACCATAGACTAGAACTATATGGATCAAAAAACAAAAAATAAAAAAATTGAATAAAAAAATATTTATCAAAACTTTTGGATGTCAAATGAATGAATACGATTCAGATCGCATCTATGATTTGGTATCGACAATTGGATTTAAGAAAACTGATATAAAAAGTGACGCCGATTGTTATATATTAAATACCTGCCACATAAGAGAAAAAGCTACAGAGAAGGTTTATCATGAAATAGGAAGAGTAAAAAAGACTTTTAGAAATTTAAAAAAACCTCTAGTTATTGTTTCAGGTTGTGTTGCTCAAGCAGAGTCCAAAGAAATGTTAAATCGGGAACCATATATTGATATGGTTATCGGTCCACAGTCGTATCATAATATTAGTGATTTAATTTTAAATTACCAAAGAAAAAAAGAGAAAGTTAATTCAACTGAATTTGATGTCGTAAATAAATTCGATAAACTAGAAAAGTTTTCTAATAATCAAAATAAAGTTTCTTCCAATCTTACAATCCAGGAAGGGTGTAACAAATTCTGTCATTTTTGTGTTGTTCCTTACACAAGAGGGCCTGAATACTCCAGACCGTTTGATCAAATTATTAAAGAAGCAGAATATTTAGTTAGCAGAGGAACTAAAGAAATTGTGTTACTTGGGCAAAATGTTAACGCTTACAATTTTTCAAAAAATAATATTAATTATAGATTGTCCTCACTAATTAAAGAATTAAATAATATTGAAAACCTAAAGAGAATCAGATTTACAACATCTCACCCAAAAGATATGACAGATGATTTAATTAGCTGTTATAGTAGCTGTGAAAAACTTATGCCACTTTTACATTTACCTGTCCAAAGTGGCTCAGACAAAATTCTAAAATTAATGAATCGCAAACATACTATAAAACATTATTTGGATATTATAAAAAAATTAAAAAATGTTAGTGAACATATTAAAATTTCAAGCGATTTTATTATTGGATATCCTGAAGAAAACGAAAAAGACTTCTTGGATACAATAGACCTTGTCGAAAAGGTAGGTTTTATTAACTCCTATTCCTTTATTTTTAGCCCAAGGCCAGGAACACCAGCATCACTTAAACAATTAAATGACCTTAAAGAAAATAAAGAAAAACTAGAAAAATTTCATAAAGTTCTAAAAAATGTGCAACTTGAAAACAACAAGAACTACCTTGAAAAAAATTGTGAAGTTTTAGTAGAAAATAAATTAAAAAACAAAGCACAATACTTTGGAAGAACTAGATATATGACACCAGTTATATTTGAAGCAAGCAATTGTGAAATTGGAGAACTCGCGGATGTAAAAGTAAAATCATTTAACCACAACAGTTTGTTTGGTCATTTTAAGACAAATAAAGCAAAAGCAGCATAATTACAGTGAAAATAGATAGAAAAAATAAACATGGAAAAGAAACTTCAATACAGTACGGAAACGATGATTCTATAAGTATTAACATATTTAATAATGAAATCTTAGTTGGTTTGGTGGGATCCTTTGACAGTAATCTTAAAGAATTGGAAAAAATAAGTGGGTCAAAAATTTTTTTTAGAGGAAATTCTATAACAATTAAAGGTGATAAAATTACAAATGAAAAAGTTAAAGATGCTATAGAATACTTAATTAATCGTTTTAAATCAGATAACAAAATAGATAAAAATGATATAATTTCTTCTTTAAATTATGAAATGATAAAAGAAAATAAAAACCAAACAACCATTCAGTCCTTAGAAGAGGTTATTAAAACTCCTAAAAAATCTGTTATACCAAGATCAAAAAAACAAAAAGATTATGTTAGAGCTCTTAAAACAAGTCAAATAATAATGTCCTTAGGCCCCGCCGGAACAGGAAAAACTTATTTAGCAGTAGCAGTAGCTTTAACCATGTTATTGGAAAAAAAAATTAAAAGAATAATATTATCTAGACCTGCTGTTGAAGCAGGTGAGCGCTTAGGATTTTTACCTGGTGATTTGAAGGAAAAAATAGACCCCTATCTAAGACCGCTATATGATTCTTTACATGAATTATTTGATTATGATAAAATACAAAAAAAAATCGAAAATGGTGAAATTGAAATTGCTCCACTTGCTTTCATGAGAGGTCGAACTTTAAAAAACTCTTTTGCAATTCTAGATGAAGCCCAAAATGCAACAAGCACACAAATCAAAATGTTTTTAACAAGAATTGGAGAAAATTCAAAGCTAGTTATAAATGGAGACCCATCACAGATTGATTTGCCAAATAAAAATCAATCAGGATTAACAGAATCTCAGAAAATATTAAAAGATATCAAGGAAATATCAATAATAAATTTTGATCAAAATGATGTTGTAAGGCACCCACTAGTTACGAAAATTGTAGAAGCATATAAAAAAAAACAATGATTAAAGTCAATATTGAAGTAACAAGTAAATCATGGCTTAAAAAAATTAAAAATCCACAAAGATATCTTAACAAGAAGTTAAAAAACATATCTGACACGATTAAATTTTTTAAAAAAAAAAATATAACTTTTACTATTCTACTGACAAATTCCCTAAAAATGAAAAAACTTAATCACCAATTTAGAAAACATAACAAACCTACTGACGTTTTATCATTCCCTTCGTTATCTTTAAAAAATCTCAAGTCCACAAAAGAAAATAAGATTTACATAGGCGACATAGCTGCTTCTTACGAAATTATTTTCTTAAGATCAAAAAAAACAAATTTTTCTTACGAATTTGATAAAGTATGGATCCATGGTCTTTTGCATTTAATAGGCTATGACCATATTAAAAATTCTGATTTTAATAAAATGTATAAAGTTGAAAAAAGGATTTTGAATTCAATTTGAAAAAATTATTAGATAATAAGTTTTTTGTTGTATTTTTAGCTCCTTTTTTTCTAGGAGCAATTACAATATTTAGTTTTAGTCCATTCAGTCTTACAATAATAAATTTTTTAACGTTTCCAGCTCTATTATTTTTAGTTTTAGTAGTTAAAAAAAAAAATCAGTCAAAATATAGGAAAAAAAAAAATAATAGATTTTTCTTTTATCTAGGTTGTGCTTTCGGATTCGGTTTTTTTTTATTTGGTAACTATTGGATTTCTATATCCCTTACCCATGATGAAATGTTTAAAGGTTTAATTCCTTTTACTCTTATATTTATTCCACTGTTCCTATCTCTATTTTTTGGTTTAGTAGTTTTAATTGCGGGAAATTTTGCTCAAAAAAATATTTCTTTTATATTATTTTTTTCTTTAATTTTTTCTTTATTCGAATTTCTTAGAGGCAACATCCTGACGGGCTTCCCTTGGAACTTAATAGCATATACTTGGTCTGATAAAATTGGAGTCATACAAATTCTATCCTTAATTGGAACTTATTCGTTTAGCTTAATTTCAATTACTTTTTTTTGTATACCTTTTCTTTTTTTTCAGAAAAAATTTTTTAAAAGAAATATTTATTTTTCTATTTTTTTTATTACTATTTTTATTTGTAATTACCTGTATGGAATTAATAAAATAAATAAAATTAAATATAGTTTTAATGATGATTTTATTATAAAAATAATTTCACCAAACTTTTCACTGGCAGATTACCAAAATATGGATGAAAAAACTCAATTAAATAGATTGATAAAAATTAGCAATCCTGAAAAAAATAAAAAAACATTATTTATTTGGCCGGAAGGTAAATTTTATGAATCAAATTTACAAAATATCAAAAAATATGAAAGTTTATTCAAAGATAATTTTTCAGAAAAACATTTAATTATTTTAGGAATAAATAACCATGTTGAACTAAATAGTATGGATGATAAAGAATATTTTAATAGTTTGGTACTTTTAAATAATAAGTTAGAAACACTATCTTCATATAACAAAATTAAGCTAGTTCCGTTCGGTGAATTTTTACCTTTAGAAAATATTTTTTTAAAATTGGGATTTAAGAAAATAACAGCAGGATATAACTCATTTTCGCCTGGTGCTGAAAGAAACATAATTAATTTAGGAGGCGAATTTGAGAATAAGCTAATCCTTCCAATAATTTGTTATGAAATAATTTATTCAGCAAAAATAAAAACCAAAAGTCAATTACCGGATCTATTAGTTAATATTTCTGAAGATGCTTGGTTTGGGCAATCAATTGGTCCGTACCAACATTTTACAAAAGCTATTTACCGCTCAGTGGAAGAAGGAGTTTTTACCGCCAGATCGGCAAACAAAGGAATTTCTGCTTTCGTGAACCCAAATGGAAAAATTATTAAATCACTTAAAACGGGAGAGTCTGGCAATATTCAATTGAATTTCCCTTATTTTAATGAAATTACATTATTTTCAATTTATGGAAATAAAATATTTTTATTTATTATATTTTTGTATATATTTCTAATTTTAATTTTAAGAAAGCTAAAGATTTAACATGAGCAAGAAGTCATATTTATTTACGAGCGAGTCTGTTTCTGAAGGTCACCCAGATAAAGTTAGTGATAGAATTTCAGATATGGTTGTTGACACATATTTAAGTGCAGAGCCGCTTCAATCACGGGTAGGATGTGAAACTTTAACTACAACTAATAAAGTAGTCTTAGCAGGAGAAGTAAGAGGGCCTGAAATTAAAAAAGAAGAGCTAATCCAAAAAGTTAGAGATTGTATTAAAGACATTGGATATGACCAAGAAGGCTTTACTTGGAGGGATGCAACAAAGATAGAAAGTCATCTTCATTCCCAATCAACGGATATAGCAATGGGAGTAGACGCATCTGGAAATAAAGATGAAGGAGCCGGCGATCAAGGTATAATGTTTGGTTATGCTTGTAACGAAACTGATGTTTTGATGCCAGCCCCAATTCACTATTCACATAAAATTTTAAGACTTATGGCTGAAGATAGAAAATCTGGAAAACTTAAAAATATTGAACCAGATAATAAAAGTCAAATTACAATTGAATATAAAGATGGTATGCCTGCAGCTGTTAAATCAGTAGTAATTTCTACTCAACATTCAGCCGACGTTAATCAATCTCAAGTTAGAGAATTAGTAAAACCTTATATAGAAAAATCTATTCCAAAAAATCTTTTAACAAGTTTAGATGAAAAAGAAATTTATGTTAACCCAACTGGAAATTTTGTTATTGGTGGCCCCGATGGCGATGCTGGACTGACAGGAAGAAAAATTATTGTTGATACATATGGAGGCGCAGCACCCCATGGTGGCGGAGCTTTTTCTGGCAAAGACCCCTCTAAAGTTGATAGATCAGCAGCATACGTATCCAGATACCTAGCAAAAAATGTGGTAGCCTCAAAAATTGCAGACAAATGTTTAATTCAACTTGCTTATGCAATTGGTGTTTCAAAACCATTATCTATTTACGTTGATCTTTTTGATAATGATGAAGAAAAAAATAAATATGTTGAAAAATTAATTAAAGACAATTTTGATCTAAGTCCAAGAGGAATTAGAGAGATGTTAGATCTCAACAAACCAATTTATCAAAAAACAGCTGCATACGGTCATTTTGGAAGAGATCCGACACCTGACGGCTCTTTTTCTTGGGAAAAAACAGATAAAATAGCAGTTTTCAAAAAGTAGAACTTGAAATAGTCTAAAATTTGGACTACATAAATACCAAGTTACCTGGACAATACAAAATGGGCTTTTGCCCATTTTTTTTTAGGGCAAAAAAAATATGTTAAATCAAAGATCAGATAAACTCGAACTTTTACGAATAGCTGAAGCTGTTGCTAACGAAAAGTCTATAGATAAAGAGGTTATAATAGACTCGATGGAACAAGCGATTCAAAAAGCTGCCAAAACAAGATTTGGATCTGAAAACGACATACGTGCAAAAATTAATAGAGAAAATGGAGACATAAGTCTTCACAAAGTATTAACTATAGTAGAAGTGCCAGAAAATTTTGAAACTCAAATTTCATTAAATGATGCTATTAAAAACGAAAAAAAAGAAGATTTTAAAATTGGCGATGAAATATTTCAGCAGTTACCTCCTGTCGATTTTGGAAGAATTGCAGCTCAAACTGCAAGACAGGTAATAACTCAAAGCGTTCGAGCTGCTGAAAGAGAAAGACAATACAATGATTTTATTGAGAAAAAAGGTGAAATTTTAAGTGGCATTGTTAAACGATTAGAATATGGAAATGTAATTGTAGATTTAAATCGCTCAGAAGGAATTATAAGAAAAGATGAGCTCATACCTAGAGAAATTTTAAAAACCGGCGACAGAATAAAGGCTTATTGTATTGATGTAATTAGAGAAAATAAAGGGCAACAAATATTTTTATCGAGAGCAAATTCAAAATTTATGGAAAAATTATTTTTTCAAGAAGTGCCAGAAATTTATGATGGTATTATTGAGATTAAATCATCTGCTCGAGATCCTGGTAGTAGAGCTAAAATTTGCGTTTCTTCAAAAGATTCTTCAATTGATCCAGTGGGTGCATGCGTGGGAATGAGAGGCAGTAGAGTACAATCTGTAGTAAATGAACTTCATGGTGAAAAAATAGATATAGTTAGTTGGTCTGAGGACCCAGCTACATTGGCTGTAAGTGCTTTAGCTCCCGCAGAAATACAAAGAGTAATCATTGATGATCAAAATAAAAAAATAGAAGTTATTTTAACTGAAGAAAATTTAAGTAAGGCAATTGGAAGAAGGGGTCAAAATGTTAGATTGGCCTCAAAATTAATGGACTTTGAAATTGATATTTTAACTGAAAGTGAAGAATCTGAAAAAAGACAAGCAGAGTTTAAAGGCAAAACTGAAATTTTTGTAAAAAATTTAGAAGTAGACGAAACTCTTGGACAACTTTTGGTTGCTGAAGGTTTTTCTTCGGTAGAAGATGTGAATCAATCAACACTTGAAGATGTTACAAAAATTGAAGGTATAGACGAGAATACGGCAAAAGAATTAAAAGAAAGATCAGAAGAGCATTTAAAAAAGGAAAAAGAAAATATAGCAAAAAAACTAAAAGAACTTGGTGTTGAGGGTGAACTGATAAATTTAAGTGGAATTACACATGGAATGCTTGTTACCTTAGGTGAAAAAAAAATAAAAACTTTAAAAGATTTTGCTGAACTTTCTACTGACGAGCTGATTGGTGGCTATGATGAAATAAAAGGTAAAAGATTTAAAATAGATGGTTACCTTGAAGAATTTGCTTTAGCAA
>Ga0114999_10006338_pt1 | contig 13664 bp, 14 predicted proteins | sample ArcticOcean_MG_C_3_FD_89820 | JGI IMG/M metagenome (GOLD analysis project Ga0114999, IMG submission 89820) | Marine microbial communities from western Arctic Ocean - ArcticOcean_MG_CB8_126 | ecosystem: Environmental > Aquatic > Marine > Oceanic | place: Arctic Ocean: Canada Basin | collected...
TATTTATGAGGACAGCGAACTTCGCTCGACACACCTCGCGATTGTCCGGGGAGTGATTGATGGGACCGCCGAAGTAATGGTTCGAGTGCAAAGTCATCGGGGGGTGTTTGATCTTCTCGGCGAGGCGCGTGGTGTAGTGCGTTGGACCGTCGATCAGGCGTTGCGGCGGTTGTCGGAAGAAGAGCAAGATGTCCTCATTCTTCTTGAATACAGTGAAGATGCTGCGGGTTTGGAACGACGTTTGCGCGGTGAAAACACTTTGGGGGCGCTACAAGAAGAGGATGGGCATGATCTTCGTATGCTCGGTGCGGGTAGCCAGATTCTGGCGAATCTCGGGGTTCGCCAAGTACGGGTATTGGGCACGCCTAGACGAACGCATGCCTTGTCAGGGTATGGTCTAGAGGTCACTGGGTATGTTGACGAGCCGGGGGTGGGTTAATGAGCGGAGGACGACGCCATATGGCGCGCCGCCGCGCGGTCCAGGCGCTTTATCAAGGAGAAATAATGGGTCAGAGCGTCAACGAGATCAAACTCAATTTTCTCGAAGATTCCAAACAAGCCGAAGTGGATCATGCTTATTTCTATCACTTGTTGGAGGAGGTCTCCAACCATCGGGATTCAATAGATGCTCGACTCGCCGGCTGCCTCGATCGTGATCTGGCGATGGTGGGTCCTGTCGAACGGGCGGTTCTGCGTTTAGGTGCGTATGAGTTGGAATATGAGACCGATACGCCGACGCGTGTGGTGCTTAATGAGTCGATTGAGATGAGTCGAATCTTTGGCGCTGAGGAGGCGTATCGATTTGTGAATGCCGTGCTGGATCGATTAGCTATGGTGCTGGGGCGGAAAACAAGTTCCGGCGTCTAGCATTGCTTTGAGTGTCAGGGAATACAGTGAGGGAATTCGATCTAATCCAGCGGTTTTTCGATAGACCGATAAGGCAGCGGCAGGTCCGTTTGGGTATCGGTGATGATGGAGCGATTCTACAGGTACCGGAGGCGCATGAGTTGGTGGTGGTGACCGATACCTTAGTTGAAGGTGTCCATTTCCGTGCGACCGATGGGGCTGCTGATTTGGGTTACAAAGCCCTCGCCGTTAATCTCAGCGATCTGGCGGCGATGGGGGCGGTTCCTGTCTGGGCCTTATTGAATTTGACTTTGCCTGAAGCCAATGAGAATTGGCTTGGTAAGTTCAGTGATGGTTTTTTCAGCCTAGCCTCGCAACACGACGTGGCTTTGGTGGGCGGTGACACGACTCGTGGACCCCTGTGCGTTAGCGTAACTGCGGGTGGCTGGGTCCCAGCTGGCCAAGCTTTAACGCGATCAGGGGCTGCAGTGAGTGACCGGGTCTGGATAACTGGCACTATCGGTGATGCAGCGTTGGCGCTCGCCTTGGCGGAACAGTCGCCCGCGAGTACCGGGAGCGAAAGCGGATGGCTACTCGATCGGTTGCGTCGTCCCACGCCCCGGGTCGGTATTGGTCGGGCACTGTATGGCCTTGCTTCGGCAGTGATCGATATTTCCGATGGTTTGTTGGCAGATCTTGGACAGATTGTCGTAGCGAGTGGCCAGGCTGGGGCCTTGATCGAAACGGCATCGTTACCACTGTCGCCTGCCGCCGAATCCTATCCCCCGGAGGATCGGATGACTGCGGCTTTAACGGGTGGAGATGACTACGAACTTTGTATGACCGTTCCGCAAGCGGAGAGTCACCGAATGCGTAGGCTGAGCGAAGAAACAGGAGTTCTCCTAACCGATATTGGTTGCATCACCGCCCAGGCTGGAATCACGCTGACCCGAGCGGGAGTATCTATTCCGCGGCCAAACCGGGCGGGCTATGAGCACCTTTGGCCTGTTATCGAGGAAGGAGATTCTTGAATCAGCCCGTGCGCATGGGTCGCAGCCCGGTCCGTTGGGTCGCGTTTGGATTCGGCGTGGGTTTGTTGCCCCGGGCTCCTGGCACTTTTGGCACGCTGATAGCGATACCGCTGGTGGTATTGCTGACTTTCTTGGGTTCTTGGCTTTATGCGATCGTGTGCGTGGTGTTGGTGGGGATCGCAATAATGGTGGCCGATCGTGTCGAGCATCAACTGGGCCAACGGGACCCGGGCGTTATTGTCATCGATGAGGTGGTCGGTTTTGTGGTGGCGATGGCATTTTTACCGACCAAGTTATGGATAGTCGTGATTGCTTTTGTTATTTTTCGTCTCCTCGACATTTTGAAGCCGCCACCCATCGATTGGGTTGAACGGCGGTTCAAGGGGGGCGTTGGCATCGTAGCGGACGATGTCGTGGCCGGGCTACTGACCAACGCAGTGGTGCACCTGTTACTGCTGTTGGTAGGTTTGCCGTAGTCGCTGTACTCGCCGCACGTAGGCGCGAGTTTCCGCGTAAGGTGGTATCCCGCCGTAGCGGTTGACTGCGGTTTCACCGGCGTTATAGGCCGCTAACGCCAGTGTTTCGTCTCCATTGAAACGGTTCAGAAGATTCCGAAGATGACGGGCACCCCCAGCCAGATTCTGTTTGGGATCAAAAGCGTTGCGCACGCCGTAGTGCTTCGCCGTTCTCGGCATCAACTGCATGAGCCCTAGTGCCCCGCGCCTGGATCGTGCGCGCGGGTTAAAGCTTGATTCCGCATGAACGACGGCTTTGAGTAGGGCGCTATCCAATTGATTCCTCGTGGCAGTTACAGTTATTAATTGATCAATGTCGATTCGCCCGCGATTTGTTTTTCTTGGCCGTTGCAAAGAATGCTTGAGTGTTGCCCGTGCGGGTTGTCCGATCAGACGGGTGTAGTCGGGATAACGGTCGGGTCGATCCGTGTATAAGGTGCGACCGAGGTGATCAACGAGCACATAGGTGGCGCCAGATTGACAGGTGAAGGGTGCACCCGCCAAGGTAAACCCGACCAGGACCGCAACGAAGGAGCGTGCATAACTCCGGTGTGATGTTGCTGTTAACACCCCGGGTTGTCGCGCTCTAACGCGACCGGAGTAAGGGCATGATCGGGGTGGCTGTGGTCAACGAATGTCAGGTCAGGGTACGTTCCAGGTGCTGAAGTTTATCTTTGACCTCACGCCAGTCGTCCGCGTCATCAGGTGGAGCTTTCATTTCCGTAATGACTGGCCAGTGTTGCGAGAGTTCAGTATTGAGTTCCAGAAAGTTTTTCTGATCCTCGGGGAGGTCATCTTCTGCATAGATAGCATTAACCGGACATTCAGGTTCACACAGACTGCAGTCAATACATTCTTCAGGGTCGATGACGAGAAAGTTAGGCCCCTCATGGAAACAGTCGACGGGGCACACTTCGACACAATCGGTAAGTTTGCATTTGATACACGATTCGGTAACGACGTAAGTCAACGTGATCTCTCCTGGGCGGATACAGTCAATGGGTAATGATGGCGATGGCTCACTATCGCGAAGACCCGATTCTAATCAATCCGCTCGGCGCGTGTCAGCTGCCCTGGTAAGCGCGGCGCGTCCTGCGGGCTATCGATTAACGCTTTTAGCTCATACAACAATGCCAACGCGTCGCGTGGGCTGGTGGCATCCGGCTCAAGTTGTCGGATTTTGTTCAGAAACTGTGTCGGTAAATGGGTCGCCATTTTCTCAAACAGGTGAATTTGTTCGTCCGGCTCGGCGGAGGGAGATAGCGGTCGTACGCTAAGCTGTTCGAGCTCGGCAAGGCGTGTCCGGGCGTCGTCGAGCACCGGTTCTGGCATCCCCGCCAGGCGGGCAACCTGGAGTCCATAACTCCGATCGGCCGGTCCGGGCTGGACCTGGTAAAGGAAAGTCACATCACCGGCATGCTCAACCGCCTCTAGATGGACGTTTGTGGCCGACGGGGCCAGTTCGGGTAACTGGGTTAGTTCAAAGTAGTGAGTGGAAAATAAGGTGTAGGCCCGCACGCGGGTCGCAAGATCCAGTGCGCAGGCATAAGCCAGCGCGAGGCCGTCATAGGTGCTGGTGCCGCGACCGATCTCGTCGACCAGCACCAGGCTGGATGGTCCGGCATGGCGCAGGATATAGGCCATTTCTGTCATCTCAACCATAAAGGTTGAACGACCGCTGGCCAGATCGTCTGAGGCACCGATGCGTGTGAATATTCGATCAATGGGTCCGATCCGCACCCGCTCGGCGGGGACAAATGCACCGGTATGTGCTAGCCAGGTGATTAACGCGCACTGGCGAAGATAGGTGCTTTTACCGCCCATATTGGGGCCGGTGATCATCAGCATTCGACGATCAATATCAAGATCAAGGTCATTGGGAACGAATGCTAGGGCAAGCGAGTCTTCGACCACGGGGTGGCGTCCAGCCTTAATTTCAAGAATCGCTTCGTCAGTGAACTGAGGTCGGGTGAGTCTTAAACGTTGTGCGGTGACTGACAGATTCACCAACGTGTCCAGTTGGGCCAGAGCTTGAGCCAAGCGCTGAAGGGGTGTGACATGATCCGCAAGCTTCGCCAGAAGTGCGTCGTAAAGACTCCGTTCGAGCGCTAAAGATCGTTCCCGTGCACTGAGGGCACGCTCTTCGAAACGTTTCAGTTCATCGGTGATGAATCGTTCGGAGTTCTTCAGGGTTTGACGGCGTTGATAATTATCCGGGGCCTCATCGGATCTTGACCGTGGCAGTTCAATGAAATAACCATGGACTCGATTGAAACTGACCCGCAAATTGCGGATACCGGTGCGTTCCCGTTCGTCGGATTCCAGCTGCAGGAGAAATGCACCGCTGTCCTCGTTCAGATGGCGTAATTCATCCAGTTCGAGACTGTATCCAACCCGGATTACGTTGCCTTCGCGCAATTGGGTTGAAGGTTCATCTTGAATGGCTCGTTCCAGCAGTTGTTGCAGATCGGGCTGGTGTTGGCAATCAACAGCCAATTCACTCAAACGTTTCGAAATTCGGCTTTGTAAGGCGTGTTCGATGCTGGGCAGTACGGTCAGGCCCTGACGGAGTCGAAGCAAGTCCCGTGGTCGAGCACTACCGAGGGCTACCCGCGCAATAATTCGTTCGATATCGCCAATTTGTCGTAAGTCAGCGCGTAAGGTTTCGCCTATCGTGTCGTGGCTAAGGTCGTCGATGGCATCATGTCGTTGTTTCAGTTCGTTTTGGCTGCGCACTGGATCGCGTAACCATCGCCCCAACTGCCGACTGCCCATGGCGGTGGAGCATTGGTCGAAAAGATGGACAAGGCTTACTCCACCGGATCCCGCGATGACCTGTTCAATCTCCAGGTGCCGGCGTGTGGCCGGGTCAACCAACAGGTAATCGCCAGGTTGGCGCATAACGAGATCTCTTACGTGCGGCATGGCCTCGTTATTGAGGTTGTGTACGTACCCAATCAGTGCGCCTGCTGTGGCGGTTGCGAGAGGAAATCCCTCACAACCAAATGCAGCCAGATCTCGAGTTCCAAACAAAGAGCAAAGACGGGCCACTGCTTGTTCATGATTAAAATGCCAGTCTGGGACCGAGCGATGCGTCGTGGTGTCGGTCAGACCCAGTGCCTGTGCAGCCACGCTATCTCCGATAATTAATTCGGCTGGCTGCAGGCGAGCCAAGTCATCGAGGGCGGCATCGGCATGGTCAAATTCTTGTGCGGAAAAGCGGCCACTGGATAGTTCGAGCGTGGCAATCGCCCAGCGCGGTGAATCGCACCATAAGGCGGCAAGAACATTTTCACTCTCGGAGTAAAGCAACCCTTCGTCTGTTAGCGTTCCGGGTGTAATCACTCGGACAACTTTGCGCTGGACTAAGCCTTTGTTTCCGGTCGCGGAACCGAGTTGTTCACAGATGGCGACGGTTTGTTGGGCTTTTACCAACCGAGCGAGGTATTCGTTAGCGCTGTGCGCCGGTACACCGGCCATGGGTACCGGCGTACCCGCTGACTGGCCTCGGCTAGTGAGTGTGATGTCCAGTAATGCCGCGGCTTTCTCCGCGTCATCATAGAAAAGTTCGTAGAAATCACCCATACGGTAGAACAATAGATCGTCGGGGTGCTGTGCCTTGATGGACAGGTACTGTCGCATCATCGGCGTGTGGGCTGTGGAGGACGAGGTTGCGTCCATGCTGTCAGGTTTTGTTGAAACGGTCGTTGATTCGGCTCAAAAGATCATTAAATAGGTAAGGGTTGGCACTGACTACATTTCCTGTGCTTAGAAAGTCCTGGCCACCGTCGAGGTCTGCAATCAGGCCGCCGGCCTCACGGACTAATAAGGCGCCGGCCGCTATATCCCACGGGTGTAGACCGAATTCCCAGAAGCCATCAAATCGACCGGCAGCCACATAGGCGAGATCGAGAGCTGCCGAGCCGGAACGTCGAATGCCACCCGCTTGGGGCAGCAAGGCACGAAAGGTTCTCATCCACGGATCGATCAGGTCAGATCGTCGGATAGGAAACCCCGTCACCAGCAGGGCCTCGTTCAAGCGCTTATGACGACTGGTCCGAATACGCCGATCATTGAGTTGTGCACCGTCACCACGACTAGCGCAGAATAAATCCCCTCGGTGGGGATCAAATATCACACCATGCTCAGGCTGCCCGTTACGCAGAACCGCGATGGAAACGGCAAAATGCGGGTTGCCGTGAATGAAGTTGGTCGTACCGTCGAGCGGATCAATGACCCAGGTATATTCGCCACCAGGCTTTTCACCACTTTCCTCCGCGATGACACCATGTTCGGGATACGCGCTACAGACAATGTCTAGTATTGCCGCTTCGGCGTCCTGGTCGGCTCGGGTCACAAAGTCCCGTTGCCCTTTGCTAGAAATATCGTGACTGTCAAGGCGGCCAAGGTAACTGAGAATGATTTTGCCGGCCTGTCTTGCTGCGCGGACGGCCGTGTTCACCATGGGGTGTGAGGACATGTTTTTATAATGAATCGGTTAGGATAACTGGGGGTTGATCCGCCATCGAGGCATCATAGGCTGGATGGCGGACAGGATAGTCAAGGCTTGGCGTTTGGATTGTAACGTGCGGCGGGGAAAATTTTGTTATGGATATAGCAACGAGTACCCCGTTGAATACGATGTTGGGGTCCATTTGTATCGTACTGGTAGAAACAACACATCCTGGAAACATCGGTGCGGCAGCCCGAGCACTGGCGAATATGGGGCTCAGCGACTTGCGGTTAGTGAGGCCGCAGGTGTTTCCCTCGCCGGATGCTGAGGCCCGAGCGGCGAGCGGCGAGACGCTACTGTCGGCGGCGCGGGTCTTTTCGAGTCTGGATGATGCGATTGCTGATTGTGGCCTCATTGTGGGCAGCACTGCTCGCGCTCGCTCCGTGTCATGGCCGGTGATGAGCCCCTCAGAAATGGCCCCGGTGGTCCTGGATTCGTCCCGTAAACAAAGGACGGCTATCCTGTTCGGGCGGGAGTCTCGGGGATTGACAAACAAACAGTTGGACCGCTGCCAATTGTTTGTCACCGCACCGGTGGATGCGAATCATGCCTCGTTAAATCTTGCCAGCGCAGTGCTTTTGTTGGCTTATGAGTTGCGTAAGAGCGCGTTGTTGCGGGATGACTCGGCGGTATCGGATAGGCCTACTACTGGCAAGGACCTCCTTGCCACATCGGACAGGGTCGAGGGATTTGTCGAGCATTTCGAGCGGGTGTTGCACGCTGTGGGCTTTCTGGAACAGTCCTCGGACAAGCTATTTCGAAAAATACGACGTATTTTTACCCGCCGTGCGCTTGAGGAGGATGACGTCAACATACTTCGGGGAGTGTTGAGCGCTATCGAAAAACGAATAGACGGGGCTTCGAATAACCGCTAAACAGTGCGATAAGCAGCATTAGGCATGGTAGAATGCTGGCGACTAGGGTATGACAAAGGCTACTACGGGTAAGCGTACGACGATGGCTATCACACTGACTGAAACTGCCGCTGAACAAGTGCGGTCCAGCTTGTCCTTAAGAGGTTGCGGAGAGGGGTTGCGGCTGGGAGTTAAAACGACCGGCTGCTCAGGGATGGCATACGTGGTTGAGTATGCGGACGAAGCCTTAACCGGCGACACGGTTTATACGAGCCTAGGCGTTAAGGTGATGATTGACGTAGACAGCCTGGGTTATCTAGAAGGTACTGAAATTGATTTTCAAAGCGATGGGTTGTCCTCATCATTTAAGTTTAAGAACCCGAACGCGGCTGATGAATGCGGTTGCGGGGAGAGCTTCACGGTAGCGTGAGGCAGCTTTAATGGGGCACGAGTCGAATGGGGGGCGCTTTAGCGCCCTTTTTTGATAGGGGTCCTGAGAATCTCTGATTTGCATCAACAATACCGCCGGCAGCAGGAGCGAGGAGCACGGAGCGATGGGTCCCCCGACCTGATCGGCCGAGTGGCCATCGCAACCCTCGGCTGCAGGGTCAACAACCATGAATCAAATGCGATTGCCCAAGGGTTCCGTGATGCCAATTGGTCGGTGGTGGATGCGAGCGAGGTCGCAGACGTTTATGTGATTAATTCCTGCACTGTGACGGCTGAGGCAGATCGCCAGAGTCGCCAGCAGGTTCGGCGGTTGGCGCGGCACAACCCTGGCGCCAAAATCGTGATCACTGGCTGTTATGCCGAGATGCAGCCAGAAACGTGTGGAGAGGTTTCAGGCGTCGATCTTGTTGTTGGAAATGCGAACAAGTTCAATATCCCTGCTTTGGCGACACAGTTACTCGAGGGTAGAGTTAGCGCCGGGAGTGTGGGGAGTCACCTCGCGGAGATTATGGAACGGCCGACGCCGCTGCTGTACGGTTACGAGACACGGACTCGCGCGAGTGTGCAGATTCAGCAAGGCTGCGATCAGGCATGCACATTTTGTGTCATTCATACCGCCCGAGGCCTCAGTCAATCGTTTCCCCTGGGAGACATTGTGAAGCAAGTCAGGCATTGGGTGGCTTCAGGCTATAAGGAGGTAGTGATTTGCGGCGTTGATCTGGGTGACTACGGCACTGATTTATCACCGCGACCCGCGCCGGGGCCGTTGGAACAGTTGTTGGCGGAGTTGGCTTCACTAGAAGGTGATTTCCGTATTCGGCTGAGTTCGATTGACCCTATTCACCTGAGTGATGCATTGCTTGAACTCGTTGCCCAAAGTGATCGGTTTTGCCCTTACCTGCATTTATCGCTTCAAAGTGGCAATGCGATGATTTTGAAGCGGATGAAACGACGCTATACGAGGGTGTGGGTGGATGAGCGGGTAGCGATGGCGCGGCACCTAATGCCGGATTTAGTGCTAGGTGCTGACGTGATGGTGGGTTTTCCTACAGAAACCCAAGAACATTTTTCTGACACATTGCAGGCAATAGAAAACCTGGAGATTTCTTACCCCCATGTTTTCCCGTATTCGGCACGTGGTGGGACGCCGGCGGCTCGTATCCCCCGACAGGTAGACGTGGCCACGCGGAAACGGCGGGGGGCGTCGGCCCGAGCGCTGGGGCACAGGATTCGAGAGAGGGTGTTTGCGCGTTACATTGGCTCATTTTCCAGTGTCCTGGTCGAGCGATCGGGCGGTTTAGATCGCTATAACGGCCGCCTGACAAACTATCTGCCCGTGCGGGTCGAAGTTGGGGAGCGTATGGTGGGGCAACGCTTGCCGGTGCGTATTATTGGAGCAAAACCAGACCACTTGATTGGTGAACCCCTTACGAGGGGAATACTATAACTTTTGCCAAGGTAGACGCATGATGGGTTCGCGTCTGTTTGGTATTCATTCTTACTTCGGAGCATTCAAGTATGGCTGTAGAGCGCACGTTTTCGATCGTCAAGCCTGATGCGGTGGCAAACAATGTCATCGGTAAGATATACGAACGTTTTGAGTCTGTCGGTCTTCATATCATTGCTTGCAAGATGTTGCGATTGACCAGGGGTCAGGCAGAAGCGTTTTATGAGGTCCACCGGGAACGACCGTTTTACCGGGAGCTGGTCGACTATATGGTGTCGGGACCTGTCGTCGTGCAGGTACTGGAAGGAGAGGATGCGATCGCGATCAATCGACAAGTGATGGGGGCAACAGATCCCGCCGATGCGGCCCCGGGAACCATCCGTGCTGACTTTGCTCAATCGGTTCAAGCCAATGCTGTTCACGGGTCCGATGCCAAGGAAACTGCTGCCCAGGAGATTGCATTCTTTTTTTCGGCTGATGATCTATGCGATCGCACTGATTGAGTGATGCATGTCCACTCCCCTCATTAATCTCGTTGGTTTGGATAGGGCTGCAATGCAGGACTATTTCACTAGCATCGGAGAGAAGGCCTTTAGGGCGGATCAGGTTTTGCAATGGGTTTATCACCATCGCGTGACGCGTTTCGAGGATATGACCAACCTCAGCAAAGCGCTGAGGGAGTCATTGGACGGGACAGCGGTGCTTGAGTTTCCTGAGGTTGCGACCGAGCAGAGTTCATCAGATGGCACCATTAAATGGCAACTCACTTTGCCAGATGGAAATCAGATTGAGACCGTGTTTATCCCGGAGTCTGAACGGGGTACGTTGTGTGTTTCATCGCAGGCAGGCTGTGCCTTGAATTGCAAGTTTTGCGCCACAGCGCAACAAGGATTCAGTCGAAATTTATCGACCAGTGAGATTATCGGACAGGTGTGGATAGCTCGACAGATTCTCCAGGATAAGGGCCTTGGTGTTCGCCCGGTGACCAATATTGTCCTGATGGGAATGGGCGAACCGTTGTTGAATTATGATGCCGTGGTGCCCGCACTACGCCTTATGTTGGATGACCGGTCGTTTGGATTATCGCGACGGCGGGTGACGTTAAGTACGGCAGGCGTGGTGCCGGCTCTCGATCGCCTGCGGATAGATTGTCCGGTCAGTTTGGCGGTTTCATTACATGCGCCTGATGATGAACTGAGAACTCGTCTTGTTCCATTGAATAAAAAGTATCCGATTGCCATGTTAATGGACGCCTGTCGCCGTTATATTGATGATGATCCTCGGCGCCGAATAACGTTCGAATATACGATGTTAGACGGAGTAAATGATTCAAGCGATCAGGCGGTTAATTTAGTGCGGCTATTAGGTGATATGCCCGCTAAAGTTAACCTGATCCCTTACAACCATGTGGAAGGGTTGCCGTTTCGGTGTTCTCACGAGGCGCAGATTGCGACATTTCAGAATGTTCTAGTGACTGCTGGAATTCTGTGTATGACGCGTAAGACCCGTGGTTCCGATATCAGTGCGGCTTGTGGTCAATTGGTCGGTAACGTGATGGATCGTGTCAGGCGAAGTCCGGGCCAACTGCGCGTGCTGGCTCAAGGCGCTTCCTGATGAGGGGGTGGCTGGCATTGGCGGCCTGTGTCGTTCTCATGACCGGGTGTGTGAACGTTATTCCATCCGCTAGTAAATGGACTATTGACTCGCGGGTTGATATACAGACTCGCCTTGGACTGAGCTATATGCAAATTGGGCGTCTTGAGCCTGCTACCCAGGCGTTAGGGCGGGCGTTGGCGCTGTCGCCCGGTGACTCGAGGGCCAATCACGCGATGGCGCTTCTCCAATTACGTATCAGTGATCGAACCGCGGCCGAACCGTACTTTCTCCAGGCAGTAGATGCGGATGATAACAATTTCTCTGCACGCAACGATTTCGGCGGTTATCTTTGCCAATCGGGACGGATAGAGGAAGGATTAGCACAATTCGATAATGCATTGCGCAATCCTTACAACGATGCGTTATATATCTCGCAGCTCGGCGTGGGAGCCTGCTACGTCCGGATCCTGAATTGGAAGGCGGCCGAACGCTTTTTTTCGCTCGCACTCGCGGGTCGGCCGAAATTTGCGCTGGCGCTTTACCGAATGGCGGAGGTCACGTTTGCCCAGGCTGATCACCTCAGAACCAGGGCTTACCTGCAACGCTTTTTTGATACCGGGTCGGGGTCTGCTGCCAGTCTGTCGCTCGCTTTGCGAAACGAACTCAAACTGAAAGCGTCGGATTTGGCACAACAGTACGCCAATCGCCTAAGGGCTGAGTTCCCACAGTCCAGGGAAGCGAGTGATATCGCGCGGCTGATGGCGAATGCCAATGACTGACCAACAGCCCCCCACGATGGCTACACCGGGACACCTTTTGCGTGCGGCCAGACGCCGTTACGGTTGGAGTGTTGAGGATATTGCCGAAGAACTTAATTTGTTACCGCATGTTATCGAGGGGTTAGAGAACGATGACTACAGTGTGGTTGCGGGGCATACCTATGCGGTGGGGTATATACGGAATTACGCACGTCTTGTTGGCGTGACGATTGAAGAGGCGTTGTCTGCACATAATGAACTGATTGCACCTCGACGCTCGAGAGCCACGCCACTGACCAACGGGCCCAGTTTGCTGTCGGCTATGCCGGTGCCAGTGAGCTGGGTCGTATCGACGTTGGTCGCATTGGCTGTGGTGGTGGGCATTGGTGTCACTTACCTGAACAGGGCCGAACAAAGTGAAAAAATCGCCTTGACAGGATCGATTACAACGGATGGTTTGTTGAGCAAAAGCGTATCCGGTGCGAAACAGTCAGGTACGGCGCAAACCTCGGAAGTCGGAAAAATGGATAACCAGTTAGCGACGGGTATTTCCCAATCGGGTGCCACCTTGAGCGGGGCAGTCGAGGGGGCCGCTGGTGCAGCGGATGCCTCGACTATTGACGGTTTGGGAGTTGATCGTCTAGTTATTGATGCAGCCTTGCCAGTATTCGATCCTGGCACACGGCTGTATGCCGCGGCTGATAACAACCGAGTCAAAGTCCTCGGCACGCGGGAGCTAGAACTGTACTTTCTGGGTGCATCGTGGATTGAGGTTCGGGATCGAGACGCGAAACAACTCATTGGGAGAAGGGTCGAGTCTGATGTCCTTGTCAGGCTGATGGGGGATCCACCGTTCAGTGTTTTTATTGGTACAGCAACGTCGGTTCGTTTGCGTTACCGGTCACAGTATCTTCGGCCGGAGCCGAAACAGGGCCGTCAATTCGTTCGGCTGGTGGTCGGGGGTTCGCAGTCCTGAGGGCGCACGACTGTAGTCAACAGACACGAGACGTAAGGTAGTCCAGATGTCAAAAACGATTCAATCAGTGCGAGGAATGAACGACCTTCTTCCAGAGCAGGTCGCTCAATGGCAGTGGGTAGAGGCCGCGATCCGTGATGTGACTGCCAGTTATGGGTATCGTGAGATTCGAACACCCATTGTGGAGCGGAGTGAACTTTTTTATCGATCGATTGGCGAGGAAACGGATATCGTCGAGAAAGAGATGTATACCTTTGCTGACCGCAACGGCGACAGCCTGACTTTGCGGCCTGAAGCGACGGCGAGTTGTGTGCGAGCCGCCATCCACAGCGGATTGGTCCATAATCGTAGTGAACGATTATGGTATCTGGGGCCGATGTTTCGTCATGAGCGACCGCAGAAGGGGCGGTATCGGCAATTCCACCAGTTCGGTATTGAGGCGCAAGGCTGGAACGGTCCGGACGTTGATGCCGAGGTGATTCTTCTAGGGGATCGGTTATGGAAACAATTGGGCCTTGATGACGTTCAGTTGGAAATCAATACGCTCGGTTCGAGTCGTTCCAGGGCGAGCTACCGTGAGGCGTTGCAGGCATTTCTGATTGGGCATAGACAAGATTTGGATGAAAACAGTCAGCGCCGCCTGGAGAGTAATCCATTGCGCGTGCTTGACAGTAAAGA
>Ga0114999_10006340_pt1 | contig 13663 bp, 13 predicted proteins | sample ArcticOcean_MG_C_3_FD_89820 | JGI IMG/M metagenome (GOLD analysis project Ga0114999, IMG submission 89820) | Marine microbial communities from western Arctic Ocean - ArcticOcean_MG_CB8_126 | ecosystem: Environmental > Aquatic > Marine > Oceanic | place: Arctic Ocean: Canada Basin | collected...
CAACTAATCATTGGCGCAAATTGTGTAAGTAGGCCTTTGATATTTTTGCTACGGAAACCCTGCCAAAAATTTGTAATAATGATTGGAACAACAACGATAGCAAGGACAACGTGTGGTGAAAAAAAATTGACAAGTATTGCAATACTTATAATTGGCAGACCTACTCCAGAAATACCTTTTACTATGCCTCCTAAAAATAATGATCCAGATATAATAAGTAGTAAATTAAGGTCATAATTAAAGATCATATCTGGCATTTTTGTATAATTTCATGTTAGTATTGAGGGCAAAAGGGGCTTTAAGTTTGAAGCTATTGATATAATTTTTGCAGTTTATTTTCTTTTTGCCATGCGTACTAAAAAATTGACCATACCTAACTCGTGGAAAAGTAAAATAAAAGTTTTATGAAGATGGAGAATGGTCTTTCTTTAAAGGTTGATAATTTAGGTGCAAAAATTAGATTCGGGATGGACGAGATGAAATTAATAACAAAAATTAAGTTTGAACCATATTCACCAAATCTTGGTGCGATTGTAACTGGAATTGATCTTGCTGCTGGGGTTTCTGATGTTGAATTCAAGGTGTTACATGAAGGGTTTTTGAGGTACCATGTGCTTTTCTTCCGCGAGCAAAGAGAAATACCTCCCCAGGTCCAAGTGGATTTCGGCAAGAAGTTTGGGCCTCTTCATAGTCATCCAGCCGCCCCGACTATGCATGGGTATCCAGAGATATTTGAGATTCATACTCACAAGGCTAGCAAAATTGCCAATGGAGAATTCTGGCACACCGATGTGTCATGTGATGAAACTCCCCCTATGGCAACTATGCTTCAGTTGCACCTTCTCCCAGATTGTGGAGGTGACACAATGTTTGCAAATATGTATCTTGCGTATGAAACACTAAGTTCAAAATTCAAAGAATTACTCAATGAGCTTAAAGCAGTTCACGAATCAGAACATCTTTATAGGGGGCGTTATGCTGATCGTGGAGTGGTAGATAAAGAAGTTGTGTACCCAAGGTCAGTACATCCGATTATAAGAACGCACCCAGAGACAGGTAGAAAGGCTATTTATGTGAATAGAACTTTTACGCGTGAAATAGAAGGGATTAATAAAACTGAAAGTGACATTCTATTAGAATTCCTTTGGAAACATTCAGAGCAACCAGATTTTCAAGTGAGATATAGGTGGAAGAGAAATGATATGGTATTTTGGGATAACCGTTGTTTAATGCACCATGCCATTTGGGATTACTGGCCAAATGAACGCAAAGGTCGGCGTGTAACAATAAAGGGAGATCTACCTGCCTAATCAAAGATTTATTCTTTTATTGAGACTAATAGGTTGCCTCGTTTGCGGGAGGTTTTACTGCTGAAATAAAAGTGCCTGCTAAGACGATTATCAAAATGCCAAGAATATTAGACAGAGATAGTTTTTGATCCCAGAATAACCATCCTCCAATTCCGATAAAGATAACGAAGGAATAGTCAAATACTGTTATATAACTGGTCTGCGCAATCTGATAAGCACGAGTGATCATAGCGACAGAAATTGTCGAGAAGATTGCATGTATAAAAGTGTAAAAATAGAAGGCCCAGGATACAGTTTTCCAACCTGAGAAAAAAAATGGTGACGTTTCTTTGAATGTATTAAGAATTTCTACATGAGAAAAAATAGTTACACCTGTAGCTCCGCAGAGGCCTAAGGCAAGATAGAAAAAGGCAACCAATGCTAGAGGAGATTCTTCAGAGCAAAGTCTTCGAGTTGTAATGTTATTTAGGGCATAGACAGCTCCTGCACAAATAGGAATAAGGCTTAAAAAAGTAAACTCGGGAGCATTTGGTTCGAGAATTAACCAAACGCCAGTGGCACCAATCAAAACAACTGTGATTCGCCGAAGACCAACCTTTTCTTTAAAAAGCAAGCTCGAGAATATCAAGACGAAAATTGGAGACGTAAAGAGTCCAGCTGCCGCTACGGCAAGTGGCATTATGGGAAGTGATCCAAAATAAAGCAGGATGGCTATAGTTACCAGTAAGGTACGCAATGATACAAATGAAAGATTTTTGGGCCAAATCGAGAATTCAAAGAGCTTAGCAACTACGATAAGAAAAGGAATAGCAAAAATGCTTCGAAAAAAATGAAATTGCCAAAGACCAGCTTCCTTCTCAATTAATAAAATTAAATTATCGCTAAACCCTAGTATAGAGAATCCTCCAATGAGTAAAATTGCGGCAAGCTTCTCAGGTGGAAGTTTCCTCCAGTTAATCAACATTGTTCTCCAACAAAATAAGGGACATAGGAGGGCATGATGCCCGTTTATTACTGTGATCTATAACTTGGGGTGTGTATATCAATTATTTAATTAAAAGCGTTTAGGCTTTGAATTCTATCTAGTTTAAATATATTTTAGATAGAAGTTTTTCTATTGCTGTTTTGGTATTTATTAAAACTCTAAAAAAGGAGTAAGTTATGAGAATTCTCGTTTTACAACATGCTCTTGTCGAGCATCCAGGAGCATTTAGAAAATTCATAGAGGAAGATGGCCACGAATGGTGCCCAGTCCATCTTGATCAGGGAGAAGCTTTGCCGAAACTTGAAGACTTTGATGCATTGTGGGTAATGGGTGGCCCCATGGAAGTATGGGAAGAGGATAAATATCCATGGCTCCCTGATGAAAAGATAATGATAAGGGAAGGTGTTCAGGAACGAGGAATGCCATTTCTGGGGTTATGCTTGGGGCATCAACTCCTTGCTGAAGCCCTTGGAGGAAAATGTGGTAAAGCTGAACATTCGGAAATTGGGTTGATGGAGGTCTCGTTGACGGAAAGTGGTGCCTCAGGGATAATTTTTTATGATTTTCCTCAGAAATTTAAGTGTCTTCAATGGCATGGTTCTGAAATTAAAAAAATGCCACCAGGGGCAGAGTGCCTTGCTACTTCTCCCGTATGTGGAGTTCAGGCAATGAGTTGGGGCCCAAGAGCTTACTCAATGCAATTTCATATTGAGGTTGAATTTGATACAGTTGAGAATTGGGCGGTAATTCCTTCATATCAAGACGGACTTCAGACAGCACTAGGTCAAGGTGGAGTTGAGATTTTGAAGAAAGATTGCATGGAAAATATGTTTGAATTCAATAGGTTGGCAGAGAGGTTTTATATAAACTGGCTTCAGACAGCGGCTCAAGTTAGTTGAGACGCTACTCTAAGATCCAATTATATTATGTTGAAGCAACTCTATTAAGAGACAGGCGGGCCGTTTCAAGATGTTTTTTCATTAGTTCGCCTGCCTGGTCTGGTTCGCGTGTTCTTAGTTTATTTAATATTTCGCGGTGTTGTTGATTATATTTTGCGATTGAAGTTTCGTTTAATGTAAGGTGACGCATACGGGACCACTGTTCTTGATTGCGTACGGTATTTATTTGAGACATTATCCAGATAAGAAGTCTGTTTCCAGTTGTTTCAACCAGTAAGGTATGAAACGCATTGTCTGCTTCAGAAAATGTGTTTGGGTCGCTAACACTTGCATCCATTTCAGATAATAGTTGGTCTGCTTTTCTAAAGTCGTTTTGGGTGGCATTTAAGACAGCAAGTCGACAAATATGAGGTTCAAGTGCAAGTCTGGCATCAATTAACTCAAGTGGACTAGCATTTTCTATCACTGAGTGAGTGTAGTCTAATTTTTTAGGTTTTACATAAGTACCGCTTCCTGCTCGAATTTCTACATAGCCTTCGATTGTTAGTATATTTAGAGCTCTACGAACTGTTCCACGAGCAACTTTATATGTATTTGCAAGTAATCTCTCAGCAGGTAATCTTTCATTAGCTTCTAAGGTTCCGTCATTAATTTGGTGCCGCAAAATGCTTGCAATTTCGGGGGCTCCATTATGTAGGTCTCGAGTTTTTGTCATAAGGCGTCCATTTAATTAATTATGTACATTATACCAAAAATATACCAAAATAAAGAAATTTTTGTATTTTGATCTATAATTGGATCAAAAAAGGTTGTAAATTGATGTAAACTATAACATGGTTTGAACAAGCTATGAAATAATATGGTTTTGTTGTAGTTTCAGAAAGTAGATTGGAGGGGTAATGGCATTTCCAGAGCATGTGGATTATGTAGTTATAGGGGCTGGTATACATGGGTTGTCATCGGCATGGCGTCTCGCCGAGAGACTAATTGATGCAGGCGAAGAAATTGAAGGACGGATTGTTGTCATTGATAAGTCGGGAATCGCTGCTGGTGCCTCTGGCATCGCGTGTGGAGTGGTTCGCAATAACTACTTTCAACCCGCTATGAGGAACTTAATGGCTCATTCTGTGGGGGTTTGGGAAAGTGATCCAAAGGCATTTAGTTATCATCCTGTTGGTTATATGCAAGTTTCTTGTGAATCAATGCGTGAAGATGTTGGGAAAATTTTTTCTGAACAACAAGCGATAGGATACGAGAGTGTCTTCGTAGAAGGTTCAAATGCTTCAATAAGTTATATGCGAGGACTTTTTGATGATTGGCAAGCTAAAGGCATTACTTCAGTTTTGCATGAAAAGCGTGGTGGCTTCGCTAATAACACTAAATCGATTTATGGTTTAGCAAAAAAAGCTGAAGATTTAGGTGTTAGAATTCTAACTGGAGTTGAAGTTAAAGGTTTGATTTCAGAGAGTGGATCGAACGCTGTTTTAAAAATAGATACAGACTGTGGAGTATTAACCTGCTCGCACGTCATCATTGGAGTTGGCCCATGGATTCGAAATTTTTGGGATATGCTCAGCTTACCAAAAAAAATTAAAGTCAAGGATCTTGAAGGAAATATCCATAAAGATGTTGATATGTGGCGATTCTGGCAACTTGAGGAGGGTGTATTGCAGATCAAGCCTGAGATACTATTAACAAATGATGGGAAGATTCCACCAGTAATTCATGTTGACACTGATGCTCCCCTAAAATCTGATGTAAATGGCTCCATTATAACGGAAGAACTTTGGGGTATATACTATAAACCTGATTGGCACTTTGGCGGTATTCAGGGTGGAGCTGCTCCTTATAAGGTAGAAACTCAAGTCGATAAAGTTGCCATAGATCCATATGGACCTTCAAGTCCAGAATTTGTTTCGAGCCCAGAATTTGCTCATATGTGGGTTTCTGCATTAGCTCATTGTCATAAACGTTTTGAGGGGATGATGCCAAAATACCATCGAGAAGCCTCTGGCGGGATTGGTTGCTTTACAGCAGATAGTTTTCCTATTTTTGACCATTTTAATGAGAATGTGACTGTTATTGCTGATAGTAATCACGGTTACAAAATGTTGGGGGTCGGACATCTGATTGCCGATGAAGTTTTGGGAGAAAAGCAAGAACTTCTCGAACCATTTCGTTTTGATAGGTTTGAAAAAGGAGAATTGCATCCTGTGTCAAGTAGCCCCTTTCCGTGGAGTTGATATAGGATAAATGAGGAACGATAAATAAATGGGAGAGATAACTCATTTTGCAAAAACTAGGAGGAAAATTATGAGCCAAATGGATATTGAAAACTACGTCGAAGCTAATGGCAGGGACAAACTTGTTAAAGAAGTACGGGATAAAATAAAAGAATTAGGGATTACTTATATCTACTATCAATTTGTTTCAGTAACTGGCCGTATTGTTGGAAAGGGAATTCCATCAGATCACTGGGAAGCTGTTGCCGAACGGGGCTTTCAATTAGTTTATGGCTCGACCGCCAATCTTTATACAGATCGCCATTCTAATTATATTGGCTATGGTCCAGAAGCTTCTGAATTAGTTGGCATTCCAGATCCGGAGACCTTTGTTCAATTGCCTTGGGACAAACGAGTTGCGCGTGTTTTCTGTACATGCTTTCGCAATCGTGAAGAAAACGAAAACCCGGGCGGATTTTTAACGTCAGATTGCCGTGGTAATCTTCGCCGAATACACGAAGATTTTAAAACTAAGCATGGTGGACTACATCTCCGCCATGGGACTGAACCAGAGATGATGTGGTTAAAAAAGGGGGAAGATGGGTTGCCAGATGGAGGAGTTTCAAAGCCAAATTGTTACCACCTTGATCAATTTGAGATTTTAAGGCCAGTCTTTCTGAAAGTTATTGAGTATAGCCAAGCAATGGGCTTAGATATGATTCAAGGAGATCATGAAGATGCACCCGGACAACTTGAGCTTAATTTCATGTTTGATGATGCTCTTCGAACGAGTGATAGGTTAACGACCTATCGGCAGATATGTGCAGCAGTCGCGCGAGAATTTGATCTCATTGCATGTTTCATGTCGAAGCCATTCATGGGCGTGTCTGCTAATGGTTGCCATCACAATATGTCATTATGGCGTGGGGGAGAGGAGACTATTGTTAACACGGCTCATGTTGAGTCAAAGCCCGGCATGGATGGTAATTTCACATACCTTAAGGGAGGAGAGAATACATTTCTCCCTGATCTAAAGATTGACAAGAGAAAACCTGGTCCTATTGGCCTTCAATGCATCGGTGGCGTTATGGAACATGTAGGCGCTTTGACTGCTCTTGGGTCCTCGACTGTAAATTCCTATAGGCGATTATGGGATACAGGTTTCTGGGCTCCAGTATTTGCTGATTGGGGATACCAAAACCGCACTTGTGCTCTTCGCGTTTCTGCTCCAGGGCGATTTGAATATCGTTCGGTCGACTCTATGGTCAATCCTTATCTAATGGCAGCAGGTTTGTTAAAAACATTTGATGATGGAATAGAGCGTAATCTTGATCCAGGTGAGCCAGAGGAACGCAATATTTATGAAGCTCTGGAAGCTGGAAAACAGGTAAAAAAACTACCAATGTCACTTGGTGATGCGCTTGATCGCCTTGAGGCTGATGAGGTCGTTATGTCTGCCCTTCCAAATGAGATGGCAAAGGTTTTCTTTCATTACAAGCGAGACGAATGGGAGAAGTTTAACGCGACTGTCACCAATTGGGATTTGGACACGTACTGGGATTGCTTGCCGTAAAAATTAAGTGCTTAGTATTAGTTTATAGTAATGAGTTATAAATTTAGTTATTTGTATTGGGATAATGAATGAGGAGCATTTAACAAATGTGTGGAATTGCAGGAATAATTCATCGAGGGAAGAGCTCTAATATTGGTTCAGAAATGACTTCTATGCTTGTTGCTCTAAAGCATCGTGGTCCTGATTCTAGTGGGTTTGCTGTTTATGGTGAACCTAATTCTAGGGAATGCCTTATGCGGGTTAAGGTTGCGGAGCAGGAAGATATGACTAACGGTCGTGGAGTTGCTAGCCTTATAAAAGAGCGGGTTCGCCAAATTGATGAAATTTTAACTGAGCATAAAGTTGAGGTCATAAAGAAAGAAAATGCTACCACATACGCACTGCGTTATGTTCTTAGTCTCAAAGGTGATATCAAAGATTTGGCGCAGCATATAGAGGAAGTTGAAGGGGTAGAGATACTATCATTGGGAAATTGCTTAGAATTGGTAAAAGATCTTGGGGATGCAAAGGTAGTTTCTGAAAAATATGGACTTGATAATTTTAGAGGTACGCATGCAATCGGTCATACACGTATGGCAACGGAGTCAGATGTAGATATTCGTTCAGCTCACCCCTACTGGGCATTCCCGTACAACGATATTGCTGTTGTCCATAATGGACAAATTACGAATTATTGGATGATGCGTAGGGAGATGGAAAGGAAAGGTCACCGCTTCATGTCCGACTGTGATAGCGAGCTTTTAGCTGTTTATACTGCCAATAACCTTGCAAATGGAGTGAGCCTTAAGGAGAGTTTGCAGAGTTCTATTCATGAAATCGATGGTGTCTTTACCTATTTAGTTGCTACCAAGGACCAACTTGGTATGGCTAAAGATACGATGGCGGCCAAGCCGCTTGTGCTTTATGAGAGTGATAATTTTATCGCAATGGCTTCTGAAGAGGTGGCCATTCGGTCTATTTTGCCACAAGAAATTGATACTTACGACCCTTATGATGAGGAGGTCCGCGTATGGCAAGCTTAAGCGATAACGAACTAGCCAAAATGACACAAGATGATAGGGCAAAAGCTTTGGGAATGACGACGGAGCAGCTTACTGGTCGCTCCTTATCTATAGAGTTCAATCCTAAAGAAGAAGAGCGGTATACCTATCCGTGGGCACCCGATGTAGACTATAACAAGCGAATTGAAGTAGATACGGATAATATGGAGACGATTGATGTTAATAAAAAGTTTCAGGAGGTTATGTTAGAGGGTTATGGAACTATTGTCGTAAAAAACCCCCGTGGAAAACACTCACTTGGTGTGGGAATTCTGAATCGCTTAAATCTGATTTTTGAAGGATCATTAGGCTATTTTGCAGTGGGCCTCATTGATGGTCCAAATATAAGGATTAATGGACGAGTTGGTTGGTCCTGTGCCGAAAATATGATGTCAGGGACAGTCTTGATTGAGAAGAATGCAGGTTCAACTTTTGGAGCGGCTATGCGTGGTGGTGATCTTGTCTGTAAAGGATCAGTGGGGTCGCGGACAGGTATAGATATGAAGGGTGGTACCATTATAGTCGGGGGAGATACAGGAGCGCTTTCTGGGTTTATGATGCAGCGAGGGAGGATGGTTTTTTGTGGAAATACTGGGAAAAATTTGGGAGATTCAATGTATGATGGAACGATTTTTGTAGGAGGCAATATTCAATCCTTGGGAGTTGATGCCGTTGAGGCAGAGTTAACCCAAATTGATAAGGCCTGGTTAAATCGAAAGCTTAAACAGTATGACCTTGTTCCAAAAGCTGGAGTTAATCATTTTAAGAAGATAGTGGCTGGTAAACAATTGTGGAATTATGACAATCTTGAGCCAACTGAAAAAAAACTTATTTTATAGAGTGAGTAAAGGAAAGATTTAATGGGTGTGTCAAAAAAGAAACCATTGGAGCGTGATCCTCATCGATTGGGAAATTCATTTGTTTTCCCACCCCATGTGATTGACGATATTCATATAAAGTCTGAACTGGGTCGTTATCGAATGCGAGGTTTTTCTTTATTTAAGAAGATACCACATTGGGATGAATTGACGTTTTTGCCGGGAACGCTTACGCGATTTGTGATTGAGGGTTACCGAGAAAAGTGTGAGACCAAAACTATTATAGGTCCAATGGTCAAAAAACCGATTGAATTAGATATCCCTGTCTATGTCACAGGTATGAGTTTTGGCGCCCTTTCGTATGAAGCTAAAACAGCATTAGCCCGTGGTGCAACTATGGCGGGTACTGCAACATGTTCAGGTGAGGGTGGGATGATTCCTGATGAGCGGCGTTATTCAACAAAATGGTTTTATCAATGTATACAGTCACGTTATGGGTTTAATCCCCATCACCTTATGCTTGCTGATGGGTGTGAGTTTTTTATTGGACAGGGTTGCAAAGTAGGCCTTGGCGGGCATTTAATGGGGCAAAAGGTAACGGACCAAGTTGCAGAAATGAGATCACTACCAGCAGGTATTGATCAACGTTCTCCCGCACGGCATCCTGATTGGTTGGGCCCTGATGACTTAGCTTTAAAAATTCAAGAAATTAGAGAAGTGACAGATTGGCAGATACCAATTCAACTAAAGCTGGGAGCTGCACGTGTGTATGATGATGTTCGCATGGCGGTCAAATGTGGACCTGATGCAATTTATATTGATGGAATGGAAGGTGGTACGGGTGCAGGGCCACACATTGCTACTGAAGAGACAGGAGTTCCAGGTATGGCAGCAATCCGCCAGGCAAGAAAAGCGATTGATGATCTAGGAAAGAAAGGTCAAATTAGTTTGATCTATGCAGGTGGAATTCGCAATGGTGGAGATGTAGCTAAGGCTATGGCACTGGGTGCCGATGCTATTGCTCTGGGGCATTCAGTATTAATGGCTCTTAACTGCAACAAAGATATTCCAGAGGCAGACTTCCCAAGCGAAATAGGAGCGGAGCCTGGTTACTGCTATCATTGCCATACAGGGCGTTGTCCAGTGGGCGTTGCTACTCAGGACCCTAAGTTGAGAGCTAGATTAGATCCAGATGAGGCTGCTGAGCGAGTATACAATTTCCTTCATACTCTGACGATCGAGGCCCAGTTGTTTGCAAGGGCCTGCGGAAAAACGAACATTCATTCTCTTGAGCCAGAAGATTTGGCGGCGCTAACAATGGAGGCCTCTGCAATGGCAGGGGTCCCTTTAGCAGGAACCAATTTTACAGTTGGCGTAGAGGATTACCATCACCTATAGGAGAAAAGAGATGGCCGGAAAAGAATATAGAGGATCAGAAATTAAAAATGTGAACCAATTTATTAATGATTCTAATGGATTGGAAAGTCAGCGAGAGAAAGAAATTGGCCAGCATATCGGATATCGTTATGACGTTAATTTAGTTCCTGATTATGAGCGACTAACACCTTTTTTAAAAGAATATATTGAGATAATGGGTTGGAGTGATCTCAACTGGCTTGAAGATGTTCATATGGGATATGAAGAAGGGCAGCCAGCGGTATTTGATCGGAATATAAATGGTTGGGTGCAAATTCCTGAAACGATTAATCTTCCTGATAATCAGCAAGATCGTGATATGATCGCTCGAGAATTATTGGTGAAATTCCAAATGTCTGATCGGCATCCATTGGTTACTCTTAGAAAAGCCTATATGAAGTTTTAAAAAGATGGGACGAATTTTAAATATTGCTTGTCTTCAAACACGGCCTAGGGCTGATTTTGAGTCTGCGTTAGCTGAAGCTTTGGCGTTAGCTGAAGAGGCAGTAGGTGCAGGAGGGCAATTACTTACATTGCCTGAATATTGTGGAGGTTTGGAAACTGATGGATTTAAACTAAAGCCTCCAGCCAAACCTGAGGATAAACATCCAGTTCTAGGTGGGCTTCGGCAATTTTCAAAAGAGCGAAAGGTATGGATGGTAATAGGATCATTAGCTATTACTGGACCAGGAGGCAAGACTTTTAATCGTGGGTTTGTTATTGATGATGCCGGCAATATCCGCAACCGATATGACAAAATTCATCTATTTGATGTTCGCCTCTCTGAAACTGAAGTTTATAGGGAGAGTGAATTAGTATCATCAGGGGATGAGGCGGTTTTGGCAGAAACTCCCCTAGCCATTTTAGGATATTCAATTTGCTATGATCTCCGATTTCCAGGGCTTTATCGTGATTTGGCACGTGGTGGTGCAGAAATTCTTCTGGTGCCAGCAGCTTTTACAAAAAAGACTGGGGAGGCCCACTGGCATATTTTGAATCGTGCGCGTGCTATAGAAAATGGTGCTTTTGTGGTGGCTCCTTGCTCAGTCGGGCCAGTGTCTGGTGGTGGAGAGTGCTATGGCCATTCCCTTATTATTAATCCTTGGGGTGAAATTATAGTTGATGGTGGAGGGACAAATTCAGGAGTAGTCCAAGCAGTTGTAGATCTTGAGGAAGTAATAATAGCGCGAACAAAGATACCAAGTTTAAGCCATGACAAAAAATTCTTTCTGAAGGACAAAATTAAGGTTGAAGTGGCATGAATATGAGAGAAAAATCTGGTAAAGTATTAGACTCTGATTGTTTAAAAAATACCTTCTTGCGGTGGCAGTGCAGAGTCCGGCAAATTGCTATGCGGGAAAATCAAGGACGCCCAGATCCTTCAGTTGCTCCAACACTAAGCTTAAGCAGAAATAATGAACCGATTGCGCATTTGGTTACAGTAATTTCAAAATTGCCAGGTTATTCAAAAGTGTCCGAAATGCGCCACATGGTAAAAAGCACTCACGACCCAGCTCTACGCCGAGAAAAGGCTGTTGAATTTTTCTCAGGGGGTTACTATCAGAAAGCACGTGAATTTTCAGATACCTTAACTGCTACTTTGCCTCCTGGAACAAAACAAGTAAAAGAGATTTTTTCTGGCAAAAATTGCAGACTTGTCTTTGAAAGTTATGGGCAGCGGTTTGATCTTTTTTGTATGATATCAGTATTAGCTATTGAAAGTCCTTATTTTCAGGCAACGTGGTGGCACAACATGCTTTTTAACTCTCGCTTACATCCAGATACAATAATTCTAGGATTTCAACCTAAATGGGCTAAGAGTTCAGCCAAACTAATTGAATGAAAGGAGACTAAAGGGCAAAAATTAATTACTTAAAACTGCTGCTTCAATATTTTTAAATAGCAGCTTAACATTAAACCAATAGGTAGAGATAAAACCGCTAACAAAAATAGACTATTAAATAATTGCGGACAAATTTCTGCCTTAATAAGGGAGAAAGAAATTGAGTAATCTTTTTAAAAAAATAACGTCAACTATCCTGACCATGGTTTTGATTTTTGCTTCAAGTCAACTCCTTGCCAAGGATTCCAGTAAGCCAATTGTAATTCCAACGCACAATTGGTCAAGCCAAGTTGTAATGGCCTATGTCATTGGTGGTATATTTAAAAGTATGGGTAACAATGTTAAGTATGTGCCAGCTGACACTCAAGCAGTTTATGAAGCTATTCGTATCGGGGATGTAACTTTGTCTCATGAGGTCTGGCAATCGACTTTCGGGAAATCTTTTCAAAATGCGGTAGATAAAGGTGGCGTTCTTGACTGGGGAAAACATGCGGCGACTACACTAGAAGAAATGGGTGTGCCAACATGGGTTATTGAAAAAAACTTGTGCCCCGGCCTCCCAGATTGGAAAGCCCTAAAAAAATGTCATAAGGTCTTTGCAACCCCAGATTCTGGCGGCAAAGGACGCTGGTTAGAAGGACCTCAAAGTTGGCATAAGGACTTAATGCCTACGCGTGTTAAAGCACTAGGGCTTGGGGATAAATATGTGGTTAAATTTGCAGGTGGAGCAGACGCATTGTGGGCTGATCTTGCTTCTGCGAAAAAAGAAGGTCGTGCTACTATCATCTTTAACTGGACACCTAACTTTACTGATGCGGAGGGGTTTACCTTTATTGAATTTCCTCCTTATAAGAAGGGTTGCCGAGTTGTTGATGGAGGGGATGGAAGTTGCGGTTCACCAAAAGGTTGGTTGAAGAAAGCAATTAATGCTGATTTTGCAAAGACACATCCAAAGGCAGCTGCCATGTTCAAAAAACTATCTTTTACTACAAAGGATATCGGCCAGATGGCGGCTTTAGTAGACATAGACAAATTGAGCCATGAAGATGCTGCCAAGAAATGGCTAGCCGATCATAAGAATGTATGGAAAAAGTTTTTACCATAACGTTAAAGATTAATGAAAAATCTCCCTTGATTCTAAAGATTAAGGGAGATTTTTTTTTAAAAGTTGATATAGTTTAAATGGTATAATTATTTCAATAATGGCTTAATTAGGAAACATGTTATGCCCGTGATTAAGTGTGACGCTGTTTATAAAATCTTTGGTCACAATGCACAAAAAAAATTTCAAAGCACTAATGGTGCCATTGATGCTGATGCGCTCCAAAAAGCGGGCTGCGTTATCGGCGTAAATAATGCATCATTTGAAGTGCACAAAGGTGATCTCTTAGTAGTTATGGGTTTGTCAGGTTCTGGTAAATCAACGTTACTTAGATGTATATCGAGATTAACTGAGGCAACAGCGGGAAAAATTTATATTGATGGAGAAGATTTGTTAGCGTTAAGCGAAAAGAAGCTTATTGAACTAAGGCGTAACAAAATGGGAATGGTCTTCCA
>Ga0114999_10006341_pt1 | contig 13662 bp, 13 predicted proteins | sample ArcticOcean_MG_C_3_FD_89820 | JGI IMG/M metagenome (GOLD analysis project Ga0114999, IMG submission 89820) | Marine microbial communities from western Arctic Ocean - ArcticOcean_MG_CB8_126 | ecosystem: Environmental > Aquatic > Marine > Oceanic | place: Arctic Ocean: Canada Basin | collected...
AAGAACCGAGATCGTTTATCTCAACCTATGATTGATGTATCTCTAGCATTATACTCTTTTACAGAGGCTGCTATGTCTGGAGGGCCTCTTCAACCATTAGATGAATTTATTCCTGATTTGAAGAGGATACTTGCAGATTAATTTTTCTTAACCTTTAATCTAACAATTAATAAACTATATATTCCTGAAATAAATAAATCTAATTTTTTTCTAACAAATTCAAATAGAAGAAGTTTTCCAAATATGGTAAGAGTCTTTTCAATCTCAATAATTTCAAATTTATTTTTATTTGAATCAAGTTCTACTGGATGATCCACAAATGTTTGAAACGTTATCTCACTAAAAGCATGTTTTGTTAATATATCATTCCATTGACCTTTATTATGATAATATCCTACAATAACTTTAATTTCTATATTCGGTTTAGCTATTCTATGCAATTCATGCAATACCTTATCAGGTCTATCAAGTAATTGTAGAACTTGCCTTGTTTCTATATAATCAAAAGAGTTATCCTTGATCGGATATGGAAATTTATTAAAATCAAAATTTATGTCTGCACCATTAGAAATATCAGCATTTACCCAACTTTCTTTTAAGTCATTACCACAACCAAAGTTTAATCTTCTAATATTATCCTTCATGCACCTATGCATGAAAAGTAATTAATAAAGCTTACCATTAACTATAATTAAAATGAGAGTTAAATATGCAAATATCTCTATAACAGATGATTTGGCCAAAGAGATCGTTTATCTCAACCTATGATTGATGTATCTCTAGCATTATACTCTTTTACAGAGGCTGCTATGTCTGGAGGGCCTCTTCAACCATTAGATGAATTTATTCCTGATTTGAAAGCTATTCTTACAAGCTAACCACATAAACTATCATTAGGATTAATGCCACTGTCCAATAGGTTATCCAAAATATCTGGTATTTATTCCCCCACCAATTTAATTTTTTCTTAATTATCTATTCATCTACTTTTAAAAAATAAACTAAATGGACAGACAAATCATAGATTAACATTGCAATAATAATATATGGAATTTTTTCTATCATTCATAAAAAATAAATTTTAACCTAATATGGCTTTCTAACTACCTTTTCCACTACTCATTTTAGCAACAGCCATTGCTGCTTTAACATAGCCATCTAACTGTTTCAAGTTTTTAACTTCAAGCAATTTTCTAAGAAACATCTTTGGCCTAAAATAATATTCTCTATAGGCCCTCTGTTGCATTTTCATCATTAAATCAAATCTGCTATCTTCATATTCAAAAAGAGGTACACTAAATGCATTAAAATCCTCCCACTTACTCGCAAACAACTTTCCATCTCTTTTAATTGTTTCAAATAGTGGACTTCCTGCAACTGGAGTATATATCTGTAACTGAGCAATACTCAAATCCAATTCCTTAGAAAACTGAATTGTTTCAAGCATTTCTTTCTTACCCTCTCCCTCATTACCAAACATAAAGAATCCCTCAGTCAATAATCCTGCCTGCTTACTCCATTTAACGGCTCTACGAATATGGTCTTTAGTCTCTCCTTTCCTCATCTTTTTTAATATTCTCTCACTTCCAGACTCTACCCCATATGCCACAAGATAAAACCCGGCCTTCTTCATGTGCTTCAACATAGGTAAACTAACTCTATCTGCCCTAATTCCATTACCTGTCTTTAATTCTAAATCATAATTTCTTTCTATTAACCCATCACAAATTTCCTTAACTCTTTTAGGTAAGAATGTAAAATTATCATCAATAATATTTATCTCCTTAACTCCATACTCTTTTACTAGGTGATCAATTTCAGCCAAGACATTTTCTGGACTTCTAGCTCTAAATTGCTTTCCTTGTGTCCTAAAATTACTACAAAAAGTACAACTATATGGGCATCCTCTTGAAGTCATCATAATTGCATAGGGATATCTTCTAACTCCAGGAGTCCAATACTTATCTTGAGGTAACAAGTCTCTAGCAGGAAATGCTAGGGTATCTAGATCCTTTATTAAAGGCCTATTCGCATTAACAATAATATTTCCATTATCATCCCTATATGAGATACCCAATATATCTTTATCTATTTTCTCCCGAGATAATTCTAACATTGTCTCCTCAGCCTCGCTTATGACACAATAATCTATATCCTTGCATTCTTCTAGTGTTTTTGTAGGTTCCATAGTGGGATGTGGCCCTCCAACAACAACTTTTGCATTAGGTAAAACTTCCTTCGTAACTTTTGCAAGATCATAAGTCAACATAACAGTATTAGTTGTAGCTGCCATAGCCACCATATCTGCATTACTCTCTTTAATCCACTTCTTCTCAAGCTCATCAGTTGAACGCATTGCAGCCAAGTCTAAAACCTGAACCTCTACCCCTTTGTCTCTTAAGTGCCCTGCAATATATGCTAAACCCATAGGTGGAGCTATCATCGTAGCTTCCTCAGAAACATAACTATACACCTTCAAATAATTTGGAGCAATCAAAAGGACCTTCATTTTAGTTTATTGACCTCACTTTTCTCATTGGATAAAAAGTTAACAATAGTTTATAAGATTTATGGCATCAAAGTAATCGTTGTTCATAATATAATCCATAGGCTTTTAATGCCCTCTCTCTAAGATACCAAAAATCCCCTCTTTCAACTTTAATAAATTTCTTCAATTCTTCCTGGGCCCTATCCAAATAAACTTCATGCTTTGTAGATCTATATTTTAACAAATAATATATTGGCAAGATCATTCTTAGACCCACATCCTTCCAGTTTAATAATGGCCTAATATAAAACTCCTTCTCTTTCAACAATATTGCACTATAGCCTAGATTTAGAACATATTGTGATGGCCAAAAATTAAATCCTATCTTTTCCTTTAGGAACGGTTCAAAATAGGAATAGGGTAGCCTATTATTAATTGCGACACCAACATTTTCTACTCCCGAGATTTTTTTAACATAGTACTCAAAGATTTGCAAGATATCTTTCAAACTTTCATCCCATAATTTATCTGCATCAACATCAAAATTAGGCTTAAGCTTAAATTCAGTAGCTCTTCTAACTTTCTCAGGAAGGTCCGGGAGCTTCTCAAATAAATTGGGAAAACTCTTCTTATAAATCTCAGAGAAAATCTGACTCCTTTTTAGAGCTGTAGGAGCAAAATTTTTATCTAATATTAACAAAGATTCACATATAGACATATAACATTTATTGCTCCAGAAGATTCTAATTTTCTCTTGATCTTCATCATAGTTTTTCTGTAGTCCAAGAAGCATCGTATGCAACTTATTAAATAGATTCCTTAATCCATCAGAGGCTGGTAGACTATCTAATTTGATATCTCTCATTTCTTCTAATATATTCTCTCCGTAGATAATCTGAGTTCCATGCTTCAATTCATAATATCTCTGAATATTCATAAGTTCCTTCATTTTATTTCTAGGCAAGCATCTAACATCCACATGGAAATATTTGTTAGCATCATAACCCTTTTGAGGAAAATATGCAATTTCAAGTCCCCCCATTCCAATTTCACGAGATGCATTCATAGAGATTTTATCTAGTTCCTCATCACTCAATTTATCATGAGTAACTACATAAAGGTCAAAATCATTAAATGGGACCGGATTCCCCTCTTTGAAATATACACTCCCCTCTCCCTTACCAAATCCTCCAAATAATATTATAGAAATAGGATTACAATCCTTAACAAAACTCTTAATTATTTTATCTAAGTAATTTTTCTGAATATAATCATCAACCTCTTTACCATAAGCTGTATATCTCCCCATTTACTCTCCCCGTTCTTTTATATCTTCAAGACCTACCTTGTCTCCAACTCCTATTTGGAGAGAGGTGTCAGAATCTTTCTCAGAGAGTTCTGAATCCTGAGTATATTTTTTACCTTCCTTAAGGGCAATGTAAGCTTTCTCAAGCTCAACTCCAACATCGCATGCATGATCCAACATAGTTATTAAATTTTCCTTTAGAATGGCAGTATAGACTTCAGTAGAGTTATTCCCTCGGATAATCTTCCTAACCTTGTTCTCCTTAATATCACAAAAGGCAACTTCAATCTTATTAAGTTCCCCATTAACCTTTATCAAGAAATATCCTTTAGGGTCCAACCTCCAGGGCCTCTCAATTCCTGTAGCATCAATCTCCTCAGGCTTCTCCATAGTAATTTCTTTAAAGCCCTCCTTATCATATTTACCCAAACTAGTTGTTTTAGATTCTTCATTCGAACTAGTTATCTCTCTTTCATCTTCCATAGAATTATTTAGATTCTCACTATTTAAGTTTTTATATGGAATCAAATAATACAGAAATATATTTAAACAATTGTTAATATCTTTAAAAATGGTAAAATTATTATTAATACAACCCAATTATAGGTTAGTATACTCTTATGCTGGAAGTGACACTGCAACGCCCATTTATCCTCCATTAGGCCTAGCATACATTGCTGCAGTGGCTAGAGAGGCAGGCCATGAGGTGAAGATTTTAGAAGCAAACGCCCATAGTTTAGATCATAATCAAATAAAAAATGAAATTACGAACTACGCACCAGATTATATTGCTCTAAGCGCAAGTTCAAGTTTAATGGGAGAGGTAGATAAGCTAGCAGATCTATGTCCCGATAACGTCAAAGTAATCCTTGGAGGAATCCATGCAAGTTCAGTACCTGATGAGGTCCTTACAAATCATCCAAAAATAGACTTAGTGGTAAGAAGAGAAGGAGAAGAGACTATAGTTCAGATATTAGAAAATCAACCTTACAATGAAATAGAGGGGCTTTCATACCGAGATGAAAATGGGAATAATATTCATAACGAAGATTCAAAGTTTATAGATGATTTAGATAGCTTACCATTTCCTGCCAGAGATTTATTGCCAATGGATAAATATTTTAGTTTTGAGGCACGAAGATCTCCTATTGATTATATTGTTTCAGGCAGGGGATGCCCTTACAGATGCACCTTCTGTGCAGATTTCATAACCTCTGGAAGAAAACTAAGAATAAGATCTGGAGAGAGCATAGTAAAAGAAATCCAGTTCCTCGTAGATACCTATGGTACTCAAGAAATAGACTTCCAAGATGATAACTTTACATTCTATCCTGATAGGATAAAAGGATTCTGCGATCTTATGATAAAGACAGGATTAAATAAAAAGATAGTATGGAAGGTTGCAAACGGAGTTAGGTGTGATAAACTTTCTTTACCTATGCTTAAGCACATGAAGAAGGCAGGATGTTACATGTTATCATTAGGAATAGAATCCGGCAATCAAGAAATTTTAGATAAGATGAGAAAAGCAGAAAAGTTAGTAGATATAAGAAATGCAGCAAATTGGTGCCATGAAGCAGGAATAGAGTCTAGAGGATTATTCATCTTTGGGAATATAGGAGAAAATAGGCAGACCATGAAGGATACTATCGAGTTTGCAAAGAGCTTACCATTAGGTACCGCAACTTTTCATATTTGCATCCCTATGCCTGGTACAGAGCACCATGAATTAATAAAAAAAGAAGGAAAATTTTTGGATGTGGGATTTGAAGGCCTAACTGCATACTCTGATGGAGCATTTATTCATGGAGATGTTAACCCTAAGCTAATGAGTGAAATGCAAAAAAAGGCATATAAACAATTTTACATTAGGCCTTCGTTTGTTCTAAACAGGTTCTTCAGGATTAGGTCCTTAGACGATATCAAATTAATAATCAAAGGTGGATTAGAGGTCCTAAAGTTTGCAACTAACTAGTTTTTCTATTAATACTTTTAAACCAGATATATCCTTTAAAACTATAATTTAATCAATATACTATGAAGAATGAGGTATTGGAAAAGAATTTATCTTTAATCATCCCGGCACATAATGCAGAGCATATCTTAGAGGAATCTATTAAAGAATATAATACTATTTTCTCACATTTTGATAAATTTGAGATAATAATAGTTTGTAATGCCTGTTCAGATAATACTCTAGAGGTATCAAAAAAGCTAGCAGAAAATTATCCGGTAAATATAATAGATATTCCTCATAGGGGAAAGGGAAATGCATTAATAAGGGGATTTAGGTTAGCAAAATACAATACTATGGGCTTCCTCGATGTAGATAATCCCTTTGGATCTAACCAAATTTTAGATATGATCAATAATCTTCATGAGGATGTTTGTGATATGTCTATCGCAACAAAATACCTGAAGGGTTCATTAAAAAATAAAAGGGGCGTCCAAGATTCCCAATTAAGGAGAATAATTGCCCTAGGAGGTCAAATGTTTTCAAGATTATTTTTTAACTTAAGATTTAGAGATACCCAGGCAGGAGCAAAATTTTTTAAAGATTCTGTATGGCAATCAATAAGTAGAAATTTAATTTGTGTGGGATTTGATTTTGACATAGAATTATTATATAAATCAAAAAAGAGAGGGTTTAGAATAGCCGAATTCTACACTCCATTAATAAAATATGAAAAATTTTCCACAGTGCGTGTAAGATATTTGGCAGGAATGGTTTACAGGCTAATTAAACTTCGGTTTTTTAATAGGATATGAAATCAATTCTACTAACTTTTGATCTTGAAGAGTTTGATTTGCCTAGGGAACGAAATATTAAAATAGGTGAAGAGGAAATGTATAAAACCTCAATTGAAGGTTTAACCAATCTTCTAATTATTTTGAACAAGTACAATATCTCTGCAACTTTCTTTACAACAACCAATTTTGCAAAAAAATACCCTCAAACTCTAAGAGAATTATCTAAAGATCATGAAATAGCAAGTCATGGATACTCTCATTCCGAAACCTTAACAAGAAGCAGTCTAAGAATAGCCAAGGAAGAAAAAGAATTAATTATAGGAAAATCCATAAAAGGGTTCCGGGCTCCTAGGTGGGACCTTAAGAATACAAATATTGTTAATGAAGCAGGTTTTGAATATGATTCCTCTTCACATCCAATCTACCTTCCAGGAAGGTATAATAATCTTAATCAGATACGTTACCCCCATATACAAAATAATATAATAGAACTTCCAGCCTCAACAATAAAACCTAATTTTTCATTATTTTGGTTAGCTTTCAAGAATTTACCTTTATCCTATGCAAAAACATTCACTAAATTAAACTTTCTAAGAAGTAAATACACTATGATGATTCAACATCCTTGGGAGTTCACAGATTTAAATAAGATTCAGATTCCAAATTATATTAAGAATCCTTCAGGGAAACAATTAGTAAGAAAACTAGATGATTACATAAAATTTTGTAAAAAGAACAACTATAGGTTTCAAACATGTGAACAGTTTCTTAAAAAACACCTAATAACACAATACTTAAAACCCCAGAAAATAGCAATTTGATATGGGAGATCAAGACACAATCAAAGTAGGATTGCATGGGTATATCATGCCAGATTATAGTCCTAAGTGGAAACAGATCTTAGCATATGCTTCTGGAGAGAATACTGTAAGAATAGTTTTTGACGCTTGTAGGGTGAGTGATCTTGGACCCTACACAATAACTGATGATGAATATGAACGTACTAATCAAAAGACAAGATTCCAACAAGTTAAGGAATCTGCCCAAGTGTTATCTCAGGATTTATCCTATCGTTTCGGAGATTTAGGAGACAAAGCATTTTTAATTGAACATGAAGAATACAAACTAATTTTACTAGCAGGTCAAAGGTTAAGGGTAAAAGACATAAGCCTAAGTACTAAAATTCCTCGAGAGTACGAATTATTAACCTTTGGAAGGGATGGAATTGATGACAGAGACCTACTTGATGATACTTTTGAGTCTCTTGAGGGAGAGGGACTTCCAGCTATTGGGGAGCACCTCCTAGCTTACGGCCATCAGGGCCCTATGGAGCATGAAAGAATATTTCAATACTGCACAGATGGAAGATTTACTGCTGTAGAACATAATGCAAAAATTGCTATGCCTAATGCAGCCTGGTTAATACCTCAAATCCATTCAGCACTACTACCTCTTCGAGGCGCAAGAAAAAGCGCAAATATCAGGTTAGAGAAACTAATAAAAACTATTAAAAATCCATTTATAGATAATGGGAGCAGTTTCCCAGTAATAGCAAATGATGATTCAGATTTTCCAGAACATATTGGAGCTGCATACACCGAGTTCCTAAGGGACCAAATAAGACTAGATACTAATGGAGACAACATTACAGAAGATTTAATGAGACTAATAACTAACAACCAATTCAGAGTTCATAAGGGTCATTTAACATTCCCTCAGATTATGAAATATGCTTATTTAATAAAAACAAATTAATTATTGAACAACTTCTAATCCAACTCTAACTTCTTCAATCTTCTTATGAGGAATAGCTTCTTTTGCACCAGGTTTCATAGCAACCAAATCCTGTCTAGGATTATGTAGGTTAGCAATCATTCTTGCAATTTGTTCTTGAGTCAAAATCTCATTTTTGTCTTCTCTCTTTTCAGGCTTTCGACTAAAATCCTTAATATGCCCAAATAATGCGGTAACTCCTTCAAATGTATATTTGATATCTTCCCAACTCCTAATTCTAGATTTAGCATGATGCCAAATATAGCTTGGTTTTAGGTAGGCCATATAGTTATGCTTACAAAGGTCCTGGATCTCTTCAGGAGTCATTTCCATATTCTTTAATGCAGGTTGATCCATAGCCAGCTTCTCATAGTCATTCTTTTCAAACCTCAGCCATCCTTCTCTAACAGCTTCCTCATATAAGGGAGTTCCAGGATAGGGCATAACAATTGTAGATTGGTGAATGTCTACAAGTCCTGCACTCATCAATTTATCTGCCAAAGCAAAAAGTTTCATGGCATCATTTTTAGTTTCCCAAGGATACCCGACCATCATAGTGATATGCACCGTTAATCCAGCATCTTTAGCATCTTTACAATGTTCAAAAACCTTAGTTATATCTGTCCCTTTATCTAGCTTATCTATTGTTTTCTGGACTCCAGATTCAAGACCATATTTCAATAGTCTAAATCCTGCCTTTTTCATTAACCTATACATCTCTGCGTCCACCCACCCAAATCTCATATTGCAGCTGTACATAACTTTTTCATTATAACCACTATCTATCATCAATTCACAAAATTTCTTCAACCAAGGCCCTGGAGGGATTGTCCCAGCATCATCAAATATCTCACGGGCTCCAAAATTATCTACTAAATGTTTTACTTCAGCAAATGTATTTTCTGCAGTTCTTTGTTTATAGGCCCCCTTAGGATATAATGCATGATCCCATACACAAAAAGTACATTTCCCCCAGGCGCAGTCACGAGCACTCATTATGTAAAATTGAGGCCTCCCTTTCAAATTAAATTCATCCTGATAATTCATATATTTAGTTAATTTCCTATCTGGAAATGGAGCATCATTAATATTTCTCTCAGTTTCTTTATAAAACTCATATCTCCCATTTTCTATAACCTTCCCTTCATTATCTTTATACCATATACCTTCAGGCGCCCCACTTTTTTCTTCATTCAACCAGTTAACTAAGTCTAGGAATGCAAAATCATAGTACCCTCCATTAACAACATAATCTACCTTAGAATTATCTAATGTTTCTCCAGGGAGATAACTAACATGATCTCCACAAATAGCAATCTTCATATTTGGGAATTTCTCTTTCAAATGATTAATTGCCCTCCAATGCATTTTAACAACAGGAGCCTTTGTTTCAAATAAGAATATATCTGGTTGCTCTCGCTCAAGCATCTTATCATAGTCTTCCCAGTTCATAAACTGTGCAATAGCATCCTCCCATATAACCTCATATCCTGCCTCTTGAACCATTGTAGCTCCAGTACCCAAAACTACTGGATAAAGAAATGTAGGTTTAGTAAAATACTGAAACTGCCTATTCTGACTAAGTAAGGGAGTGCCGAGTGGGCTTTCTGTTGGAGGGAAACCGACTAAAACTTTCATAGTTCAAAGCTTTCTCCGAAAGCAAGAAATTGAAAATTTATTTTCATATATTTTTCACCATTTTGTAAATTTATTAGCTATCATTTATTTAAAAGTTTATCTATAATAAACTATTGTTAATTTTCAGCCTGATCCCTAATTATTCTCCATTTAAGTTAAATAATAAATTTTCATCAAGTTTACCTTGGGGAAATTTATAGATTTTTCTAGTCCTGAAGCATTCTGGACAAAGTCTTAATTTTTAGTAACTTCCAGTAAATGCTCTATGTATAAACAATTCACAGGTGCATCCCATAACTCCTATAAGAAAACTAATTCTCCAAGGAAATCCCCATTTCACTAGGGGGTAAACAAATGAGAATATAAATGCCAAAAGTGGGAGTGAAAATCCTGGCTCAATATAATTCCTAAAACTCATAAAAATCTAAATAATATTTTATTTAAAGGTATATGTGGGATTAAAAATAATCATCAATTTTAAGTTTGAACTGCATCCACATTATCCAGAAGAATAAAAGTAAGGCATCTACAATAGGTAAAACCAGTTCCTGATAATTAGATTTAATCTTGCTAACTAGCTCAAATCCTATTGCATATTCAGAAATTGGATAAAATGGCATTAAGGTCTCAACAAAGATAGCATCTAATCCCAAATGTATTAAACTACCTGCAGCAAAAATAAACAAAACAAATGATAGATTCATGTGTTTCTTACCAAGATATTTACTATTAATCTTTAGCCGTAAAGCAAATAATCCTAAAAGGGCAAATATTAATGGTACAAACAATGAATGTAGGAAAAATCTCTCATGGTAACTCATTCTTATTAAATATTCGATATCAGGAAATACTCCTGCAATGGCTGCAATTAGAATGTAATATCTAGGAAACTTCTTATTATTCTTAAAGAAATATTCTCTAAATAGCTCAATAGCAATAATTGCTACAAGAACATGAGTAGTAGTATATGGCATGGCATAATCCTCTTAACAATAATAATCAATAAAGCTTTATAATCCTATCTAGAATTCCAGATAACTGTCTCATCTTTTTCAGCACGACTAGAGATTCCAGATAACCATCCAAATCCATATGCAAAGTGAGTTATAATTCCCATAATAAATACCACAATACTTGTAGGAATATCTTTCTTTAAACTACTTAATGCCATTAAGATAAAATAAATACTAAATGTTAGTAAGATCATTCCACTATAAATCCCATAATATACTGCAAATAGTCCTAAGATAAATATTAATAAACCTGCGCTAGGAATTGAATAATATAGCTTATCTAGTGTGAAATCTTTTTTACTCAACCATGCAATGTCTCTAGCATAAATATACATTTGTTTAATATGCCTCCATAAGCTATCTCTCCTATGATGATTAACAACAACATCTCCGGCATATAAAACTTCATACCCCTTACTAGATACATCAAAACAATACTTGGAGTCTTCTGCAGTCAGAAAGTGAGAGTCATAAACTATACCTAGATTCCTAGAGATATAATTGCAACTAGGTAGTTCTTTAGAGGTCTGATTCTCAGCAATTTTATATCTTATCGCAGCCTGACCTGAAACCAAGAAATTACTAAGTACATATCCAGATACATGTTCTGCAAAGTTAGCTTCTGGGGGGGTAAGATTAGGGCCTCCAACTAATCCTACTTTTTCATCTTCAAAGTATTTAACAGCATTCTTTAACCAATTCTTTTCAGGATATGCATCATCATCAATAAATGCAAACAATTCTCCCTTTGCCAGATCCATGGCAATATTCCTTTTTAAGGAAGGTTTAATTTTCCCCGTAGGAATTATCTTCAATTTTCTATGTTTAGAGGTTTTATTAAAATGATCTGGAAGAACTAATACCTCAAAATCATAATAGTCTAATTCCAAACATTTTCTAATACATTTAGTAGTCTGAACATTAATTTTTGAACAAGGGATAATTATAGTGACCTTCATTTTAAATAGGGATGAAGGTCCTAAAAATATTTAATTTTTTTAACCTTCATTTTTATAGGATAAGGCCTCATTTAGGTATTAAAAACATTATTGCAGTTTATTCTAACCTTTTCTTATCTCCGTAATCTCTAGAAGGCCCACCCTTTAGGGTGTGACAATTACTGTAGATCCTAAAAACAAGGCCTGTAAAAACCACTCATTTTACCCGAAGGATGTCCTATATATTCAAGGTGTGATTGCATTTGTTTTTTTGATGCCAAAAACCTTCCATAGATTTTTGGGAGGCCAAGAAACTAATCTTCAAGTCTCTTTGTAAATGCATAACTTGCACCAATAATTGCCGGAACAATACCTGCAATAAATAAACTAATAAGACTCATTGAGAATACCTTTGCAGCTGCAACCCCAAATAATCCAAACAAGCTAATTAGGGTAACCTCCCTAGTTCCCAATCCTGCAATGCTAATTGGAATCAAAGAAACTAAAGTCCCTAGCGGAAGAATACTAAGATAATAGATAAAGGGTAGTTCAATTCCAAGCGATAGCCCTACAAAATATGCTAAAGAATAATTCACTGTCCAATTCATAATGTTTATTATAAAAAATAAGATAAAATATCTTTTTTTAGGGACATGATCATAAAATGCCTCAAAACTACTCTTGGCTTGACTTCTAAATCTATGAGGGACCAACTTTTTATAGATAATTTTTAGAACTATTTCTCCTCGCTCTTTTTTAATAAAGAACAAGATTCCAAACAAAAACAATAAGAGTATTGCTGTAAAGAAACCTATAGGGAGGTCAAGTTTATCTTTGAAATTATAGGAGAAGATTATTGCTATAAATATAATTGCACTAAGATCCATTATTTTATCAATAATAAAATTAAATAATCCCTTCCCAAAATGCCCATCAGCATATTTTTTTAGATATTCAGCCCGGATTACAGAACCTAATTTTGAAGGAGTTATAAATCCATAATAATTATCAATCATATTTATTCTAAAGGCCTCCCAAAAAGGAATATTGATATTCTGAAATCGAGCTATGGTGAACCATTTTGCAGTCTCACTAACCATCATAACAAATACTAAGATTATAGCAACTAATAAAAAATAAATATTTGCATTGCTAATTTCAAATATAATATTTCTAAGATCTATTTTAAAGAGTATATAGATAAATAAAATAATACCAATAATTGGTAAATATCTCTTCCAATTAAATTTCATATTCCTAAGCCGCCTCTAAAGATAAAGAAGGCTAAGAAACAAATAACTATCTGCAATGAGTGGATTAGATTAACAACATCTTTTTCATAAACTTTATTTTTAAACTTCTTTATAACTAACAATGCCAAATGCGTCATCCCATAAACTTTTCCATATGGAATATCCAAACTTCCATCCTCATTTACTTTAGCAAATGATTGTTTAGTTAAATTGCCTCTCAGTTTTAGAAAAGTTTCAATTATATAGGGAATAAAAACAAAAACTGCAATTTTTTCAAAATTACCTAAGATGGCCATGCAAGCTATTAATGCACCTATTGAATATGTAAGAATATCCCCTGGAAAGACTTTTGCAGGGAATTTATTATAGAAATAAAATATCACAAGACTGGCTACCATGCATAATCCTACAACACTTAGCCATGCAGTCCCAGTAAGGTATGCAATAAGACTTAGAAAACTAATAATAATTATCCCTTGTCCACTATCAAGACCATTAAAGC
>Ga0114999_10006346_pt1 | contig 13658 bp, 10 predicted proteins | sample ArcticOcean_MG_C_3_FD_89820 | JGI IMG/M metagenome (GOLD analysis project Ga0114999, IMG submission 89820) | Marine microbial communities from western Arctic Ocean - ArcticOcean_MG_CB8_126 | ecosystem: Environmental > Aquatic > Marine > Oceanic | place: Arctic Ocean: Canada Basin | collected...
CTAGAATGCCTAAGTGACCAAGATAAGCAGCACCAGAGACCCAAGTGACAACAGCACCCCACCTAAACCACCACAGTGCTTTAGGTGCAACATATTTTGTGATTCCGGCTCCGCCAGGCCCGCCTTCATCTGAAGCTGCTTCAGCTAGTGCTGGAGCCTGTACAAAATTAAAGTAATAAAGTAAGCCAATCCATGTGATTCCCGCAAGAACATGAATCCATACAATTAATGTGGCTACATTTAAGTTGATTCCCCCTGACAATGCTGCTATCAAAGCCGCAAGTATTACGCCAGCTGTTATCGTACCCTTGATGCTGTTTAGTGGATTCATAGAAGGTTTCCTGTCGATAGATGTTTTTTAACTGTGCCACAGAGGCGAACAAGTTAAATTTATTTGCTTTAATAGCTCTTGAAGAATAGGTTACAGAACCTCATTATTCAATGATTGTTGCTTTAAAAGTGGCTTGACCTTCAACCATGTGTGCTAAATATTTCGGGAGCTAATAGGTAATGGATATAAATGAACGGATTAAGGGTCAGTTAGAAAGCCATCCGGTGTTGCTTTATATGAAAGGAACGCCTGATTTTCCGCAATGCGGATTTTCGGCGCAAACTGTGGCTGCACTGCGCTCCATTGACGCGCAGTTTTCGTCTACAAATATTTTTGAAGATCCTGAGGTGCGTGAAGGCCTGAAAACCTACTCAAACTGGCCAACGTTTCCTCAACTATATGTTAATGGTGAGCTAATCGGCGGTTGTGACATTGTTCTCGAGCTACACCAATCCGGAGAGCTTAAACAACTGATTGATGCGGCTGTTTCATCGCAAAACACAGGCACTGAAGATTAGCTAATAAACTCTTCGTAGATAGGCTTATACCGGTTGATAACTTCACAAAATAGTAAGGCTGTCATCTGCGCATCGTATAAGGCGGAATGAGCCTGACTGTCATCCCAGTCGAATCCCGCTGCTGCGACAGCTCTGGCTAAGACAGTTTGACCTACGGCGAGACCTCCAAGGGTGGCGGTGTCGAAACTTGAAAAAGGATGAAATGGGTTGCGTTTGATATTTGTACGTTCGACGGTGGCATTTAAAAATTGCAAATCAAAGAATGAGTTATGTCCTACTAGGATAGCCCGATTGCATTTTTGAACTTTGACCTCTTTGCGAACTTCTTTGAAGATTTCTCGTACTGCATCCTTCTCATCTACCGCAAGGCGTAATGGGTGATAGGGGTCTATTCCCGTTACTGCTAATGATGCAGGGTCTAATCGAGAATCAGGAAAAGGATTTACGTGATATCGCATTGATTTTCCTGGTTTTAATAGCCCATTTTCATCTAATTCGACAAACACAGCTGCTATTTCTAGAAGTGCGTCGGTTGCAGCAATGAACCCGCCTGTCTCTACATCGATCACTACAGGTAGAAAACGTCGGAATCGCAGATCAATTCCAGATGAATTTTGGTCGTCAGTTTTCGGTGGATCGCTTAGTTTATTCATGCGAGTTTTTCCGAGATTTTTGAAGGGTTTTTATCAGAGAATAGTTGCAGTGTGAGTTTGACCCCGAAGCCAGTAATGTCAGATGGAATATGTGCAAGCCCGCCTTTATGGTGCCCGGCACTCAGGTCTATATGTATCCAAGGTATATCATCTGGAACAAATTTTGAAAGAAAGCGAGCGGCAAGAATATGGTCGCCATATCCTGTTTCAGAGCACTGCTTGATATCGGCTACCTCGCTTTGTAAAAGTTCATCATAATCTTCATCCATTGGAAATGGCCAGACTCGCTCCCCAGATTCAGCGCCAGCTTTACGGAGGATATAGTTCGCTTCAATACGATTAGTGAAAACGCCTGAATAACGTTCCGTTAGGGCGCTTACACAGGTTCCTGTTAGGGTGGCATAGTCAATTAGAATTTTAGGTTTTTCTCGGGCTGCTAAAGCTAGGGCATCTGCGAGAACCATACGCCCTTCTGCATCCGTATGGATGACTTGTATTGTGGTGCCGTTTACAGCCTTGATGATGTCCTGCGATTTGTATGCGGTTGCTGATAAGCGATTTTCCGTAATTGGCAGCCATGCATCAACGCCATAGGGCACCTTTAATGTAGCTAGGGCTATTAGTGTACCTAACGCTACAGCGCTTCCTTCCATGTCCATATGCATGTCCAACATGCTTTTGAAAGGTTTGAGATTTGTGCCCCCTGTATCGAATAGGATCCCTTTTCCTACAAGCATCAGATCTGCATGTTTAATGTCGCTCGGCCGGTAACGCAATTGAATAATTCCCGCATCCCGAGTTGCGTTTCCTTGAGAAACAGCTAAGAACGCGTTAGCTCCAAGTTTTTTTAGTGCAGCCTCATCCAACATGGTCGTTTCAAGTTCATGCTGCATGCACAGTTGGTTGATGAGCTTAAAATAAGTTTTTGCATCTAATATGTTGGGAGGAAGAGCAGTGAACCAGCGAGCTATATTGTTGCCGAGTGCTTGAGCGCGAACTGAATCAATAGGAACTCGAGGCTTTGATGAGAGGATACGAATATGTTTTAATTTTTTCTTGGGTTTTGTGTTTGATTTGAAGGTTGGTAAGTCAAAAGTGGCAGCTTCCGCTGCCGCCAATAAATCTTTGACGATAGTGGCGCGCTGCGTTTCATCGAAACCGAGTATTAAAACCCCTAAGCTGTGGGGATTGTCCAGGTTGCAGGTGGATATGAGTTTGCGTGCCCAGCACAGTCGCTTATAAGCAGTTGCCTCTTTATATGAGGCTAGGGTTAGTCCTGTTGATTTGGAATTGTTAATTCTGGAGGTTGAAAATTCTATTTTTGCACGGCGCGATTTTTGCAGTAATCGTTTCAATTGAAGCCCCTGAGGAAGGCGCCGGAAGAGTGAATCGGGTGGATTTTGCGGAAAAACAATCAAGACATGATCAAGCGTATCGAATGTGTTTCTAGTGGGATATTCCGGTAGTTGTGTGACCTTTAATGGCTTGAAATCAGGTAGAGTTATCATTAATTTGCCTTGACCCCCTGTTAGCAAACCCCGATCATATTGTGCTTAGCCGGCGGAATCGGGAGCAACGGGGACCGCGGCCAGACATCCTATCAGGAGAGCTTGACTAATTCATATGCTCTTACTGATTCAGTTCTTTCTATGGGAGATACGATGCCGATGGCCAGTGCGCGATCATTATCACTCAATTCACCTAGGCGTGATGACACGGATCCTGATGAAACTCAAGATTGGTTAGAGTCAATTGACTCGGTTTTGAGAGTCCATGGTGTAGATAGAACCCATTATCTTCTTGAGCGTATGATGGACCATGCTCGGCGTTCAGGTGCATATCTCCCTTCTAGTCGGAATACAGCTTACCTAAATACGATTTCTGTTAGAGAACAAAAGTCATATCCGGGTGACCGTGATATAGAAAAACGAATAGAAGCCTATATTCGTTGGAATGCGATGGCCATGGTCGTGCATGCCAATAAAAAAAGCTCCGAGTACGGAGGGCATATAGCTAGCTATGCCTCATCAGCGACGCTTTATGAGGTTGGTTTTAACCACTTCTGGCAAGCCCCCAGCGTAGAACACGGTGGCGACCTTATTTTTTTCCAAGGGCATTCTTCTCCAGGTATCTATGCGCGAGCCTTTTTAGAAGGGCGAATGACAGAAACGCAACTTGACCGCTTCCGTCAGGAAGTTGAAGGTTCGGGTTTGTCTTCTTATCCGCATCCATGGCTAATGCCAGATTTCTGGCAATTCCCAACCGTATCAATGGGTCTTGGGCCTATGATGGCCATATATCAAGCACGCTTTCTGCGTTATATGCAGCATCGTGGAATCCTACCTGCACAGCGTCGAAAGGTATGGTGTTTTTTGGGCGATGGGGAAACGGATGAAGCTGAGGCGATGGGGGCAATTAACATGCCTGTTCGCGAAAAGCTTGATGATTTGATTTTTGTCGTTAACTGTAACTTGCAACGGCTCGATGGTCCTGTGCGTGGGAATGGAAAGATTATCCAGGAACTTGAGGCTGCTTTTGGTGGAGCTGGTTGGAATGTAATAAAAGTCGTCTGGGGCTCTCGCTGGGATGAATTACTAGCGCAGGATCACAATGGGTTATTAGGTAGTGTGATGGAGTCTACCGTAGACGGGGAGTATCAAAACTACAAAGCAAATGGTGGGGCCTATACGCGCGAACACTTTTTTGGCAAGGAGCCTGAGTTAAAAGCTATGGTTTCTGATATGTCGGATGATCAGATTTGGCGACTTAACCGTGGGGGCCACGACTCTATAAAGATACATGCCGCTTACGAGCAGGCTGTAAATCATGTTGGACGTCCAACAGTGATTCTGGCAAAGACGGTAAAGGGCTTTGGAATGGGGGCCGCTGGGGAAGGTCAAAATATTACGCATCAGAAAAAGAAGCTGAATATAGATGATTTACGAGCTTTTCGTGATCGCTTTGACATTCCCGTTCCAGATGACAAGTTATCTGAGGTGCCATATTGCAAACCGTCTGAAAATAGCGAGGAGATGCAGTATCTCCAGAGCAAACGAAAGGTTTTAGGGGGATTTCTTCCAGCTCGGCGAGATAATGCAAAGAAGATTAAAGCTCCAAAGTTAGAGCTATTTTCCACTCAGTTACAGGGGTCTGGTGATAGAGAAATCTCCACTACTATGGCTCTGGTGAGAATGTTAACTGCGTTGGTGAAAGATAAGGATATTGGTTCTCATATTGTTCCTATCGTGCCGGATGAAGCGCGTACATTTGGTATGGAAGGCATGTTCCGGCAAATTGGCATTTACTCATCAGTTGGCCAGCTCTATACGCCACAAGATGCTGATCAACTTATGTACTACAAAGAAGATAAAGACGGGCAGATACTGCAAGAGGGTATAAATGAGGCGGGAGCTTATTGCTCTTGGTTGGCAGCTGGTACGTCATACAGTAACCATGATGTCCAGATGATTCCGTTCTATATTTTTTACTCTATGTTTGGATTTCAGCGGATTGGTGATTTCGCTTGGGCAGGAGGGGACCTGCAGTCTAGAGGTTTTATTATCGGAGGAACGGCAGGGCGTACTACCTTGGCTGGTGAGGGGTTGCAGCACCAGGATGGTCACAGCCAATTGATTGCTACAACAATACCTAACTGTCGTGCCTATGATCCTTGTTTTTCATATGAGCTTGCAGTAATTGTGCAAGATGGATTAAGGAGAATGCATGAAGAGCAGGAAAATGTTTTTTATTACATTACCTGCATGAACGAGAATTATACGCACCCTGCAATGCCGGATGGGGTTGAACGTGGAATCCTAAAGGGCGCCTATCAGTTGCAAGCCAGCAACCATAAGGGTGTTTGTGTTCAGTTGTTAGGTTCAGGCACGATATTAAGAGAGATTCTGGCTGCTGCCGAGATTCTTGAGAGTGAATTCAACGTGTTAGCAGAGATTTGGAGCGTCACTAGTTTTAGTGAATTGCGTAGAGAGGCATTAGACGTGGAACGTTGGAATGAGAGACATCCTCAAAAGAAGCCTCGAAAGAGCTATGTTTCAGAATGTCTGTCTAATAAATCAGGACCATTTGTGGCGGCTACTGACTACATGAAGACTGTGCCAGATCAGATTCGCCAGTGGGTTCCAGGGCGTTATGTGGTGCTTGGGACTGATGGCTTTGGTCGCAGTGATAGCCGTAAAGCGTTAAGAAGCTTTTTTGAGGTAGATAGGTATTCTATTGTTATCTCTGCATTGAAAGCTCTTGCAGATGACGGTGAGCTAGAGAAAGAAGTAGTCGTTCAAGCCATAGATCAGTTTGGTATCGACCCAGAAAAACCAAATCCCGTGTCAGTCTAGAAGCGATTGAGTAATACTTTCATGGAAGTTTTGATACCGGAGCTTGGTGATTTTTCTGACGTAGAGATTATTGAGGTGCTTGTCTCTGAGGGTGATCAGGTTCAGGCCGAAGATCCTCTTATCATGTTAGAAACAGACAAAGCCATCATGGAAGTTCCATCACCGACTGCAGGTGTTGTAAAAACGTTAGAGGTTTCTGTAGGTGACCGTGTATCTGCAGGTCATAAGATATTGATACTCGATGATGCTGGGTCAGTGGAAGAAAAAACAACATCAGAAAGTGAGGTTCCTGTAGAACAGAAATTGGCTTCTCCCAGTAGTTCTTCAATGGAAGTTTTGATGCCGGAGCTTGGTGATTTTTCTGACGTAGAGATTATTGAGGTGCTTATCTCTGAGGGTGATCAGGTTGAGGCGGAGGATCCTCTTGTTACGTTAGAAACAGACAAGGCCACAATGGAAGTTCCATCGCCGGCGGCAGGTGTTGTTAAAACGTTAGAGGTTTCTGTGGGTGACCGTATATCTGCAGGCCATAGGATATTGCTACTTGATGGAGTTAATACGGTTGAAGAAATAACAACCCAGCCTAGCAAACCCATAGATCCAGTAGAAAAATTAATAACAACAGAAAATCGCCCAGATAATGAGCAGATAGCGGTTCAGACTCATCCTGAAGACCGCATAATGCCTCAGACGTTGCCCCCTGTTGATAATGCGAGTTTCACTAAGGCCCATGCTAGCCCTTCTGTGCGAAAGTTAGCCCGGGAGCTTGGTGTTGATCTTGGTCAGGTCGCGGGTACTGGGCAGAAAGGTAGGGTTACTGCCGATAATGTTAAGACCTGGGTAAAAGGAATTCTTCAGCAGGGTGGGACTCAGGTAACTGGTTTGCCAGATATAGCTGAGGTGGACTTTACGAGCTTTGGGTCCGTAGATATAGAGCCTCTGAGCAGAATTCAGAAAATCTCAGGCCGTCGTTTGCAGGCAAGTTGGCTGAACCTGCCCCATGTCACGCAACATGACAAAGCAGATATCACTGAGCTAGAAGCGGTTCGACAAAAATCAAAGGGATCTAAAGGTTTTGGAGGAATCAAGGTAACTTTGCTGGCCTTTATTATTAAGGCATGTGTTCAAGGACTGGAAGAATATCCAAGATTCCGATCATCTTTAGCTAGAGATGGTGAGAGCCTGGTTAAAAAGAATTATTTTCATGTGGGTTTTGCAGTCGATACGCCTAATGGTTTAGTAGTGCCAGTTATTCGTAATGTAGATCAAATGGATATTTTTGAAATTGCTGCTTCTCTAGGGGAGTTAAGTCAGCAGGCTCGGGAAGGAAAACTTGGCCCTAAGGATATGCAAGGGGGCGTTTTTACTGTTTCGAGTCTTGGAGGAATAGGTGGTACGGGATTTACACCGATTATTAATGCACCAGAGGTTGCCATACTGGGAGTATCTAGAAGCCAGTTTCAACCTGTCTATGAGAATGGTGAATTCGTAGCACGTCTTATATTGCCTTTGTCCCTTTCTTACGATCACCGCGTGATAGATGGTGCTGCTGCGGTACGATTTACAACCTATGTTTCCAAACTTCTTAAAGATGTAGACCCTCTTATAGAGGGATTAGGTCTATGACAGCCCAAGCCAAGGCCCAGCTTCTGGTTCTAGGTGCTGGCCCTGGCGGGTATACCGCAGCATTTCGTGCGGCTGATTTGGGATTGAGCGTGGTTTTGGTTGAGCGTTGGCCCACTTTGGGCGGTGTTTGTTTGAATGTAGGATGCATACCTTCTAAAGCCTTGCTACATGCCGCTAGTGTGATACAAGAAGCGGCGGAGATGAGTACGCGTGGAATTGATTTTGGAGTTCCAAAAATTGATGCGTCGCAACTGAATGGCTGGAAGGATGAGATTGTTCGTAAGTTGACGAGTGGTCTAGATGGATTAGCTAAGCAACGTTCAGTTACGGTATTGCACGGTATCGGCCAGTTTGTTTCTGCTAATGAATTAGACGTTGAGAAGGATGGTGAGATTACTCGCATAGCATTTGAAAAGTGCATTATTGCTGCGGGCTCGGAACCTTCTAAGTTACAAGGTTTTCCTGATGATCCGAGGATCATGGATTCTACTGGAGCCTTACAGTTAGACCCATTGCCCAAAAGTTTGTTAGTCATCGGCGGCGGAATTATTGGTTTAGAAATGGCTACCGTATATGACGCTCTTGGGGTGAGCGTGTCGGTTGTAGAAATGACAAACACACTTATACCGGGATGTGATCGTGATCTTATAAGGCCATTTCAGAAGCGCATTGAGTCCAATTATGAGGCAATCATGCTTGGGACAAAGGTTACATCCATTATTCCTGGCAGCGATGGTCTAAGCGTCACTTTTGACGGTGATGCGGCGCCGGATGAGGAAAAAGTTTACGATCGAGTTTTAGTGTCAGTTGGTCGACTCGCCAATGGTAGCAAGATAGCAGCAGATAAAGCAGGAGTTGCTGTTGATCCTAAAGGAATCATTAAGGTTGACAAGCAGATGCGTACAAACGTGCCGCATATTTTTGCGATTGGAGATATCGTTGGCGAACCTATGCTTGCACATAAGGCTTCGTATGAAGGCCGAATAGCCGCTGAAGTAGCTGCTGGTCAAAAAAGCTTCTTTGATGCCCGTGTCATTCCATCCGTTGCCTATACTGATCCCGAAATTGCATGGGTTGGATTGAATGAGAATGAAGCAAAAGCAAAAAATATTCCTTATGAGAAAGGTGTTTTCCCATGGGCGGCTAGTGGACGTTCACTTTCGACTGGTCGTTCAGAAGGTGTGACTAAGCTCTTGTTTGATAAAAATACTGGTCGACTTTTGGGCGCTGGAATAGTCGGATCAAATGCTGGTGATTTGATTGCTGAGGCTACTTTGGCTATTGAGATGGGTGCTGACGCTACAGATATTGGTATGACTATACATCCGCATCCAACACTAGCGGAGACGATAAGTTTTGCAGCAGAGGCTTCTGAGGGAGTTATAACTGACCTCTATATGCCAAAGCGTTGATTTTGTGATCCGTTATGATAGAAGGGAGGCAGGACGGTCTTTTTGAATGTTTTGATGAAGACGGAATCCTGATTAGTATAGAGACATGCGAGAATGGGGTGCTGGTCGAATGAGACTTCTTACCATCCTTTGTCTGGTTCTTCTGAGTATCTATTTTTATTGTAATGCACAATTCCCACCACAGAGGAGCGCCTAGAGAAAATGCCGTCATTTGATATTGTCTCTGAAGTTAACGGGCACGAACTAACCAACGCAGTTGACCAGGCCAGTCGCGAGCTCGAAACCCGTTTTGATTTTCGTGGATCGGGAGCTACGTTCGAACTTAGCGATTTTGTCGTGACGCTTAGCGCGCCGAATGAATTTCAAGTGCAGCAGATGCGGCCGATCCTAACGGGCAATCTCGCGCGCCGTAAAATTGATATTGGCGCTATGGATTCGGAGGAGCCTGAGGTCGCACTTAATAAGACGCAGCAGAAAATCGTACTACGAAACGGTATCGATACGGATCAGGCCCGTAAGATCGTCAAGTCGATCAAGGAATCCAAGATCAAAGTGCAGGCATCTATCCAAGGCGAGCAAGTCCGCGTGACTGGAAAGAAACGCGATGATCTTCAGGCCGTCATGCAGTTGCTCAAGAAGGCGGATCTTGGTCAGCCGCTGCAATTCACAAACTTTCGCGACTGAGTAGCGAGTTACGAGCAGTTATTCGCACCGTCTCGCCGCGATTTCGTGAACTCCATATTTTTAGGTGTTTAAACAGAAGAGATGATTTTAACTGACAATAAATGGTTCCTTCAGCAGGCCTCTTGAAGCCCAATGAAACTAGAATTGAATGTTCTAGTTCCTAGATATAAATTCTGCTTATATATGTAACATATCTATTTGAATTATAAGGGTTTTTTATATAAGTTTGACATTTATTTTATCCTAATAAATCTATGTAACCGTCTTGTAACCGCTATATCTTTATTTTTTAAGTGTAATTAACTTAAAACCTGTGCTTATCTAAAGGGGTAGGGCAGAAGACCACCCCACCCCATATATATCTAGTGGTCGAACATTTCTAGCCAATTCCCACTGTAAACCAATGTATGCTTAGCCAGACTTAGCAGACCTGGGGAGGTCTTTGATGAAAAAGTTATTAATTCTTTTGCTATTCACTTCTACAGCGTTTGCCGCTACTGCATTTTTAGTAGATGAGGAAGTTACGGGTATGACAAAGCAATGCTATTACGAGTTTGCTGGTAGCAGATACACTAGAACCATTCAGTCTTTTCAGCTTTGTCCCCTATCAATACAGGTATAAATTTCCTTTAGAGCCAGCAATGGAAAGAACAACACACACAACTTCTAACCTTCGCCTACTTAGGCAATGCCTCTTGTTAAGTTTTTTCCTAACGCCTGTCATGGCTGTTGGGCAGAGCTTGGCTGAACAGGAGGATAAAAATGCACAAAGCATTCTTAGCTTCATATATCAAAATGGTGAAGGCCAGAGCTTGGCTGAACAGGGGGATGCAAATGCTCAATACGGTCTTGGCGTTATTTATGCCAGAGGAGACGGTGTACCTCAAGACTTTGCAGAAGCGGCCAAATGGTTCCGACTAGCTGCTGAACAGGGGGATAAAGACGCCCAATACATTCTTGGCGTTAGTTATGCCAATGGTGAAGGTGTGCCGCAAGATTATGCAGAAGCAGCTAAGTTGTATCGCCTTGCTGCATCTCAAGGAGATGTACGTGCCCAAAACAGTCTTGGACTTATGTATAGCGACGGTGAAGGTGTATCTCAAGACTTTAGAGAAGCGTTGAAGTGGTATCGCTTGGCGGCTGAACAAGGGCATCCAGCTGCCCAATACAGTCTTGGCAGCAAGTATAACCATGGTCGAGGTGCACCTAGAAATTATGTGACAGCATATGCATGGCTCAATGTAGCTGTAGCTTCTGGATATAGGTTTGCTACTGAACTTAGGTCAACCGTAGAAGAAAGCATGACCCCTGCCCAAATTGCCGAAGCACAACAACTCTCGACAGAGATCTTTGAAAGGATTCAGCAGGGGAGTCAATAAGTTTAAGCAGATGAAAAATCTAACTAACAAACTCTTAAATAGTAAGTGGACAGCAGTAAATCCAGAAAACAAAGAGAAGCACTTCATAGTAACAAGCGTAGATTACGATGAGGACTACGTAGTTCTTTCTTGCATATTAGAAGCAGTCTTTACCAAAAGAGAGCAAGCTATAGATTGGAAAAGTCTAAGGGATGAGCAAGTTTGGAAACAGGGATGGCTTTAATAATCTATGTCAACAACTAAGACACCCCAGCCTCAACAACCCTCGACAGAGATCTTTGAAAGGATTCAGCAGGGGAATTGAAAAGATTTAGCAGATGAAAAAGCTAACTAACAAACTCTCAAAACTTCGTCTACTTGGGCTAGTTCTTTGTGGGTTGGTTCTGAGTGCTTGTGGCTATTCTGAATCTACACTCGAAGATGAATGGTGGGCCGGATATGACACAGCATGTGAAGAATTTAGAAGAAATATGAACCCTGCGCTTTACTCTAGATCAAAACCTAGAGATTGCAGGTAACATTCAACCAAGAGAAGCTTGAACAGATCAAGCCAGAGTTAGCAAACTTGGGGGAAGACATGCCAAAATTTATAAATTGGATTTTTTATGTTAATTAAATATCAAACATGAAATTGATACAGAGTCTCTGGAGAGGCGATGTTCCTTTATGGAAAACATATTGGCTCTATTCTTTTCTTGTCACAATAGGTGCAAATTCATTAGTAATTTTTTGGCAAAAAAATGCGCTCAAACTCTTCCTTGTTCTAGGTGATAGATCGGACCTGATAAGGATTGCTATTTTATGCAGTCTTATCATTTATTCATATTTTATTTGTATTGCCATATGGCGAAGTGCTGCTAAATATACAGGCCCTAAGGCTAATGCATGGCTAGCGCGTATAGTTGTAATTTTTGGAATATTGCAAACATCCATGCTTGTTGTTGAAGAGCTTAGCTCACAAGTCACTCCAACTTCCTTACAACAGGAAGCAGAGCTAGCTAATCTTGGTGTCCCTGTATTTGTAGATGAAATGACTCGACTTGATCGAGTCAGTGCAGATGGGATGAGCCTGACATATTACTATACCGTATTCGATCCTGAAGAAAACTCAATCGATGATTTTAATGATTTTCAAAAAGAATTATTTCTTGATGAAATACTAGTTAGCACTATGCCAGATCAGTGTAGAGACTTAGAAAATTACTTTAGATCCGGCGTAGTTATTACTTGGAGTTATAGTGCAGTTAACGATATACCTATTGGTCAAAATCAACTGCAACAAGAAAATTGTCTTGACATACTAAACTTACCAATTTCATCTGGTAGAGAATTAAACACTACTGAAATTGCATCACTTGCATCTGAAGCTTTTGCCACAATAACAGTAGATGATGGCAACTCAAATGAATCTTTCGGTAGTGGATTTGTAATTAGAAGCGATGGCGTTTTAGTTACTAACCTACACATAGTTGAAAACGCTGAAAACATAGTAGTACAACTCTCATCTGGTGAAACTTATGAAAGTGTTAGCGTGATCGGAGCTGATGAACTAAGAGATCTGTTAATTCTTCAAATTCCAGCAACTGGTCTAGATACTTTGAACCTAGCAAATGATGAAACAGTCCAGCTTGGAGAAGATATCTACGTACTTGGAAACCCACTTGGATATGGTCAAACCTTCAGCGATGGTGTTATTAGCGCCAGAAGATTTCTTGATGGTGCATCGAGCGAAATGTTTCAAATATCCGCACCTATTTCGCCGGGTTCGTCTGGCGGACCAGTATTAAACAGAAGAGGTGAAGTTATTGGAGTAGCAACATCAGTTGTCCCAGACGGTCAAAACCTTAATTTTGCAGTACCTATTCGTTACGTCTATGGAATCATAGCTAAAAATACCGAATTAGTAACATTCAGCGATTTCATAAGCGATGCTGACTTTAGTAATGTAACCGACAATACAGCAGATACTATATTCCGAACTGAAAAGTCTAATGCGTTACGGGAGAAGGCCACACCTGAGTTAATCGATTTGCTATCTGAACTGCCACCTTGGCAGCAACAAATCTGGCTTCGATTACTAGACGAAGACTCTCCGCCTTCAGCACCTTCTAATTTTAACCCCTACGGTGATGCCTTTGGATGGGAACCCTTACCATCCAGCCAGTCTCATACAACTGATATTTCGCTCGAAGCAGGGGAATATTTTGCATTAGGAGAATGCGATGATGATTGCACGGACTTTGACATTGCTATTTATGATGAAAACTTAGAACTGTTAGTGTCTGATACCTTACCTGACGCTAGTCCAATCATAAACTTTAAAGTAAAAGATGCAGCCCAGCACTCAATTGAAGCAACCATGTATACATGCGTTACAACCCTCTGTGGTTACGCAATTCAATTGTACAAGAACCCTTAGTTAGACCTAAATAAGAGCTTGAACAGACTTAGCAGACTTGGGAAGCTTGTGATGAGAACAACACGATCACTAATATCTAACAAGCATTCAGGGTATAGATTTAAATAATGCTTATGACGTGAACCAATCGCCATAATTCATCATCAAGAGATTTGACAGATACGATCCCTATATATAGGGTACCCCCCATGGGTATGAGATTTATAGTAACAATTATTTGCTTAGTTCCGCTAGGACTTGATGCCAGACCCATATCATACTCTGGCGGTTCAACCCTTATGGTA
>Ga0114999_10006347_pt1 | contig 13658 bp, 13 predicted proteins | sample ArcticOcean_MG_C_3_FD_89820 | JGI IMG/M metagenome (GOLD analysis project Ga0114999, IMG submission 89820) | Marine microbial communities from western Arctic Ocean - ArcticOcean_MG_CB8_126 | ecosystem: Environmental > Aquatic > Marine > Oceanic | place: Arctic Ocean: Canada Basin | collected...
GCGGTCTGATCAGTTCCCATTGTTGATCTGATAACCAAAATAAACGCCTCATAATCTGAAACTCCCATTATTAAGTTCCAGACCATTGAATCAATTAATGGTTAATGAGTTCTGACCCTAGAGCGGCACGGCGAGCAGATTGTCGATGGCCGAAGTATCGGCGATGACAATCAATTTCCGGAACTTAGGCCCGCCGCTGTTCATGACAATCTCGGCGTCGTACTTGCCGGTGGAGAAGATGCGGGTCTCGCCTTCCTCGGTGGAATGCAGCACCAGATAGTTGGCGGTAACGTTGTGCGCGCCGGCTTCGCTGTCATGGACGCGGATGTTGGAAATCATATGGCGGATGTGCAGATACCGGAAGGTGAGGGTGTTCTCGAGCACCGACACCCGGTCCTCGACCATGCCGTGGGAATCGCAATAGACCATGGCGCTGGGCAGACCCAGATCCCAATTTTCCCTGGTATGCACCTCGTAGCGGCATTCCTCGGCAAAGAAATCCGGCCAGGCGGAAAAATTTCGCTCGTCCAGGCAAAGGGCATAATCGGCGTAAAGGTTCAAGATCGCCTGTACGGCATCGCCGCCGCTCATGGTGGGCTACCGGTGCCGGGGAAGCCCATGGTTTTGCGGTAATATTGCCAGAAACCGCGCAGCGAGACCTCTTGCGCCAAGGTGTCCTGGTCTTCGACGGCGCCGCGCCCGCCCATCTCGATTACCGAATGACGGCCGCGCTGGGTGCGGGCCGCTTCCTGGACCAGGCGCGCCGCCTCACCGTCTTCCATGGAGATGTACCCCGCCGGTCCGATCATATTGGCAAGCCTGAGCTTGTCATCGGCTTCTTCCGCATCGGCATCATCGAAGCCGAAATAGGTCCAGAAAATCTCGAACTTATCGGGACCCTTGGGGCGTATATGGCGGATCTGAAAGGCGTTCTCCACCTGGGCAATCACCAGCGAGGGGAAGATCGCCATGATTACCAGATTGGTGGCGTCGTCATAGGAGCGCCTTGTGCCGATGATGCGCGGGTCTTTAAGGGCAATATCGGGCCGGTATTTGTCATTGGATTTGTATTGCTCCAACAACAAATCGTGGTCCTCGGCGTCGTCCGGGTTGGCGATCGCCAGGATGCAGTTGTTTTTGCCCTCCGGGTCCATGTAGGAGCCGCCCTCCATGGCCGGGGTCTGGATGCCGAAGCTGACATGGAACAGATGCAAAAGCGGCGCGTGATAGGGATCGCGGGTGTTCTCCGCATAGAGCTTCCAGTTGGCCTCGACGGATTGGCGGAAATAGCCGAGCACGCGCAGCGGGCGGGCGAAAATGCGGTCGATCTGGGTAACCAGCGTGGCCCCGAGATATTCGGTGAGCGGCATGATCTCGTCGGCGAAGGTGCCGAATATCATGCCTTTGTAGGTTTCGAGTTTGAGCGGTGTAAGGCGGTGGTCGGACAATTCGAAATCCGCCGGCATGCCGCCCTTGCCCTTGACGCCTTTCTGTTGCGGCACGGCCGTCAGCTTGCCGCCATGGTCGTAGCACCACATGTGATAGGGGCAGTTGAACTGCTTGGCGTTGCCGCGAAGGCGCGGCACGACGCGGGCGCCCCGGTGGGCGCAGCGGTTCTCGAACGCGTTGATCTCGCCGCCGGTGCCGCGGTTCACGACAACGCAGCGCTCGCCCACATAGGTGGTGGTGAAATCGCCGGGCTCAGGGATTTCCTGGTCCAGCGCCAGATAGGTCCAGTGGGCGCCGGAGAAGATTTTCTCCAGTTCCACCTCATAAAGGTCCTCATCGCAAAACACCTCATAGGGCACCCGGGTGCTGTCGTCGGTGAGCCATTGGATGTCGAGCCCGGTGGGCCTATCGCTGGACATAAACGGTGCCTCCCTGCTTTGCGAAAATTACGTGCCGTGGCCGCAATTAATCAGATTGCGGGTCTGTTGGAAAGCGCGGGCGCGGCGGAATTTGGAATCTACTCAAGGGGGCAATCGGGAAGGCTTCGCCAATGATGGCCGGGATCATATCGCTTGTCAGCCTACTTGAAATGCCGCGATCATCCCCGATGCGGCATGGCCCAGAATATGGCAATGGAGGAGCCAGTCGCCGGGGTTATCGGCCACGAACGCAATCTCCACGGTTTCATTGGGAAATACAAATACCGTATCGCGCCAAATTTGCTCTGGCAGAGGCGTTCCTTGCCGCGACAAGACCTGAAAAGAGTGGCCATGCAAATGTACAGGATGGGGAAATGCCGTCCGGTTTTGCAGCTTGAGTATATAGCTCTTGCCGAGTTCAAGTTTGAACAGGCGTTCGCCATCATGCAGGGATTTAAGGGACGAATATATTTGCCCGTTGGTCGCCCAGACAGCGCCGCGCTTCGCCAATTCCCGAAGCGGCAATGGCTCGCCATCCAGGGATGCGGTACGCATACGTCCCATCGCACCCCCTTCAAAAACCACCGATTTGGTCTCGGCGTCCGGCAAATTTGGCGCGCTGAGAGGGTTGGCCGGCAACTTGTCTGGCTTGCCTAGCGCCTTCGCCCGCAGCGCATTGCCGGCGACCGCGAATAAGGCGATTGTAAAATTGCGGCCACTATAGGCCTGGTCCTCGATTGCCAATTTGGCGTCCGCCGGCGCGTCCGCCGGTATATCCAGTATCAGGTCGACGCGATTTCCGGGGGCGATATAATTCTTTTCAATTCCGATTTTCCGAGGCTCGGTCGGATGACCGTCAAAGGCCACAATCCAACCGGAAAGACCCGGAAATACAGGCGCAAATACGCGCGCCGTTGCCGCATTGATCAGGCGCAGACGAATGCGCTCGCCGGGGCGCACCTTTAGCACCGTCTCCAAATCACCGTTGAGCGTGACCGTATTGCCCAAACGTCCGGCATGGCTGTTGTCATGGAGCCGGCCAAAATCTTCCATGACCTGCTGATCTTTGCCGATGCGCCAGTCGGCTAACACCCATACCAGATCACGATCAACGGCAATCGGTTTTTCTTCTTCGACGATGATCGGGCCGTACAGGCCCCGGCCAACCTGTCCCTGGCTGTTGGCATGGGGGTGATACCAATAGGTGCCGGCATCGGCGCAGACGAACCGATAGTCATGGGCGCCGCCGGGATTGATTGGCTGTTGGGAAAAGTAGGGAACGCCATCCATTGCGTTGGGTGTCCGCACACCATGCCAGTGGATGGTTGTCTCCTCGGCAAGACTATTGTGAAGGCGGACCGCCAACTCCTCGCCCTGCTTTACGCGCAACGTCTGGCCGGGACTGCTGCCATTGTAGGTCCAGGCGGCGATCTTCAGTTTTCCCTCGGGCAGAAGGCCTATCTCTCCCGCCGCCGGGCGTAAGACAATAGGCGGGCGCGCTGCGGCGGACGCGGCAAATCCGCCCGCCGCGGCAAGGGCCGCCCCCACGCTACAGGCAAGGAACTCCCGCCGGCCCAAGGTCAAGTTCGAACGGGTGCTTGATCTTATCTCAGTCAATGAAAATGGGTCTCCACCTGCAGCTTTCAAGGTAACATTGTCCAAGCGCCAGCAATAAAAATTTAAATTCCAGCTGCCTTGGTAGCACTTTCCGCAGCTGGAAGGTCAATAGGGTAAAACCCGGTCACCGGAGTAATTATAATCAACAGGATTGGCGGAACTGTTCTAACCCGATACCGGGGCGCGCCGGAACAGGAAGAAGTAGAAAATCGCCATGGCACCTAAAAATGCGGCGGCGCCGAAAAAGACGGCGTTGATATCGCCCGCCGCGAACAAGGCGCCGGCCAGCAGCGGCCCGGTTGTCTGCCCGAAACGGTTGGTCATGCCGTTGGCGACGGTCACTGCCGCCAGCATGTCCTCGGGCGCCTCGTTGACCAACAAAGTCTGGAAGGCCGGAAAGGCGGCGCCGGAGCCGAGCCCGATGATCACGCTGGGCAGCACCAATTCCCCCACCGAGCCCGCAAACGGCACCCAAACGAGGCCCGAGGCCATCACCAGGATCGCCGCGATGGTCAGCCTCTCGCCGCCGAAGCGGGCGTTCAGGCGGCCCACCGACATGGCGCTGGTGATGCCCGCCGCGATGCGCGCCGAATGAACCAGACCGATGACCAATGCGGAGGCGCCGAAATGGCTGGCCATGAAGATCGGAATATAGGCGGCGACGGCGCCCTGGCCGACGATCATCAGCGTTGGCGCCACGGTCAATATTCCGGCCAGGCGTTTGTCCCGAAGCGCGCCGGCGACGGCGCGGAAATAATCGCCTACGCTTTGCGCCGGCTTTTTCTCGCCGGCCTCCAGCACCAACAGGGTGAAAATGCCCACCGGCACCGCCAGGAAATAGATCAGGAACGGATATTGCCAGCCGATCAGCACCAGCGCCCCGGCGATCGGCGGCAGAATCAGGCTGGCGGTCTGCCCGGCGGCGATACGAAAGCCGAGCACCGTCGCCCGATGCTCACGCGCGAACAAATCCCCCACCAGGGTGATGGTCAAAAACGATACCGCGCTGCCGCCGAGCCCGGCCAGGAAGCGCATCACCAGCAGGGTTTCGAAATCCGGGGCCAGGGCGGTCAGCCCGCCGGCGATGCCATAGAGGAACAGCATGGGCACGATTACCGCACGCCGCCCGAAGCGGTCGGCGAAAATTCCAACCAGGGGCGCGAACAAAAGGCCGGGCAGACTGAACATCGTCAGCACCAGCCCAATGGAAGCCGTGGGAACGTCAAAGGTGTCTTGCAGGGTCGGCAGGATCGGAGAGATCAGCGTGCTGCCGAGCATGATGGTCATGGTAACCACGCAGACCAGCTGCGTGTTCGGCGAGCGCAGTAGCTTTAAATACTGCCCCTTTGGAAGTTGCGGGGTCTCGGAAATGCCGGTTCTCTTTTGCTTCGCGTGGGTTGAGGGTCAGGCAGGCTAATCGGCGTATTGGGGCAGCCATTTCAAGATATTGCCGCAATCGATGGCGCGCAGTTCCTGTTCATTGAAGACGCCGCAAGCGGCCAGCCCTTTTGTGTGATGATCGGCGGACAGAAACGGAAAATCGGTGCCGTAGACGATGTTGCCGGCGCCCGCCACGGCGCGCAAGGCCGCCATCGGGGCTTCGTCGGCGACCTGGGCAGTGTCGTAATAGAATTTGCCGGCGGCGGCCATGAAGCCGTCCGGCACCGCTTCGGCGGACTGGGGCAGCGCGCCCAGCTTTTCGTAGCGATGGATCAAAAACGGTATGGTGCCGCCGCCGTGGGACCAGATGATACGGATATCGGGAAACTTGGCGGCCATGCCGCCGAACACCACCCTTGCGATGGCGCGCGAGGTATCGGTCTGATATTCGACCACCGCGTCGGGAATGCCGGGCAAGATGTTTTCGCAGCATTCGGGGGTCGCCGGATGGGTGTAGACAATGCATTTCCGCCGGTTGAGCTCTGCATAGACCGCGTCATAGGCGGGATCGCCCAGCCACACATCGCCATAGCTTGTGAACAGGACAACGCCGTCGGCGCCAAGCTCGTCCATGCCGTATTCGATCTCGGCCAGGCAGCCGTCGATATCGGGAAGCGGCAGGTTGACGAACATGCCGAAGCGATTTGGATGGTCGGCGCGAAGCTGGGCAGCGTAATCATTGCAAAGCCGCGCCATGCGCCGCGCCTCACCCGTATCGCCGAACCAGAGCCCCGGCAGGGTGATTGAGGTGAGCGAGAAATCAACGCCGCCTTCATCCATGGTTTCAATCGAGCGCTCGGGCGTCCAGCCGGCCAGCGGCGGCGGCATGCGCGCCTCCGGCGATAGCGAACGGATGTATTCGGGCGGCGCGATGTGATGATGAACGTCGATGCGGTTAAAGCCGTGGCCGGATGTCTCTGCCATGTCTGGTCCCCCTGTTCGCCGATGATCTCTAGCATAGCGAAAATGGGAGCCTCGCCAAGGGACGCGCCTTTCCAGGGGGCCACGAAATTGGCTACTGTGGGCGCCGCTGGACAATCATGGGGGGACACGCCAATGATGAAAATTGATGGCAGCTGCCATTGTGGAGCCTTGGCTTACGAGGCCGAGGTCGATCCGGCAAAAGTCGGCGTCTGCCATTGCGTCGATTGCCAGATATTGTCCGGCGGCGCGTATCGCACCGGCGCCACGGCGCCCGAAGGGGCGTTCAAACTCACCCTGGGCACGGCCAAGATATATGCCAAAGACACCGACGCCGGGACCAAGCGGGAAATGGGGTTTTGCGGCGATTGCGGCACCCACATTTATTCGGCGCTGCCGGGCGATGGGCCCAAGCAATTCCGGGTGCGCGTCGCCACCGCCCGCCAGCGGGATCAATTGCCGCCGACGCGCCAGATTTGGATGCGCTCGGCGCAAAAATGGACGGCGGAATTGACCAGCCTCCCCGGCGAGGCCAAGCAATCGCCGGCGGCGGTTTCGGACTAGGATCGTGGCCCGAGGGCCGCCCCAAATATTTGCCTGACAACCATCCTATTAATTAGTATCCTATTTAATAGGATTGAAATGATGGCTGCCAAAATCGACAGGAACTGGTGGAGGTATTCGGGCTTTTGCTTGCCGATATGGCGCATAAGTGGCGGCGCGTGCTCGACCAGCGGCTGAAGCCCAAGGGCTTATCGCAAGCGACGTGGCGAACGATTTATTATGTGCAGCTGGCCGGGACCGGAATTTTGCAGAAAGACCTGGCCATCGCCATTGGCATCGTGGGGCCGAGCCTTGTGCGCCTGCTGGATTCGCTGGAAGACGATGGCCTTCTGGTGCGCCGCCCATCGCCCAATGACCGGCGCGGAAAAATCATATTGCTGACCCCCGAGGGGGAAGCGAAATACCAGGAATTTCGCGACATCGCCGACGCGGCCCGCGAAGAATTGCTGCACGGCATATCGGGGGAAAATCTTGGCGCCTGCCTGGACGTGTTGACCCAGATTGGCGGCAATGCGGACCACATCGGGTCCGGGGGCAAAGATGGCTGACGAGGCGCAACCGGCCCCCGCCCCAACGCCCGCAAATGGGCGCCGGCGCCTTTTGAGGGCGGGCGTCCTTATTCTGATTATCGTTGGCGGCGGATATTGGGGGTTCGGTTGGCTGCAGCATCGCCTCGGCGTGGTGATCGAAAACGATGCGCGCATCGCCGCCGATATGATTTCCATTTCAAGCCGGGTCGAAGGCTGGGTGGTAACGAGCCCGGCGGGGCAGGGCACGGTGCTTAAGGCGGGCGATCTGATCTTAAAAATCGATAGCCGGGAGGCCGAGCAGAAGCTCAAAGAGCTGGCCGCGCGGATCAAGGAAATCAAGGCCGAACGGGACGAGGTTCTGGTCGAAATCCGGGTCATGGACCGGCAAACCGGTCACCGGCTTGCAGCCCAAAAATACCGGGTTGAGGCGGCGCAAGCGGCGCTTGGCTCGGCCGCCGCCAATGTCGGGCTCCAAAAATCGGAACTGATGCGCATAAAAGCGCTGGCCGCCCGGCGCATAGCGTCGAAACAGCGGCTGGAACAGGCGGCATCGGATCTCCGGGTGGGGCGCGAAAACCAGCGCCGCGCCGAGGCCGAGCTGGCTTCAAGCCGGGCCGTCTTGTTGGAGATACGCGCCACCGGCGGCAAGTCCGACGCCCTTCGCAAGCAGCTGATCGGGCTAAAGGCAGAGCAGGAACAGGCCGCCGCGCGCTATGAGCGCCAGCGCCTCAATCTGGAAGACCGCAAGATCACCAGCCCGGTGGCCGGCGTCATCGACAAGACCTTCATCGATGCCGGCGAGTTCGTGCGGCCCGGCCAGCGGCTGGCGCTCATTCACGATCCCAACAATATCTGGATTGATGCCAATATCCGCGAAACCGACATCCGCGACGTGCGCCTCGGCGCTCGGGTCCAGGTGCTCGTCGACGCCTTTCCAGGGCGCACCTTCCAGGGCGAGGTGGTCCGCATCGGCAGTGCGACCACCAGCCAGTTCGCGCTGCTGCCGAGCCCCAATCCGAGCGGCAATTTTACCAAGATTTCCCAGCGCATTCCGATCAAAATCCGCATTTCTCAAGATAACGGCAGGTTCCTTCCCGGCATGATGGTCGAGATCGAGATCGCCGCCGGCGATGGCACAGGCCAATAGCGCCGAGGGCGTCGAGGGCTTCGCCCGCTGGATGATCGTCGCCACGGTTGGCGTCGGGTCGATCGCGACCATTTTGACGGCGACGATAATTAATGTCGCGGTGCCCGATATCATGGGTGCCTTCGGCATTGGGCAGGATCGGGCGCAATGGGTATCGACGGGCTATCTGGCGGCGACCACCGCCGCCATGCTTCTCACCGATTATTCGATCCGCCGCATCGGTCAGCGCAATACGTTTATTTTGGCCATCGCCGTCTTCATCTTCGGCTCGATCGTCGGCGGCATGGCAACCAATTTCACGGTGTTGATATTCGGCCGGATTCTGCAAGGTGCCGCTGCCGGCATCACCCAACCCCTCGCCATGCTGGCCTTGTTCCAGATATTTCCGCCCAATGAGCGCGGCCGCGCCATGGGCCTGTACGGCATGTCGGTGATCCTCGCGCCCGCCGTCGGCCCCTATGTCGGCGGCGCCATGGTCGATTTGTTCTCCTGGCGCTATGTCTTTTTTATGCCGGTGCCGTTCAGCGCCATCGCCATTCTGATGGCGGCGGTATCGCTGCGTCCGCGCGAGAAGGGCGCGGCGCCGCCGGCTTTCGACTGGATCGGATTTGCGCTGGCATCATTGTTTATCGCGGCGCTGCTTATCGGATTAACCAATGGGGCGCGCGATGGATGGAACGCCAACGAGGTAATTGCCACCTTCGTTGTGGCCGCCGCCGCCATCGCGGCGTTCATCTTTTGGGAATTGAGGCACGCGCAGCCACTATTGAATTTGCGCCTGTTTGGAAATCCCCGGTTTGTGTCGGCGGTGATGGTCTCGTTCGTATTCGGCGGCGCCATATTTGCGTCCATATATCTGGTGCCATTATTTTTGCAAATTGTTCAAGGCTATACACCGACCCGGTCCGGGCTGCTGCAACTGCCGGCCGGCCTCGCCATGGCGGTGGCGTTTCCGCTGATCGGGCGATTGTCGGACCGGGGCGGCCAGCACCTTCTGACCATGGCCGGTCTGGTGGTCATCGCCTATTCCAGCTTTTTGATGATCGGCGCCCATGTGGACACGCCGTTTTGGCTGTTCGCCGGCTGGATGGTCTTGAGCCGGCTTGGCTTGTCGCTGGTTTTTCCGCCCTTGTCGGCGGCATCGCTTAATGTATTGCCGGCCAACATGATCAGCCAGGGCTCCGGCGTGATGAATTTTTCCCGCTCCCTCGGCGGCGCCTTCGGGGTTAACCTGATCGCCATATCGGTTGACTTCAAGAGCACCAATTTCCGCGCCGCCCTGGCTGATACCCAGCATTCTGGCAATGCGGCGACGCTGGAATTCATGGCCTATGTGCGCCGCTTTTTCGAGAATGCCGGATTGCCGGACACGTTGCAGGAGCCGATGGCGCTCCTTTATCTTGACCGTACCATCAGCCTGCAAGCCGATATGCTGGCCTTCCGGGGCGGCTTTTTGTTGCTGGCGATTGCGACCTTGGCGGCGGTGCTGCCGGCCTGGTTCATGCGGCCCAGAAAGCAGCCGGCGGTCCCGGACGCCAGCGCGCAGGCGGCAAGCTGACAGGACAAGCGCCGGCGCTGGCGGGCGATACCATCAGGGGCGGGTCCCGGGGCATCTGGGCGGGCACTTTCGTTACGCTCCAGGCGCGGCGCCGGCAGCGGCGGACATAATCGCGCCCCCAAGAAGGGTTCTTCCGAATGACGCCAAATGCGGATAAGATCGCGGCAGGTGCGAACGCCTGTGCTTCGCAAAATTTGGGAGGCGGTTATGAAATTTCCGGTTGCCTTTGTTGCGGCGCTAATCGCCGCGTTGTTGGCGATGCCCACCGGCGCCGGCGCCCAGAAAATATCGCCGCCGCCGATCATTGACGTCCATACCCATCTTATCGGCCGCCCGATGATGCTGCCAGGCGCCCTAAAGGTGGCGGAAGGCTTTTTCGAACGCTACGCCATCGAGAAGCTGGTGTTTTCCCACGTTCCCGCCGGCGGCAAGGACGTCATGTATAAGTTTGCCGCCCTCAGGCAATTCTTGCAGGGTGATGACCGGTTCGCGTTCCTGGGCGGCGGCGGCACCTTGAACCCGATGATCCACCGCCACGATGCGGATTCGGAAAAACATAAGCATTTGGCGGAGGAATTCGACAAGATCGCCAACACCATCATCCGCGCCGGCGGCGCCGGCTATGGCGAGATGTCGTCGCTGCATATCTCCGCCATGCCGGGGCACGAATATAATTTCCAGCCCGCCGATCATCCCCTGTTCCGGCGGCTCGCCGATATGGCGGCGCGCCACGACGTTCCCATTGAAATTCACAATGACGCGGTCGAAGGCGTGATGATGGTTCCGAGGGAGTTAGGCCATAACGGCAATCCCGGTAATTTCCCGGGCACCATCAAGGCGCTGGAACGCTTGCTGGCCTACAATGCGCAGGCCAAAATATCCTGGGCCCATGGCGGCTCGGATCCCCTTGGCGAGATGACGCCGAAGCTGATCCAGCGGATGATGGACAAATACGCTAATCTCTATATGTCGCTGCGCATCGATTCCGGGACCGGCAGAGGGAAAAATCTGGTCTTCGACGGGCGCGGTCTGGACGCCGACTGGTTGGCCCTGTTGAAGCGCCATCCGGACCGCTTCTTTATCGGCACCGACGCCATGTTTGTTGCGCCGCAAATCCCCAAGAAGGCCCCGCCCCATAAATTTGCCGAAAACAATGATACCCGTTACCAGGATGCGGCGCGGTTCCTGTCGCTGCTTCCCGATGATCTTGCCCTGAAGATCGCCAGCGGCAATGCCAAGCGCATCTACCGGTTAAGCCCGCGCAGCCCCGCATTCGCTGCCCGAGGTGTCGGGGCAAAGGGGCAAAAAAAGAAATTTTTGCAGGAGGCCAAAATCATCGCAACCGTGACCGGCAACACCTTGCGCTTCAATGCGCCGAGCAACGGCAGGCCGATGCGGGTTTATTTCGGCGACGGCGGCCAGCTTCCCTTAAAAGCCGGCGATGGCAACCGCATCATTCGCAAACGATGGTTTATCAAGGACGGCAAGTTTTTGTGCCGGACCTTCGGGCGCAAGAACAAGAACCATTGTACATTGGTGCGCCCGGGCCCGGATGGCGGCTTGTTGTTGTTCAACAAAAAGCTTCGCTATCAGGCGAAATTGTTAAAGGGCCGCCAGTTGGTCAATTGAGCGGCGCATAAATTTAGGGGAGGGGGGTAGCAATGCGATTTTCACTTGTCCGCATCGACCGGCCCGGCATGGCCGCCGCCAGAGCCAGGCTGCAGCCGGCGCACAATGACTATCAGAAACCATTTCTGGACATGATCATTTTCGGCGGCGGCTTTGTCGATGACGGCACCGATACATCGGCCCCCGTCGACATCGAGGACGTGACCGGCAATCTGCTCGTGTTCGAGGCGCCGGACCGGGAAACGGTCGAACTATTCCAAGCCAACGATCCCTATACTTTGGCGGGCCTGTTCGAGACCGTGATCATCAAGCCCCTGTGGCAGCGGGTTCCGGCGCTGGAATAGGAATAGTTCAAATTTTATGCAATTTTTATTTAAATAAAGATATAATATAAAACAAATAAAAAATCCGTATTATTAATTATATATTGACTTTTACTTAAAATATATTACTATAATATGCATGTTCAAATGTATAAAAAATCTCTATGGGCGTTATCCCCAATTGATACGCTCGGAAACCGGCGGGGTTGCCGTCTATTCGGCGTTTCTCGGCCTGTTGACCATCGGCGCCGGCTCGCTGGCCCTGGATGTGGGCCGCGCCTCGGTGTTGCGCTCGCAAATGCAGAACCGGGCCGATGCCGGCGCTCTGGCCGCCGCCGCGCAGCTGGATGGCCGCGAAGGCGCCCGCGTCCGGGCCACGGCGCTGGCCGTCAACGCAACGAACCAGGTCAGCAATATTCCGTCCGATACATCGGCGCTGGCGGTGGACAACGTCAAATTCTACAGCGAAGTTGATCCCGCCAAGCTGGACGCCGAAGGTGACGAGGACAGCCGCTTCATCGAAGTGACCTTGCAGGAGCGGCAAATCGATTACGTGCTCGCCCGGTTCCTGAATTCTGCACCTGGGAGCGGCAATCACGCGGCCCGCGCCGTCGCCGGCTCGGATCCGTTTATCTGCCACGCGCCGCCCTTGATGATTTGCGATCCCGGCGAGGCGGATGCCAGCCTATCGCCGTTCCTGCCCGCCAATGCCGGCCGGCAAATTCAATTGAAGCCGCCGCCCGCCGGCGGTTCCGCCTGGGCGCCCGGCAATTATGGGCTGCTCGCCTTGCCCGACGGCAGCTCGGGGGCGTCCGATATCTCGGAGGCGCTGGCGGCGGTGCAACCGGAAAACTGCTACACCCTGGATGTATCGACGGCGACCGGCGTCAAAACCAACAAGGTGAAGGACGGCATCAACGCCCGCTTCGATCTGCCCGGCGGCCTGCCGCACCCGGCGCCCAATGTGATGAACTATCCGAAAGATCCGGAAATCGCCGCCGATACCAGCGCCGTCATGGGTAGCGGCAACTGGGATATCGATGGCTATTGGGCCGGCCGCCACGTGGGGCCGCTGCCGACCGACTTGGCGGCGGCGTCCCGCTATCAGGTCTATTTGTATGAGCAGGGGCTGGAATTCGCCCGCAGCGGCAAGCAGACGGTCTATCCCATCGACGGCGCGCTGCCCTCGGGGTTTGCCGTCGTCACGCCGCCCGGCGTTGATATTCCGGCCGATGCGGCCGATCCAGACAATCCCTTTGTCGATGGCGTGCCAAGCACGGCGGTTTCCGAAAACGGCCATGCCAGGCGGCTGGTGCAGATCGCCGTGTTGCAGTGCAGCGCCCTTAGCGTCCAGGGCAGCCATACGTACCCGACGTCGGGGGCCTATATGGAGGCATTCGTTACGCAAACCGTCGAAGATGCGCCGGCGGGGGGCATCTATGTGGAAATTCACCGCCAGTTGACCACCACCAATGATCCGGAGTTTCACGCCAATGTCCGCCTGGTGGAATAACGCGGCCGATGCGCGCGGCAACGCGCTCATCGAGTTCGCCTTCGTGCTGCCGCTCTGGCTATTGCTGAGCACGGGCATGATGGAAGTGGGGCGCGGCTTTTATCAGACCAGCGCCCTGGAGAAATCGGTGCGCGCCGGCGCCTTGTACCTGGCTCGTCATTCCTTTCCGCTTTCAACGGCAACCCTGGCGGCGGCCGAAAATCTGGTCAAGACCGGCAGCGTCGATGGCGGCGATTACGCGGTGTCCGGCTGGCAGAAGACAGACGCCGATCTGCAGATCACATCGCACAGCTTTACCGTCGACGGCGTCGATATTCCGGTGGTGCGCATTCGCGCGTCTGTTCCGTTCGACCCCATATTCGCCACGCTCCCGGACTTTGTCGGGCTCACCAGTTTCACCATGACCACCCAGCACGAGCAGGCCCATGTGGGCGATTAAGCGCTTGCCCAAGTTACAACGCCTGTTCGCCGATTGCCGCGGCGAAAGCCTGATCGGCTTTGGCTTTTTGCTGCCGTTGTTGCTGTTGGTATCGTTTGGCGCGGTGGAA
>Ga0114999_10006348_pt1 | contig 13655 bp, 10 predicted proteins | sample ArcticOcean_MG_C_3_FD_89820 | JGI IMG/M metagenome (GOLD analysis project Ga0114999, IMG submission 89820) | Marine microbial communities from western Arctic Ocean - ArcticOcean_MG_CB8_126 | ecosystem: Environmental > Aquatic > Marine > Oceanic | place: Arctic Ocean: Canada Basin | collected...
AGAGCCAAACCGAGTGGCGAATAATATCCGGTGGAAATCGATGGCGAGTAAACGAGATGTTATCCATCTCGATAGACTATCGCAGATGCCCCTACACGTCCTTCCTGTTAACGTGACAATGCCATGGCGAGGCCGGTGCTTATCTACTTCCAGGATGATTGCGCTTGTTCGGCAAGATGGCAAGCGCTGGCGTGCTCTCCGCCCAACTTTATCAAAGGTGGTTCTACTCTGCGGCAAATATCCTGAGCCAGCGGGCAGCGCGGATGGAAGCGGCAGCCGGTCGGCACGTTGAGCGGGCTCGGCACATCGCCCTTCAGCACCGCGTCGCGGTGGCGGCGCTCCGGGATCAGGCGTGGCACCGATTTCATCAGGCCCTGGGTATAAGGATGCGACGGGCTGGAAAAAACAGCGCCGGCTTCGCCGATCTCGACGATTTTGCCGAGATACATCACGGCAAGGCGGGTCGACATATGACGCACCACCGAGAGTTCGTGGGCGATAAACAGCATGGTCAAGCCAAGCTCATCACGCAGATCTTTAAGAAGATTGAGAATCTGCGCCTGGATCGAGACATCAAGCGCCGCCACCGGCTCATCCATCACGATAAAGCTTGGCCGCACTGCAAGTGCCCGCGCGAGCCCGACGCGCTGGCGCTGGCCGCCGCTCAAGGTGCCGGGATAACGCCCCGCCATGGCGCCGGAGAGACCAACCAGATCGAGTAATTTGCCGACCTCTGCGGTGCGCTCTTGTGGCCCGCATATTTTATGAAATTTGAGCACTTCGCCAATCGTCTGGCCGACCGTCATACGCGGATTGAGCGAAGAGTATGGGTCCTGGAAAACCATCTGCATATCACTGCGCAGCGCGCGCAATTCCCGGTGCCCAAGGCTGGCCAGATCCTGGCCGAGAAAATCAATGCGCCCGGCGCTCGGCCGGTAGAGACGCAGCAGCGCGCGGCCGAGCGTGGTTTTACCGCAACCGCTTTCACCGACCAGTCCGAGCGTTTCAAAACGCCTCACCTCAAAGCTCACCCGGTCCACCGCGCGCAAATGTTGGCGTGGCGCGCCCTGCAATAATTGGGCGAGGGAGCGCGCGACATTAAAATCAATCGCCAGATCCTCGACCGTCAGCACCACATCCTTATCCCGATTGGCCGCACTCATTGCGCACCGCGGGTAATACGTTCCGGATAGAGGCAGGCGGTGTGGTGGCCGGGCGCGACCTCATTGAGCGCGATCGGCGTCTCGGCGCAATCGGACGAGGCATGGGCACAGCGCGGCGCGAACGGGCAGCCTGGCGCCAGATGCAGCAGATCCGGCGGCTGGCCAGATATGGGCACCAGCCGCTCCGCCGCCGCGCCCATATCCGGGATCGAATTCATCAACCCAACTGTGTAGGGATGCATCGGCGCGTCGAACAATGCTTTGGTGCCGGCGCTTTCCATGATCCGCCCGGCATACATCACCGCCACCTGATCACAGGTCTCGGCGACCACGGCCAAATCATGGGACACCAACAGCATCGCCATATGGGTGCGCTCCTGGAGCTCCAGCAGCAAAGCCAGGATTTGATCCTGAATGGTCACATCGAGCGCCGTCGTCGGCTCATCGGCGAGCAACAGTTGCGGCTCGCCGGCCATCGCCATGGCGATCACCGCACGTTGCAACATGCCGCCCGACCATTGATGCGGATATTCTCTGACGCGGCTTTCCGGGCTCGGGATGCCGACCCGGCGCAACAGCTCAACCCCCTGATCGCGGGCATCGCGTTTGCTCACGCCATAATGAACACTCAAGCCCTCGGTAATCTGATCGCCGATGCGGCGCACCGGGTTGAGGCTGGTCATCGGATTTTGAAACACCATTTTAATACGGGTGCCACGCACGCGGCGCATCTCGGCCTCGCTAAGAGTCAGCAGATCGGTGCCATCAAACAATATTTCGCCGGCGCTAATGCGCCCGGGCGGTGAGGGGATCAGCCGCAGGATGGCGCGACAGAGGACTGATTTTCCACTGCCTGATTCACCGACGATGCCAAGCGTCTGGCCGGCGCGCACGCGGATATGAACATCAGCGTTGGCCGCAATCGTGCCCTGCTCAAGACTGAACTCGGTAACCAGCCCGCGCACTTCAAGCAACGCTTGATGATTTTCCGGCATCACAAAATCGCCTGATGGCGCTGGCCGAAACGGCGCGCCAGGCCGTCACCAATTAGGCTGAGCGCCGTGCCAGTGACGACAATGGCAAGGCCCGGCAAGGTACAGATCCACCAATTTTCAAAAATGAAATCGCGCCCCTCGGCGACCATCGCGCCCCATTCGGGTTCGGGCGGCTGAATGCCGAGGCCGAGAAAACTAAGGCCCGAGAGAAGCAGGATATTGAGCACGAAATCGGCCATGGAAAAGACCACCGACGAGCCGATGATATTGGGCAGCGCATGGCGAAAAATAATGCGCGAAGTGGGATAGCCAAGGGTCTTCGCCGCCAACATATAATCCTTGCTGCGCTCGACCAACATCTCAGCCCGCGCCAGGCGGGCGTACATGGTCCAGGCGACAAGAAAGACGGCAATATAAATACTTTGTACGCCGGGCCCGAGAATGGCGATGACGACAATAATCAACACCAGGAAGGGGAAGGCGATAGCAGTATCCAGCAAACGCATCAACACGCTGTCGAGCACGCCACCGTAATAACCGGCCAACGCACCGATGGCGACGCCATAAATCATCGGCACAAAGGTGATGATAAAGCCGACCATAAGATCAATCCGAATGCCGTAAATGACTCGGCTGAAAAGATCGCGACCGAGCTGGTCGGTGCCAAACAGATGGGTGCCGCTCGGTGGCAGAAGAACCCTGTCATAATCCTGAAAATAGGGATCAAACGGCGCCACGAGTGGTGCGAAGATGCCGGCAAGGACGATCACCAACAACATCAACGAGCCAACTTTGAGAGTGACCGACCAGCGCGCGACTTCACGCCGCACGGCTCCCGGAGCAGCAATCAGAATTGCCTGTGTCGGCATCACCTATTTCCTCAACACGCGGCGATCGACCAGCATATAGCTGAGATCAGCCGCAAGATTGGTCAGCATGACAAACAGCGCAAAGACCACCGTCAAGCCCTGAATCACCGGATAGTCGCGCGAGCCAACCGAGCGCACCAGCAGCGAGCCCATGCCCGGAATGGAAAAGACATATTCAACAATCACCGCCCCGCTGAGGAGCCAGCCGATATTAATCGACAGCACCGTGATCGCTGGGATCAGCGCGTTCCGAAGTACATGCTTGAACATGATGCGCCGCGGACTGAGGCCTTTGGAGCGCGCCACCTCAATATAATCCTCGCCCATGACGTCGAGCATGGCAGCGCGCAGTGACGCCACCAAGATGGGTGAGAGAAAGAGCGCAATTGTCAGGCCGGGCAGAAAAAGATGCCACAAATGACCAAAGAAACCTTCGCCGTAACCACCGATGGGAAACCAGCCAAGGCCGAGGCCGAACAACAGGATCAGCAATAAGGCAAGCCAGAAGGGCGGCATCGACATGCCAATCATGCCGCCAATTCGGATGACGTGATCGACCGGGCGGTCATGCTTCATGGCGGCAATAACAGCGAGTGGTAGGGCCACCAACACCGCGAGAACGGCGCCATAAACAATGACGAACACGGTCTTCTCAATACGCTCGCCAACGATTACGGAAACCGGCTGACGCTGAATGATCGAGGTGCCGAGATCGCCTTGCAGCGCGTTAATGATAAATGAGAAAAAGCGCGTGATGGCCGGCCGGTCGAGACCGAACTCGGCATGCAGCGCCGCCAGCATGGTCTCGTTGGCGCGCCCGCCGAGCATCAACATGATCGGATCTCCCGGCACCAGCTCCATCGCCAGAAAGGCGATCAGCACGACCAGGAACAGCACCGGCACCATTTGCACCAGGCGGGAAAGAATATAGGCGAGAAATTGCATCAGCCCGGCCGCAAAAATTTATTTGTACCAACGGGCCATGAAAATGGCCCGTTGTATGTTCCCTCAAACGCCGGGCGGGCGCATCCGCGCTCTTGGCTACCTCGCATAAGCTCGGGCTGTCACTTCAAAAGATCCTCAAGCGCCGGGCGGCCACATCCGTGGCCTTGGCTTGGGCGCGCTTGCCGGAAGGCAATGCGCAACCGCGCATCACCTTCCGGGCAAGTTAGCGAAAACGTTCGCTTCCCGCCCGCTTCCTAGCGATCGAGCCAAACGTCTTTCAGCCACCACGGACCGGTGACCGAATTGTGGAAACCGATCACGTCATTGCGGTAGGCATTGACGAAGGGTTTGAAGTTGAGCGGCACACTATAGGCATCCCAATAGACCTGTTGCTGCGTCTTGCAGTAGAGGTCCTGGCGCACCGCCGGATCGGAGGATTGACGTGCCTCGGTCAACCAGTCGGTCACCTGCTTGTTGTTGTAGTTCGAGAAGAAGCCGCCAAAGACCGTATTATCAGCTTGGATGGAGGCGAGGAAATCCTGATCGTTGGTATCGCTGGTGATGTAAGACACCATCGAGAAGAATTTTCCTTCTTCCAACAAGCCAAAAGCCGTGCCGACATCATACTCAATGATCTCGACATTAAGGCCGGCAGCCTTCCAGCCCTGTTGCAGAATTTGCGCCGTCTGACGGGCAACCGAATCACCGGACGCGGCGATAACTTCAATCACCGTGCCGTCATAACCCGAGCCGTCGACCAGCGCTTTGGCCTTTGCCGGATCATAGGGGATCATCTCAACGGCATCGCAATGATAGTTGATCACCGGCATGAAGGAATTCGGCACCTCGCCATAGCCGAAGAACACCACCTTGAGGATTGCCTCGCGGTTAGCCGCGAGATTGAGCGCCATGCGGATGTCTTTATTGTCGAGCGGCGCCCGGGCATGGTTGAGATAAACATAATCGAGACGAAATGCCGGCGCGACCTCAAGGGTCAAATCGGGATCCGCTTTGATTGATTTAGCCTGATTGAGCGGCACCACGTTGATGACGTCATAATCACCGCTTTTCAGACCGAGAATGCGTGCGTTGCTCTCGGGCACATAGAGCATCTCAACTTTATCAAGATGCGGCTGTGCGTCCCAATAATGCTCATTCGGCACCAGCACCAATTTGCTGCCGCGCTCGAAACTCTCGACCTTGAAGGCACCGGCGCAGACCGGATGCACGCCGAAATCTTCGGGGCTCGCTTCGTAAGTTGCCTTGTGCACGATGTTGGCGGCGAACAAGGACAGGGTGGAGAGTAGCGGTGTAAACGGCGCCTCGAGGGTAATCTTCAGCGTCTTGCCGTCGACCGCTTCGCGCGTCATCGCCGGAAAAACAAAGCCGAGATAGCCTTCCGGGTCGGTTGCCTTATCGAGGGAGAACTGAACGTCATCCATGGTCACCGGATCGCCATTGCTGAATTTAGCATCCCGCAGGTGGAGGGTGTAGATCAGTCCGTCGTCGGAAATATCCCATGATTCAGCCAACGCAGGACGCAGGCCATAACCCGAATCATCCGGCTCAATCAGCGAATCACAGACCTGCTCAATGGCCCAGATCGAGCCATTGTCAGAAATCGTGAAGCCGGTCAGGGAAAGCGGCTCCTCGGGGCGGGCGAATGTCAGCGTGCCGCCTTTTTTTGCTTCTGCCGCCGTGGCGCTTTCCAGCGCCGCCGAGCCGCCGAGCAGCCCAGCCGCCAGCATGGCGCCGGCGGCTATGGCGGCCGTAAAGCCGTACCTCTTTTTAACCTCAGTGCGTTTCATCTCGTTCTCTCCCATGATTGACTAATTGTTGATTTATTGTTGTTGAATTTTCGTCAGATTGGAAACGATGCCTCGCGATTAAAGCGATCCCACATGGCTCGGTAATCGGTATTCTGCAAAAAATAATTGCGCTTCTCCAGCCGTTCGATCCAGGCGCTGGTGACATCTTCCGCCCGGCGCCAGCAATCCTCGGCGAATTCTGCCTGCTCGGCATAGCTCGCTTTTTTCAGCCCCGGCCCATCGGCAAAAAACTGCTTTTCCAAGGCATCAAAATCGGCGCGAATCTCCGGCTTCAGCGCGGCATAATCGGCCATGGCGCGGCGGTGCAGGTGCTCATGGCGCCACCACAGCGCCCCTTCGGTATAGGTACCGAGCGGCGCCGGGCCGACATCAGGCGTCTCCATGCCAAAAAACAGCGGCTTGAAAATCGAAAGATCGGTGCATGACGTGCCGGTCATCCAGACCACAATGCCGTCCGCACTGCTGTCGGTGACCATGGCACCCGTGGCCTGCCACCAGCGGTCTTCTTCCGGTGCGGCATGCATGCAGACTTTGTCCGGCACGCCCGCATAGCAGACATCATAATTTTCTTCATCATCGCCGACATGGCGCAGGATGGCGGCCATATCGGCCACCGTGATCGCGCCCTTGCGGGCGACGAGGCCGGCATATGCAGCGCTCTCGCGCGCCACCGAGCCACTGGCGCGTTCAATTTTTTCATCGGCGAAGCGGGCGCGGAAATTGGGCTTAATTCCATTCTCCCGCGTGAGCGACGAGGTATCCCAATCATCGCTGATTTGATAGCGGTTGGAGATCGCCATCACATCCTCGACCTGGCGCGCCGCCCAATGGCTGCCGGCGCAATTGACCACATAGGCCTCGTTGGCATCGGCGACGAGCAAGCCGGAATCGAACGAATAATTGCCCATCATCTGGCAATTGCCGCCCTGGCCGAAGGTCTCTACATGATGGCCGATAACCTCAACGCCCTCTTTGGCGGTAGTTGCGCGCTCGACCGTGAGGCGTAAGAGATCAAGACAACAGGCGCCATCCGTCTCATTTATCTGATTGCTGAACGCCGCCTCATTGCCGACCGCCACGCCATGTTCATTGGCGCCAAGCTCGGCGCCCCACGCCCAAAAAGATTTACCCAGGATAATCTCATGGGTTTTGCGCGCCTGGGGAATGCTGCGATGGCCGATGCGCACCATGGCGCCCTCACCATATTCATGTGCCGGCATGCGCATCACATGCTCGGCCTCATTAACTTCCGTATCGGCGCTTTTAGCCAGCAACACTGAGCCATCAGCCGTGCTGTTGCCAAGAGCAACAAACGAATCACACATATATATCCCCCGTCAGGCCCGGCTTATTGTCGCTATTCGGGCATATTGATTTTGAGTATGTTCAATCACGCGCGAATTACCAAGCGCTACGTTGCACAGATTGAAAAGGAAACGGGCTTATGCGTGATCTTGAGGTACGGCTACAGGATATTTTGGATGCCTATGTGGCCAAAGGCATCACCGGCGTCAGCGCCGCCCTGCGAATTCCCGGGCGAGAAGCGGATATCCTCATTGCCAGCGGTATTGCCGATAGGAAAAACAACATTGCTATGACGCCCGACCACAGCTTCCGCATCGGCAGTTGCACCAAAACTTTTGTCGCCGCAGCTTTGCATCAATTGGTCGAGGAGGGCACAGTCGATCTCGAAGAGCCGATCACCCGCTGGTTCCCGGACCTGCCGCGCGCAAGCGAGTTGCCGGTGCGCATCCTGCTCAATCATCGCAGCGGCCTGCCGGAATTCGAAAACCACATGCCGATGATCTCGACCAAGCAATGGACGCCGGAGGAGATCGTTGATTTCGCCTTCGCCTCAACGCCCCAGCGCGACCCCTGGGGCGAGATGGAATATAACAATACCGGTTACATTCTGAGCGGCATGATCCTCTCGATAGAAGCCGGCGGCGAAACCTTATCGCAGCAATTGCGCAAGCGCCTGTTCGCGCCGCTCGGCTTGAATGACACTTATTGCGGCACCGATGAGGATTATCCACAACAGCAGGTGGCGCGCGCCTATATGCACGCAGAAGAAAATTCCGGCCAGTGGGATGTGGCCGGCGCGGGTGAGCCGATTGACGGTGTGTGGGATGCCACAGACTGGTTCCCGCTGTCGGGCGCCGGCGCCGCCGGTGACGTGGTCTCGACCGCGCGCGACCTCAGCCATTGGATGGATTGCCTGTTCAACGGCAAGGTGATCGGCCAAAAGGCGTTCGACGAGATGGCCAATAATCTACAGCCGGCGAGCTTCCCCGGCAGCCGCCTGATCCAAAACGGCCATGGCATTCTGGTCTCCGATACCGACGGCCTGATCATCAAAGGCCATCTCGGCCAAATCCCCGGCCACGCCACCGCCATGGGCCACCACGAAGAAACCGGCATCAGCGCAGCCCTAATCCAAAACTCCGCCGCTGGCGATTTTGAATCCTTTTACCTGGCCGGAATTCATGAACCCTTTGCGAGCCTGTTCCGCATGGCTGCGGCATAGAAAAATAGCGCCGAGGATCGTCTCGACGGTGATGCGCTCGATGTCTCTTTTTGGCTAATCTCGGACTCTTTCAGCACACATCAATAACTTCCGCTTTCGGGCGCATAGCAGACATTGATAGGCCAGAACTAAATAGGGGGATGGCTGATCTTACATAGGCCCCTATGCCACATCTTTTCACCCCATGTTTTTAAAGACGGGGGGAGTGCAAACTCTGAGTTTCAACACCCTACGGGTGTGCATTAACGGTGAGTCCCTCCCCCTTAACAATCCCCCTGGCCAACTGTTGTCAGTTGGATCACTTGTTCAAAGAAGTAAGAACGCTCGCCGCTTGGCAGACCAGCGCGCCTTGAAGAAAGGCCCGCTGGGCATTTCAGTGTTAAAGGGTACGCTCCGTCCGTGCTCGCCATGCTCACTACGTTGCGCGTGGCTCTGCGCGGCCCTTGACCCGGACGTCATTGAGAATCGTTGGCTAAATTGAAGAGACTGTTGATGACGAAAAAGAGCGGCGGGAAGATTAGGACTTCCTCGCCTAATTACCGGCGTTGTCGTGTGCATGCAGTGTGCAGATTATTTCGTACATCCAAAATATAAACACCAGATTTATCTAAATATATGAAATATTGGGAGAAATCTGGTGGGCGCTACTGGATTTGAACCAGTGACCCCCGCCGTGTGAAGACGGTGCTCTCCCACTGAGCTAAGCGCCCACTGGGCGCGATATAAGTCCTCTCGGGGGCCTGCGTCAAGCATTTGGGCGATATTTTGGCGGGTGTTGGGCGCTCAGGTCAGGTTGGCGAGCAGGGCCGGGAGTTGGGCGAAATTGGCGAGCACGGCATCGGCGCCGAGTTCGGCGGCAGGTTTTTTGCTATAGCCGTAGGACATCGCCACCACTTTAACGCCGGCATTGCGCGCTGCCGCCACGTCGGTTGCCGTATCGCCGATCATGATGGTGCGCTCGGGCGTGGTGCGGAGTAGGGTCATGGCTTCCTGCAGGTGGCGGGCATCGGGTTTTTTAGCGACCACATTATCGGCGCACAGCACCGCACCGAACAGGTCCGTCAGGCCGAAATGGGCGAGCAGATGCTGGGTCGTCCACACTGTGCGATTGGTGCAGACGGCGAGCGCCATGCCGGTGGCGTGAATTTCCGCCAGCGTCTCGGGCACGGCCGGGTAGGGCACGGTGTTGTCGGTCATGACTTCGTAATAATGGGCCAGCAGGCGATCCACCAGGGGCGGCCACGCATCGTCGGCAAAGCTGACACCGCGCGCCGCCAATACCTGCTCGAGCAGATGGCGCGCGCCATCGCCGGCGCGGCTGCGGTAATCGTCATAACTTACCTGCGCCTGGTCCAGCTCGCCGAGCAGAAGATTGAGGGCGGTGATGATATCCGGTGCCGAATTGACCATTGTGCCATCAAAATCGAGCAGCACGGCATCCCATTGTTTACGCATTTTGGCCTTTTTTTTCGCTTATCAGATGGTAAAGCCCAATGCGGGCTGGAAAACAGATACGAATCGGCGGATCATAGCGCTTATTCACCGAGACTACACAGTGACACAGCTTACTTCCTGGAATTGCCTGAAAAATGACAGAAACAGCTATCGTTATCCTCGCCGCCGGCAAGGGCACGCGGATGAAATCGCGCCTGCCGAAGGTGCACCACGCCATCGCCGGGCAGCCTTTGCTGCACCATGTAGTGGCCACGGCGCGCGGCCTCGGCCCAGAGCGCCTGGTGCTGGTGCTAGGCCCGGATATGGCGGAAGTCGGGGCGGCGCTGCCGCAAGGTTCGCCCGAAGTCGAAATCGCCGAACAGACGAAGCGCCTCGGCACCGGCCATGCCCTGTTGATGGCCGAGCCGGCGCTGGCTGATTTTTCCGGCGACGTGGTGGTGCTTTACGGCGATGTGCCGCTGATCACCGGTGAAACATTGCGCGCTCTGTTGGCGCGGCGCCAATCGAGCGGCGCGGCGCTGGTGGTCTTGGCGTTTGAGCCGGAAGACAGCGCCGCCTATGGTCGCCTCGTGCTCGGCTCGGATGGATCGCTCGAGTGTATCGTTGAGCGCCTTGATGCGGATGAAGCAACGGCGGCGATCACATTGTGTAATTCCGGCATCATGGCGGTCAGCGGCGCGCATCTGTTTGGCCTGCTGAAGGCGCTCGATAACAATAATGCCAAGGGCGAATATTATCTTACCGATATCGTCGCGGCGGCGCGCGGTCTTGGCCTTGATTGCGTGCATGCCATGGCCTCGGAAGAAGAGGTCATGGGCATCAATGATCGCGTCCAACTGGCGGAAGCCGAAGCCGCCCTACAGGGGCGCTTACGCCGCGCTGCGATGGAGAATGGCGCCACCCTGATCGATCCGGCCACCACCTGGTTCAGCTCTGATACGGTGCTCGGCGAGGATGTTATCGTTGGCCCCAATACGGTGTTCGGCCCCGGCGTGCGGGTTGCGGACAATGTCGAAATTCGCGCCTTTTGTCATCTTGAAGGAGCTGAAGTGAGCAGCGGTGCGATTATTGGCCCCTATGCCCGCTTGCGGCCCGGCGCGGAGATCGGCGAAGGGGCGCGAGTCGGAAATTTTGTCGAGGTCAAGAAAGCGCGCGTGGAAAAAGGTGCGAAAATCAATCATTTGAGCTATATTGGCGATGCGCGTGTCGGCGCGGGTGCCAATATCGGCGCCGGTACGATCACCTGCAATTATGATGGCTATGCTAAATCTTTGAGCGATATCGGCGCCGGCGCCTTTATCGGCTCCAATTCAGCCCTGGTGGCGCCGGTGGTGATCGGCGATGGCGCAGTCGTTGCGGCAGGCAGTGTCATCACCAGAGATGTTGCCGCCGATGCCATTGCGGTGGCGCGCGGCAAACAGAGCGAGTACGCAGGTGCTGCGGCCAAGCGACGAACCAAATTAGAGAGTGGGCGTAAAAAGTAGGGCCGGCGCGCGAGCGGCCCGAAACAAGCGCGTGAAAGGATAACAAGCACCGTGTGCGGAATAGTTGGCGTTATGGGCAATGACGATGCGGCGCCGAGAATCATCGAAGGACTGAGGCGGCTCGAATATCGCGGCTATGATTCAGCTGGTCTGGCGACACTGGTCAATGGCGGCATTGAGTTGCGCCGCGCCCAGGGCAAGCTGGCTCAGCTTGAAGCCTTGCTGGCCGAGAGCCCGGTCTCGGGCGCGCTCGGCATTGGTCATACGCGCTGGGCAACCCATGGCGTGCCGAGCGAAAGCAATGCCCACCCCCATACCACCGGGCGGGTTGCTGTGGTGCATAACGGCATCATTGAGAATTTTCAGCCGCTACGCGATGAGCTGGCGGCCAAGGGGCATGAATTTGCCACCGATACCGATACGGAAGTGGTGCCCCAGCTGATTGATTATTTCCTCCAGCAGGGCCTGACCCCGGCGGAGGCGACGTCGCGTGCGCTGGAGCGCCTCGAGGGCGCGTTTGCCCTCGGCATTATTTTTTCTGGCGAGCATGATGTGTTGATCGGTGCGCGGCGCGGTGCGCCGCTTGCTGTCGGCCACGGTAAAGGCGAAATGTTTCTGGCCTCGGATGCCATGGCGCTGGCGCCCTTTACGCGCCGCGTCAGCTATCTCGAAGAAGGTGATTGGGTGGTGCTCGATCGTTCCGGCGCCACCGTGCGCGATGCGGAAGATAACATCGTCACACGCAAAATCACGGTCACCGAGCACGATGGTGCGGCGGTTAGTAAGGAGAATTATCGCCACTATATGCACAAGGAAATTCACGAGCAGCCGGCGGTCATCGGCGATACGCTAAACAGCTATGTCAATCCGGCGACCGGCGCCATCAGCCTGCCGGAATTGCCTTTTGCCCTCGAAGATATTTCCCGCGTTGCCATTGTTGCCTGCGGTACTTCTTATTATGCCGCCCTGGTCGCGCGCTACTGGATCGAGGATCTGGCCGGGGTGCCGGTCGATATCGATGTGGCGTCTGAGTTTCGCTATCGCACCCCGCCACTGGCGACGGGCGGCATCGCTATCTTTATTTCTCAGTCGGGTGAGACGGCGGATACATTGGCGGCGCTGCGCTATGCCAAGCAGCAAGGTCAGAAAATCGTCGTTGTCGTCAATGTGCCCGAGAGCACCATGGCGCGCGAAGCGGACATTGTATTGCCGACCCGTGCCGGGCCGGAAATCGGCGTCGCCTCGACCAAAGCCTTCACCACCCAGCTCGTCACCCTCGCCTGTTTTACCCTCGCCCTGGCGCGCGCCAAGGGCACGGTGGATGCCGCGCGCGAGGCTGAACTCAGCCACGCCCTGGCCGAGGTGCCGGCGCGCGCCGCAGATGTGCTGGCCCATGATGAGCGCATCCAGGGGCTGGCCGAAGCACTCACCCATGCCAAGACGGTGCTCTATATCGGCCGCGGCTCGGGCTATCCGGTGGCCATGGAGGGAGCGCTTAAGCTTAAGGAAATTTCCTACATCCATGCCGAGGGCTTTGCCGCCGGTGAACTGAAGCACGGCCCGATTGCCTTGATCGACAAGGATGTGTCGGTAATTGTCGTCGCCCCGCCGGATGCGCTGTTTGAGAAGACCGCCTCCAATTTGCAGGAAGTGGTGGCGCGCGGCGCTCAGGTGGTGTTCCTCAGTGACGCCAAGGGCATCGCCCAACTCGGCGAGATGGCCCGCGCCTCGATTGAATTACCGGAGGTCGACAGCTTCGTCGCCCCCATCCTGTACACCATCCCAGTTCAACTCTTGGCCTATCATGTGGCCGTCAACAAAGGCACCGATGTGGACCAGCCGCGCAATCTGGCAAAATCGGTGACAGTGGAATAGATTGGGAACAGTTTCACCCTGTAGATTTCTTCTGAATCTCCCTGATTTTCCTTATAAAAATATCCCAGAATACACCCTCAAATTTACCCTGACTTCAAAATTGAAGTTGGGATTTTTGGGCAATTATGGGGTTTATCAGGAGACACTAGGGGAGGATATAAGAGGGAAAAGGGAAAATGGGTGGATGTATAAGGAGATTGCTAAAGATTTGACTGAGAGGGGGTATATGAGCGCTAGAGGAAGGGTTTTGAAGGCAAATCATGTTGAGAGGATGTATAAGAAGTTGTTAGAGAAGAGAGAATGGGAGGGGGAAAGGGATATTGGAATTAGGGATGTAAGGATTGTATATAGAGATTAACCTATTGATATTAAGTGATAATATATAATAAATCCTTAAAAGTTATATTAGGGTGTGTAGAGTATAGTTTTAAGGATTATGAGGAAAAAGGTAAGGAAAAATAAAGGTTTAGGAGATATAGGAAAATCCTTAAAAGTTGTATTAGAGTGTGTAGA
>Ga0114999_10006352_pt1 | contig 13649 bp, 16 predicted proteins | sample ArcticOcean_MG_C_3_FD_89820 | JGI IMG/M metagenome (GOLD analysis project Ga0114999, IMG submission 89820) | Marine microbial communities from western Arctic Ocean - ArcticOcean_MG_CB8_126 | ecosystem: Environmental > Aquatic > Marine > Oceanic | place: Arctic Ocean: Canada Basin | collected...
ATACGCCCGGGCATGAAAGTGCTGCGGCCCGCGCCGCAATGGATGTCGCCGATCTGATCCTGATTCCGTGCAAAATCCAGTCAATGAAGGATTTCGACGCCGCGATGTTGACCATCACGGATGCAAAACAGGTAAACAAGCCCGCCTTCGTTGTGATGAATCAGGTCCCCCCGAACGCATCGAAGCTAGTCCGCAAGCGGCAGATTCAACTGCAGCAGAAATACAACATCGCGGTGCTGTCCAGGTATCTTTCGCGACGCGCTGACTTTGAATATTGTGACGAACGCGGCTTGTCTGCCACTGAATTTAATCCGAACAGTCCGGCCGCCGAAGAAGTGTCCCAGCTCTATCAGTTGCTGCTGTCGATATTCATTATAGAGCGGAGCAAAGAACTGGCCGCGCAATCGGACGGGCTTCAGACCATCGAGGACCCATCGATTATAATCACCGAATCGCAAATCATCGCCGACGCGATTGAACAAGAAGCGCTCGAATCTTCCGATTCGCAGATCATCGAGCGCGAAATCGATCCCGATGAAATCGAAGAGGAACAACCAGAGCCCGAAGAGGCGAATATCACAATCGGTGACATCGACAATGCCGAGCCGGAAGCGGACGAAACGCAGAGCATTGTGGCGCCGGTTGAAGCGGCAGCACTGCAACCCGCTGAGGAACAGGTTGAACAAAGTAAGGCTGAAGTGGGTGAACCAGCAACCACGGAAGTGCAGATCACTGTCGATCCTATCGATCCGGCAACGGCGGATCCGGTAGAGGAACAGATCAGAGAAGGCCAAACGGTCCCTGATGAACCAGCCATTGCCGAAGCCCAGATTACCGTCAACTCGATCAATGTCGAAGCGCAAATAGCCGAGCGCCCTTCCGTGATCGTTGGATTGACTAAACACTAAAGCTTAAAGAATAGGACGAAATGTGCCTGGAAGAAAAAGACAAAAAATCAAGCGACCCGTAGAAAGCGAACACACGCATCAAACGGAAACTGCACTTAATAGGCTACCCCCTAGTAGACAGGGTAAGAAAGCCATCACGGCCTACGTTGATCCGGAGACGCACAAGCAATTGCGTATTCTCGGACTCGACCTCGACAAGTCGAGCCAAGACATAATCATCGAGGCATTGGAGGACTATTTCGAACGACACGGCATGGCTGACTAACTTGCAAGCCTGACCTGGTCTAGTCGGTGACAGCGGCTTCCACCAGGCGCAGCTCATTCTTGTCGCAGTCGATTTCCGCGAGTCCGCCGTAGGGCACAACGTCATCATTGGATCTGTACGGCCAAAGTCCATACAGGTGACGATTGGTAGGTTCCTCAACCCTTGTTCACGATTGACGACATGCTGAATCGCAGCGTCGTAATCGACAAATGTCGACGGATCAATCTACTCGCCTGGTCGTCCGAACAGAATGCCGCCAAGTTGCCCCAGCACGCTTTCCTTTTTTGTTGCGCCACCGCCGATTCGATCATCCGGCATCGGCGTCAAACAACGCTGTCGTCCCAAGCGGAACCGCGATTGGCTCTTCGCCGTGACCCACATGTCTCCCATGAAAGAGCATCATTGAAATCTTCGAGACGAGCAGCATCCGACCCTGGGAGGTAACCGAGCCGGTCGAGCACATGCTTACCGAAGTCGGCTTTCAACCCAAGACTTTCAAGGCATGCGGTCGTCGCCTCGACATCGCTTCGTCCTGGCGTACCGGCCGGCGAAACAAGACGCACCACGTCCACCTCACCGAGTCGTTGGGGCTTGGTGTTCAACCACAAACAGAATGAATGGATAAGCATCCAGCCAATTGTGCGGCAGCCTATCCTTTGTAATGGTCCGGAAACTGCACACGGCGGCTCATCCCTTCCAGCATCGCCTTACCTTTTTCGACATCATATTGATGAAAATCTTGCCCATTTGGTCGCTTCTGTGCCTCGCCTGCGGGTTCGGTATCTAATAGGCTCAGATAGCCCTCTGGCGCCTGAGCAGCGCGCGCGTAATCCGGAGACTTACCCCAAGGCATCGTGTTGTATACGTTCATCAACCGGGCAAAACGTTTAGGGTTTCGCGCCAGCGCTTCATCCGTAACGGTTTCCCGATAGGCTTCCTGGGTTTGCATATGGGGCCGGTTGTACATGCCCAAAATCATCAATCGCAACCCATCGCTTTGTTTTGGATATGAACCGTGCCAAGTGTGGTCGCCCCAAATAATCATGGAACCCGCTTCAGCCTCCACGGCTTGTGCGTTGTCAGCCCAATACTCAGATTCCTCTACCGAGGGTAACCGACGCCACTTGTGGCTGCCGGGCACGAATGACAGCCCACCATCTTCTTTCGAATAGTCCGTTAACAAATAGTTGAAGTTCGCACCATGTGGCTCGACTGCCATCGTCACCATTTCAAACTGCGCCCAATCCGCATGAATGCCGGTGCGCGCCTCCCCTTTGCCTTTCACCCATGCGTTGCACAGAGAGAGAATGCAGTTGGTGCCAACAAGCCATTGAATTAGCCCAAGCGCTGGGGGATGCAGAACGAGCTTTTCAAAAAACGGATCGTCCCAAAGTACGAATCGCATTAACTCCTGACCGTCCGCGAACTTTTCTCCAAGCTGCTCCACGGCGCACTCTTTGCGCTCGCATGCTATTCGTAAAACCGCCTGCTTCGCCTTTTCATGTTGCTCGGCAGAGCCCACCTGATCCGGCGTGAGGACCGTATATCCAAACGCTTCCAGTTCAGCGAGGTTCTCAAGCAGGCCGAGTTGCTTGAGTTCGCGATAAAGCGCCGGTGTGGTTTTTGCAGAAGACCAATCTTCAATTTTCATTTCGTTTCTCTAATTGCCTAGCCACAAAGCCCAGCGATTTAGTTATGTTGTACTGTTGAATTTGTAAACCATGACTATAGCATATTGGAAAGTTATTCCGAAACTGGACACCCCAAGGAGCACCACGCGCGATTCGGGTTGCTTGAAAGGGCCAAATGACGCCTTTAGCTACAGGTCAGTTGCATAGCGGTTCTCACCAACCCTGGACGCGAGACTCCGAAACCTCAACCTTGCCAGGATTCCATCAACCTGCGAGTTACCTCGTGGTCGTTACTGAGGAACAAGCCACTAACAACGCCGAGGACAAAAACATATACCAACACCATATCGATCTAACGTTTCCGTCCCACCAGGCCGACTGCGAACGCGGACGCAAAAATCAGGCTGCCCACGTGCGCCGGATGAATAAGCGGGATGTCGTACAACAAGTATAGCCGGGGGATGTGTTAAGCGGCGCAAGCGTGGATGGATGATGACGAAATATATGCTGATCCAGACGTCTCTCCTGGGTCGAAAAGACGATGTCTACGAACGATTCATGCGCTGCGGACGCATGCTGCCTGACGGACTCATCTACATCTATAGCTGGTTAGAAAAAGACGGCGCAAGGTGCTTTCAGCTCATGGCGACCGACGACTACAGATTGTTCAAGGAATGGATCGCGCATTGGAGTGACACGACCCACTTTGAAATAGTTGAGATCGGACGAAAACCGATTAAGTGACTCTCCCCAGCCATCCCGCGAACGCAATCGGGCCACTCGATGTGGTCGAAGAAATCGCACCCATCTCCTCAGAACAGACAAATCTGATTTCTTTTGGCAGACTTCTCCAACCCTTTTGGGATATGAGCTTGGCGATCGAGATCAGGCAGGCGATCAAAGACGACGTAGAAACGCTAGCGGACATATAGAATCATTATGTGACCGAAACGCCTTTCACGTTCGATCCGGATCTAACAACTATCGACGAACGGACCATTTGGTTGTCGCAATATGCTGACGGTCGGCCACATCAACTATTCGTAGCCAGTCACGACGGCGCCCTCCTAGGTTACGCCGAGAGCGGACAATTCAGAGAAAAGAAAGCCTACGAAACATCCGTCGAAACGACCATATATCTCCACTCCGATGCCAAACACAAAGGGGTCGGTACACTTCTTTACACCGCCTTGTTCCGAGCGATATCGCCATCGGATGCGCATCGAGCGTACGCTGGCATCACGCTACCGAATCAGGCCTCTGTCGCGTTACATGAGAAATTCGGAACTCAATCACTCGGCGTTTACCGAGAGCTCGGCCGCGAATTCGGCAAGTATTGGGATGTTGAGTAGTTCGAGAACAGCCTAGCTAGTTCCTGTCCAGAAATGGCATCTCGCCAATCTACGATTGGCGCAGGCCATCTTCTTCTCAACGGTTTCCTTACGGAAACCCCCCAACCACCTCGGTTTTTACCTCGGACTCCTGTCCTCGCCTAGTGCGGTCTCAAAATGCTGCGCATTTTGGACAAGCACTAGCTAAAGGTTGGTTCGGTAATCTCCTTCGATCGCTGCGTCGATTTCCCTCGCGACGGATCTGTCCATACCCTTGCGCTTTGCAAACATCTCCCCGAAAGACACCTTGTATCGTTCGCCCCAGGAATCGGGTTTCCACAAACCTGACCTCAGGAAGGCTTTGGCGCAATGAAAGAAACACTCTTCGACCCTAACCCTGATACCGAGCACGGCAGGCTTGCCTCTCGCCGCAAGGACCTCGAGCAAAGCCTTGTCATTACAGAGTTCTGCCTCGCCATTGATTCGTAGCGTTTCCGAGGTATTGGGAATCAAGAAAAGGAGCCCGACTTGCGGATTCCGCAGAATGTTCTTGTGACCATAGGCGAGCTTATTCCCGGGCCGATCTGGTATCACTAACGTCGAGTCGTCTTCCACCAGAACAAACCCTGGCGCATCTCCCTTGGGAGAGGCGTCCACCCGGCCAGTATCATCCGCAGTCGAGAGCACGACAAATGGAGAACGTGCAATAAACGCCTTAGCGAATTCATCCAGGTGATCTATGTTCTTGTCTTGCAATCCCGGATGAGGATCACTAATGACTTCTCTCAGCTGATCCAACGTTTCTATTCTGGACATGTTAGAACTCCCTCACGCTAGCGCCTCACACAGGCAACCAGTCAAGTGTAACGGAGGTGTTTACCGCTCTCATTCATTATTATCAGCCGCATATTCAGCATTGACGAAACTGGATATTATGTGCAATACGCGTCTGTCCAACACTCGAAAAAAAAGAGGACCCGATGTATTCCAAAGTCACTTATGGGATTCCGATCCGCGCCAGTAAGCCGCTCACAACTCAGCAGGTGAATGAATTCCTCGCTGAACCTCGCAACTGCATTCTCGGAACCACGAACCAGGACGGATCGTCTCAGCTCACGCCCGTGGGCTTTCTATGGGACGGCACGGCGTTCTACATCATCGCGGACAAACAACGGCATTGGGTCAAGAGGAACCTCCAGCGTGACCCACGTATGAGTCTCGTTGTGGATCAAGGCGATGAGTATCGAGCCGTCGTTGCCAAAGGTAAGGCAGAGATTCAAGACCAAGCAATCGGCGAGATGACGAAACAAATCTTGGTGAAGTACTTTGGCGAAGAGACCGGTGCAGCCTATTTCGACGAGCTAGAAGAACGAGAGAATCCGAATCGGATCTTGGTGGTCCTGAAACCGGATCAAATACAGAGTTGGGCGCGCGATGACGGGGAAGAGAATTAGGATCACCCTAGCGTCGAGCCTCCATCGACGCAGATCGTCTGGCCGGTTATGTACCGGGCCTCGTCGCTAGCGAGATAAAGCATGCAATACGCAATGTCCTCCGGAGCGCCGATGTAACCTACCGGGATCTCATTCGCGATCTGCTGTTTGCTTTCTTCGCTCGACATCGAATCCATCGCTGCAGTCTGGATGTAGCCGGGCTCGACACCGTTGACCGTGATGTTGTCTCGCGCGTGTTCGAGCGCAGCGGTTCTTATGAACGCATTCACACCCCCCTTGGATGCCGCATAGTACGAAGTGCCGGGCATGACCATGCGCGGCCCGGTGATTGACGAGGTGAACAACAAGCGTCCACCACCCTGCTCCTTAAAGAATGGTATGACGGCTTTCGACAAGCGAAAGCACGCTTTGAGATTCACAGATAGGACAGTCTCAAGATCTTCCTCCGAATATCCTTCCACCGGTCCGAACAGGAACGCGGCCGCGTTGTGCACCATGATGTCGATGCCGCCCCATTTATCCGCAGTTTCAGCGACGGCGCGTTCAACGTTTTCGAGTTCACCAATGTCCACCGCGCAAAGGGCTGCGGTGCCACCTGCCTGCTCAATGACTTTGACCGTTGCCTCGCCGTGACTTGCCGTGCGCGTGGCTACCATGACTTTCGCACCAGCCGCCGCAAAAACCTGCGCGATACCGGCACCGATGCCGCGCCCTGCGCCAGTGACGATTGCGACTTTGTCTTCGAGTTTTCCGAACATCAGTTACTGGCTCCCGGGTTACAACAACCGGCCGTTATACGACAGTCAGCGTAGCCGCACTCGGCGCAGTCGCAAAGCGTTGCCGATGACACTAACAGATGATAATGACATCGCGGCGGCGGCGAACACCGGCGATAGCAGCACTCCGAAAAACGGATAGAGAATACCGGCTGCGATGGGGACACCAGCTGTATTGTAGAAGAACGCGAAAAATAGATTCTGGCGAATATTGCGCATCGTGGCATGTGACAAACGACGCAGTTTTACGATGCCGTTGAGATCGCCCTGCAGAAGCGTCACACTTGCGCTTTCGATCGCCACATCGGTACCTGTACCCATCGCGATTCCGACATCTGCGGCCGCGAGCGCCGGCGCATCGTTCACGCCATCTCCTGCCATTGCAACAATGCGGCCTTCGTTACGTAGTTTACTAACGACAGCTCTCTTCTGATCAGGCAGAACGTCTGCCTCAACCTCGGCAATGCCGAGCTTGCGGGCAACCGCTGTGGCCGTAACGAGATTGTCCCCCGTGAGCATGATCACTTTAACGCCCTCCGCGGCCAGCGCAGCCAGTGCACCGGGAGTCGATTCTTTGACAGGATCGGCGATGCCGATCAAGCCGGCCGCTACGCCATCGACCGCGACGAATATCGCCGTGACACCCTCTGCGCGCAGCTCGGCTGCACTTTCATCGAGGTGCTCAACGACCACCGACTTCTCACGCAGAAATCGCGCACTGCCCACGAGCACTGTGCGTCCTTCGATGTCGCCCTGAACGCCTTTGCCCACTGGTGAGTCGACGTTCGAAGGCTCGCCCAGCGTGAGTCCTCGACTTATTGCTTCGGCGACCACCGCCGCGGCTAGCGAATGTTCGCTAGCGCGCTCGACACTAGCCGCCAGCCGTAGCACTTCCAAGTCATCTTGATCCGTTGTCGGGCGGATGGCGACAACGCGAGGTTTACCCTCGGTCAGCGTGCCCGTCTTATCGACAACCAGCGTATCGACCTTCTCCATGCGTTCAAGTGCTTCGGCATTCTTGATGAGGATACCCTCCTTCGCGCCTTGACCAACCCCGACCATGATGGACATTGGCGTCGCAAGGCCGAGCGCACACGGGCACGCGATGATCAATACCGCGACCGCGGCGACCAATCCATACCCCATCGCCGGCGCGGGACCGACTACTGACCACACGATGAACGCAACCACTGCGATCGCGAGCACCGCCTGTACGAAATAGGCTGACACGCGATCCGCCAGCTTCTGGATGGGCGCGCGACTACGCTGCGCATCGGCAACCATCTGTACGATCCGCGCAAGCATCGTGTCCCGCCCGACCTTCTCAGCTCGCATCAACAAGCCGCCGGTTTGATTGATCGTGCCGCCAACCAGCTCCGCACCAGGTTCCTTGGTAACTGGCATCGATTCGCCAGTGATCATGGATTCGTCAACAGCGCCGCGACCTTCTCGCAATACGCCGTCCACCGGAACTTTTTCACCCGGTCGCACCCGTAAGGCATCACCAACCACGATGTCCTCTATCGGTACCTCTTCGTCGCTACCGTCATCGAGTACACGACGTGCTAGTTTGGGCGACAGGTCGAGCATTGCGCGAATCGCGCCTCCCGTAGCCGCGCGCGCGCGCAGCTCAAGCACCTGTCCTAACAACACCAGCACCGTTATAACCGCCGCTGCCTCAAAGTAGACTGCAACCACGCCGTCCATTGATCGAAACGCAGGAGGAAAGATCTGCGGCATTACCGTCGCCACGACGCTATAGATCCACGCCACCCCAGTACCCATTGCGATCAGCGTAAACATGTTGAGATTACGCGTTTTAAGCGACTCCCAACCGCGCTGTAAGAAAGGCCAACCGGCCCAGAGCACGACAGGAGTCGCCGACAGCAATTGAATCCAGATGTTTACGCGGGTATCAATCCAGTCCGTGAGGTTGGTGACGTGGCCGCCCATCTCGAGGGCAAACACCGGCAGCGCTAACACAAGACCGATCCAAAATCGTCTCGTCATATCCGTGAGTTCCGGATTTGCCTCGTTGCCCGCAATCGGCATCATGGGTTCAAGCGCCATGCCACAGATGGGGCAAGCATCGGGGCCGGGTCGCATGATCTCGGGATGCATCGGACACGTCCACTCGATTCCAGGCGGAACGTTAGGTGCCCCCTTCTCGCGACCAACGGAATCTCCAGCGAGGAAGTGCATCGGCTCAGCCTCAAATTTCGCGCGACACCCGGCACTGCAAAAGTAATAGGGCTTGTCGAGATGAGAAACCTGCAGTGTCGCCGGTTGGATCTCGACAGTCATCCCGCACACGGGGTCCTTGGCAGTCGGATTGCCCGGCAAGTCGGGATGCTCCGTGTGAGGGCTGTGAGGATTCATGTAAGCTCCTTTCCGTACTCAGTGATTTTCAGGTGTGCTACTGATGTGCTACGAGGCGAGTCCGGTGGGTCAACGAACCTAGAAAGCCCTAGAGAATGGTAGCTAGGGGGAGACTTGAACTCCCGACCTCAGGATTATGAATCCTGCGCTCTAACCAGCTGAGCTACCTAGCCACGTTCTCAAACTACCATGCCTCATGCATGGGGCTGCGCATTTTCCTTATCCCACCAATGGCTGTCAATCGAGGGATACCCGTCCGTGATTGACCCGCCCACTAGAACACAACAAGATAGCGACACGCCTGCACCGGAAAACAGTAAATGACACGATTGCTAGCGTGTTCGTTAGCTCTCCGAGACCCGCCTGTGTTAATACGCGAATCCCTTCCGACGTGAGTTCTAAGCTCGTGAATTGCCCCGATAGACACTGTTCAGCATCCCCGTATCGATCACATAGACCTTGCCCTGTAGACGCATACCACCTCGCGCTCCGGCGTCGGGGTGTGACCCACGACGACACGGCGCACGCCGAGTCGTGACGAGTAGCTGGTAAGGCGCGGCCCTTCAATCAGTGGACGGCACCCTGCGGTACCCTGGTACCACAAGGGTCCGTTTGCGCCGAGCACGCTCTCGCTGGCAGCGTCGACGAAGGCGTCCGGCAAACCCACACCCTCTTCAGTTTCAATATGTTGCAACAACGCCGTACGAGGGACAATGACTCCACTTGCTGTGAGTTGTTTTTCTAAGGTCAATACTTGGGAGCGTCTCATATTCGCCCGTTTGTTAACATCGGCAACGCTGGAAAACCCAGAGCTCACGCCACCGCGCCTAATAGAGTGGGTCGTTGATACGGATCGCAAACGGCAGGCTCAACAACCAGCTGCCGTAGTCTCCTTCGGAGGAGAATGCAGCCGCATGAGCAAATCCATCACCTTTCGGGAGTCAGGACCGCGGTCCAGCAGGTCGCCGAGACTTACCAAGTGAGTGTTACCGCCAGCTCGCCATTCGTCTTTGTCGTTAATGACCCCTATGCCAAGAAGCAGACTGTGAAACTCGCTGTCGGCGCCATGTATGTCACCTACCGCAATTATCCGCTCGACGTTGTCGAATTCATTAGCTTGCATGTCCACCGACAGCATGCCCCGCAAGAATCCTCCAACCAAGGCGACGCTTCGAACCCAAAATCGGCAAAACGTCGTTTGCGGTGTCGCTCTAGCCAAGTCTACTAGCCATCTTGTCGGAGCGGCTTTGGCCGCGATCTTTGCCCGCAGAAACGGTGGCTCTCAGGCATATTCTGGGCTAATGCCCCTCCCACACCATTTAAACGACACCCTCTCAAGAGCTCCACAGCGGCAATATGCCTCAAAAGGCAGTCTGCACCGCCAACCACTGCCCCTGGATTATCTCAACAAGCTCGAGCAGGGTATGCTCGAATTCGTTATTGAAGAGGCAATATCTTGAAAGCTCGTATCACAGCGTGTTTAGCACTTCTGGTCATCGCATTGCCGATCGCCTACGCGGTGCATCTTGGCCAGACGCCTGGCATGCGCGGATTGCCTACCATCCCGCAAGAGCCGGCTTTGCGTAAGCAGGTGTTCCTCGAATATCTAACACCGGTCGTGCGTGATCAAAACGACGACATTCTGGAGGATCGAGCGCTACTGCTCACGCTATCCAAGAAGCAGCAACTCGGGTGGTACGACACGCTTCGTTGGCAAAATTTGGCTGAACGATACCGGGTCGATATCGAGCTCGATCGCGACGAAGTCTCCGCACAACTCATGCGGCGAATCCATCCACTCCCACAGGGGCTCGTCCTAGCCCAAGCGGCCAAAGAATCGGGCTGGGGGAGATCGCGTTTTGCTCGAGAAGGCAACGCAATATTCGGTCAACGATGCTTCAACAGAGGATGCGGCATTACGCCAAAAAAACGCGCCGCAAAGTTTTCTTTCGAAGTTGAATCGTTCGATTCGGTTGCCGCATCGGTCGAGAGCTATTTGCTGAACCTAAACAACCACGAGCGATACGTTGACCTGCGGCGCGAGCGTGGACGCCTCATCAATGCAGGCCAAGAGGTAACAGGGACCGCGCTCGCTGCATTTACCGGCGCCTACTCAGAGCGCAGCGACGCATACGTGCAGGAGATCATCGACTTGATCCGCCGCAACAAGCTGGACATCAATGGCTAAATGCACCGCGGGTTTGCTCGGTTTGGTGAATTTGTTTTTGCTCTGCAGCCCAGCGATTGCTGAAAACAAAGCGGTCATTCTTGCCTACCACCACATCGCTACGGATACGCCTGCAAGCACTACCATTGCACCCGACGTATTCGAGCAACATCTCGACCTACTAGGAGCCAACCAGTTCAATGTGTGGCCTTTGACGCGCGTTCTCGAAGCGCTCGACAACAACGAGTGTGCCACCGCGAACCGTCGCGATGACTTTTGATGATGGTTACAAGTCCGTCTACACAACGGTGTGGCCGTCACTCACAAAACGCGATCTCCCATTCACTGTGTTCGTGACGACGGGTGCGGTTGACCAAGAGATGCCGGCCTACATGTCGTGGTCAAATCTCAAGGAACTCGCGCAAGCAGGCGTCGATCTAGGCAACCATGGCGCGGCACACGTCCACGCCCACGATGTCTCTCGCGAGACCTTCCGTGGGGACCTAAGACGGGCGCAAACGCGCCTGATCGCACAAACTGGGGCCACACCGAGGGTATACGCTTATCCGTACGGCGAATTCAACCGCGAGCTGGGGCAAATTGTCAGAGTAGACGGCTTATACGGTGTCGGGCAACAGTCGGGAGTCGTTGGCAACAATGCCAATTTTAGTAGTGCTCCTCGATTCCCAATTTCCCCAAACTATGCGGACGTTGACAGCTTTATGCTGCGCATCAACGCATACCCGCTAGAATTCGAAGTGATTGAACCCGAATCCAGGCTGCGCCGGGCAAACGAACCCAATCCACGTTTAGTGGTCGAATCGCTCAATGCAACCTACTCGGCAGAATCGTTGAACTGTTTTTCGAGCACGGGCCAAGCACTCAAAAAATCGGTCCTCAGCGCCACTCGCTTCGCAATACGCGCACCGGGTAAGATAGGACGCGGACGGAGTAAATACACCTGTACGGCCCGAGTCCCAGGCATGGATGCTTTCGCCTGGTACAGCCATCTATGGATTGCCCGGTAATTGATTCAACCAGTGTTTCGACAAGGAATGTCATGAGAATCCACTTGATCGCCTTAATGCTCGCAACCTGCGCCACTGCCCATGCAGACTTCGAACAATGCAAGGCCGACCTCAGCGTTTTGGCTTTAAGCGAGGGGATCTCGAATCAAACCGTAGAGCAAGTATTTGCCGACGTTCAGCAAATCCCACGAGTCATCGCGAACGATCGCGCGCAACCCGAGTTCACGCAGACGTTTACCGAATACTACGAGCAGCGTGTAACGAGGCGGCGTGTGCAAGAGGGTCGTCGTAAATTGCGACAGCACGCGGATCTGCTCAGCACGATTCAACATCAATCAGGAGTGCCTGCGCAATACCTGGTCGCGCTTTGGGGCTTAGAGACAAACTTTGGCGCCTATTTCGGCAAACTGTCGATTCCCAGCGCGCTCGCGACGCTCGCTTGCGATGATCGCCGCCCCAAGTTTTTCCAACGCGAGTTTCTTGCCGTTCTGCAAATTGTCGATCGCGGAGATATCGCACCCTCGGCGCTAACCGGTTCCTGGGCTGGCGCTATCGGACACATGCAGTTCATGCCGAGCACGTTCCTCGCCCACGCCGTCGACGCTGACGGAGACGGGCGCCGTGACCTGATGGGTAATCTGCCGGATGCATTGACGTCGGGGGCTAGTTATCTTGGCTCACTAGGTTGGCAAACCGGATACCGCTGGGGGCGCGAAGTGTTGCTCGACGCGGACTTCGACTACACCTTGGCAGGGCTTGATGGATGGCAGCCTGTGTCCGCGTGGCGAGAACTTGGCATGACAGATGTGTTTTCCAACCCATTGCCCGACACCGACGTCAGCGCTGCCCTGCTCGTGCCGACCGGACATCAAGGTCCCGCATTTCTCGTATACCCCAACTTCCGTGTGATCATGGGTTGGAATCGATCCGAAGCGTACGCGCTGGCGGTCGGCCACCTCGCCGACCGCATTAGCGGCGCCGGACGATTGCACAAACGACTTCCCACGATTGAAGATTTGCGATTGCCTATCAAAGAAGTACGGCAACTACAGGAATCGCTCACCGCACTTGGCTTTGACGCCGGTACGCCCGACGGCATCCTCGGTCCAGGCACGCGCAAAGCCGTGAGCGCTTTTCAGGATGCCAATGATCTGATCGCGGACGGCTATCCTGATCAAGCCACTCGCGACCTTCTCTTCAATCAGTGAGAAGCCTCTTCAATGAGACGTTAGGGCGGAAACGTCTTGAATAGTAGAGGTACCGCCTGGGCAATCACTTCACCGGCGGTATCTCGGTCAGGCGTATAGAGGGAGCGTTCGACCCAGCCACGCCATATTGGCTTGCCCAGGTGATACACGTCAGCTGCTAGAAACCCCATCGTCTGCATCTCGACCCCTGTTGCCGATGTTAGATCGATGTGCTCCCAGCATCGGGTTCCCTGGCACGGCAACTCATTGTTAGTGACCGAAACGACCTCCCGCCAAACACGCAACGTCAGCGCTGCTTCCACATCCGTCCACTGGGCGGATTCCCTGCGTTCGACAAACTCGAGCCCCTTCCCGGCAAGCTCCGCAACGACCGCGTCCCGCAGTGCACTTTGCATGATCGGGCTGACATAACTGGTCGAGTCGATCACATCTATCTCGCTGAAATCCCGCCAGGTGAAGCTGGTCTCTGCATCGAGGTAACCCTCAGAGACGACACACGTTG
>Ga0114999_10006353_pt1 | contig 13649 bp, 9 predicted proteins | sample ArcticOcean_MG_C_3_FD_89820 | JGI IMG/M metagenome (GOLD analysis project Ga0114999, IMG submission 89820) | Marine microbial communities from western Arctic Ocean - ArcticOcean_MG_CB8_126 | ecosystem: Environmental > Aquatic > Marine > Oceanic | place: Arctic Ocean: Canada Basin | collected...
ACCGGCCAGTATGCCACGCTCGTGCCAGGCCGCCAGTAGCTGCTGTTGGTTCCAGCCCAGGTCGGTGATATTGGCGACGACAAAGTTGGTCGGGCGCGGTGGTTGTTCAGCGGACAATCCGTCGATGGCATTGAGCCCGGCATGCAATCGTTTCGCATTCTCGTGATCTTCGGCCAGGCGCTCGATGGAGCTCTCGAGGGCGACGATACCGGCGGCGGCGATGACACCGACCTGGCGCATGGCACCGCCCAGTAGCTTGCGCGCACGATAAGCCTCATCGATGAAAGCGCGACTGCCGCACAACAGCGAACCAACCGGAGCGCTCAATCCTTTGGAAAGACAGAACATGACCGAATCGACGGGGGCAACGAGCTCTTTTACATCCACGCCGAGAGCGACGGCCGCATTGAAGATGCGGGCACCGTCGATATGGATCTTGAATCCTTGCTCATGAGCCGCATCAGCGACCGCCTTGGTCTCGGCCGGCGTCACGACATGGCCGCCCGCCATGTTATGCGTGTTCTCGATACAGACCAGACGTGCGCGGGGCAGGTGTGGATTGTCCGGGCGTGCGAAGTCAATGACCTGTTGCGGTGCCATTACGCCGTCAGTACCGACGACGGCTTTTGCGGAAAGTCCCGCCAGCACGGCGTAGCCTCCGGCTTCCCAGTTGTACATGTGGGACTGGTGTTCGAAGAGCACCTCCTCACCTGCACGCGAATGAGCCATCAGCGCGCAGGTATTCCCCATGGTACCGCTGGCGACAAACAGCGACGCTTCAGTGCCAACGATCTGCGCCGCCAGCTCTTCGAGGCGGTTGACGGTCGGGTCCTCCGACTTTACGTCGTCGCCGACCTCGGCGTTGCGCATGGCTTCGCGCATGGCCTCAGTGGGATGGGTAACCGTGTCGCTGCGCAGATCTATCGTCTTGGACATTGATCTCGTCGCCTGGTGATTTGTGATTGGTGATTGCGGATGGGTGGGTGACAGTGAGAGACGGCGGCCATTGACTCGCGGATTTGAGTCGGCGTACAATCAGTTGGTCCACAGCAGCGAAAAATTAACCTCGGCACGGGTGCCTGTCTAATGGCTTTCTCTCCCAGAGGTACGTGTCACCGCCCGACCGTGACGGGCCGGCGAGGCATGATCACCTCCGCTCATCCGCTGGCGTCGGTCGCGGGTCTACGCATCCTCATGGCTGGCGGCAATGCAGTCGATGCGGCGATCGCCACCGCGGCGGCGCTCAACGTCGTCGAACCGTTCATGTCGGGCCTTGGCGGGATCGGCTACATGAACATCTACAACGCCTCGCGCAACGAGCACCAGATCCTCGATTACGTTGGCCTGACCCCGCGGGCGGCCGAGTTGTCGTCGTATACCGATGAAGACCAGATCAACAGTGGCCCGATGTCGCCGATTGTTCCGGGAGCATGTGGCGGCTGGCTGGCAGCGCTCGAACGCTACGGCACCATGGATGCGGCAACCGTGTTCGCGCCAGCCATTGAATACGCCGAACAAGGTTTTGGCATGACCGCGACCGGTAGCCGCTTCTTCGGTGCCGCGGCCTCGGGGTTGCGCCCCTCCAGCGCCGCGACCTATCTGTTCGACGGACGCGCCCCACAACCCGGCGAAGTCCTGGTGCAGGCGGATCTGGCCCAGACCTACAGAGCGATCGCCGCCGACGGGCCCGATGTCTTCTATCGCGGTGCCATTGCCGACAAGATCGTCTCCTACATGCGTGACAGCGGCGGCTTGCTGACGCACGAGGATCTCGCCGATTTCACCCCTGCCTGGCTCGACCCCGTGGACATCGACTACAGAGGCTTTCGCATCTGCGTGCCGCCGCCGCCCTGCCAGGCCGTGCAGTACCTGCAGACCTTGAATATCATGGAGGGATTCGACGTCGGCGAAATGGGTCACAACAGCTCGGCGACCCTGCACACTTTTCTCGAAGCCGCCAAGCTCGCCATCGCCGATCGAGTGGAATACGCCGCCATCGCCGAGCCACCGACCGCCGGTTTGTTGTCCAAAGCCTACGCGACTCAGAGGCGAGCATTGATCGGTGACCGTGCGCAACCCAGAAGCGAAACCTACGTCCCCACCGGCTCCGGTTCAGAGGTGGGGCCCGGCGATCCGTATGCCTGGATGAAAACGGAGTGCACGACCCATTTCGACGCCATCGACGATCGCGGTAACGCCGTCAGCGTCACCCAGAGTCTGGGTAGCTCCTTTGGCTCGGGAATGGTGGTACCGGGTACCGGCCTGGCGTTGAACAACTTCATGAGATGGTTCGACATGAATCCCCAGAGCCCGAATGCCATCGCTCCGGCCAAGAAGAACGAGATGTGCATGTCCCCTGTTCAGGTATTCGATGACGCCGGGTTGCGCTTCCTCATCGGCACACCTGGCAGCTATGGCATCATGCAAACGACTCCGCAGATGATCATGAACATCATCGACCACCGCATGAACATTCAGGCCGCGATAGAGGCGCCGCGGGTGCGTTCGACTCAGGGACTGGAGGTGATAGCGGAGACGCGAATCGACGGCGACGTCCTGGCCGAGCTTGAGGCCAAGGGACATCGTTTGGTGCTGGACGGGGGCGATTGGACGCCAGCGGTCGGCGGTGGACAGGGCATCTACGTTGACGCCGACACCGGTACGTTCGTCGGTGGCGCCGACCCACGGCGGGATGGTTATGCCGTTGGCTGGTAAGCCCCTCAGCAGCAAGGACGCGCCCATGGGTGAATCTCCATCGGCGAACTTCGAGACCGAAGCGCACGGATCTCGCATCGAAGTCATTAACGTTGACTGCGTCGAGGGCATGCGTACCCGGTTGAATGCGGGATCCGTCGACGTTGTCGTGACTTCGCCTCCCTACAATTTGGGTACAGACTACTCCGGCTACGACGACACCATGGAGCGCGGCGATTACCTCTCTTTCATGAGCAACTGGGCAAAGGTGGTGCGCGAAGTTCTCAGCGACGAGGGTTCCCTTTTCCTCAACATCGGCGGCAAACCCTCGGAGCCCTGGGGACCGTTCGAAGTTCTGCACACCTTACGCGAACACTTTGAACTGCAGAACGTCATTCACTGGATAAAGTCGATTGCGATTCAGAAGGAGGACGTGGGTCGCTATCCGGGGATCAGTGCCAACGTCTCAGTGGGGCACTATAAGCCCATCAACAGCCCGCGCTACATCAACGACTGCCACGAGTACATTTTCCACTTGACCAAGCAGGGAACGGTCGAGTTGGACCGCCTGGCTCTGGGCGTGGAGTACCAGGATAAGTCCAATGTAGGTCGCTGGAGCGGTGGCGGTGGCGAAGATTTGCGGTGCCGCGGCAACACCTGGTTCGTACCGTACCGCACTATTCAGAGCCGCGCCAAGCAGAGACCGCATCCAGCTTCGTTTCCGGTGAAAATTCCGAAAATGTGCGTGCAGCTGCACGGTACCCAGCGCGCCAACCTGGTTGTCGATCCATTCCTCGGAATCGGCAATAGCGCCGTCGCCTGTGTCGAACTTCGAGACATCGATTTCGTCGGCTTCGAAACAGACCCCGACTACTGTGCGCAGTCGCGCGCGTCCATCGAAGAGGCCCTGGTCAAGTAGTAGACCGCCCCTAGCGCGACTCTTCCTTGACCTCTCCCCAGCTGCGCGCTCCAACTGAAGTCGCCGGGTCTTCCTCAGCGATGGCAGGAAACTCATCAACATCAGGGCGGCCGTCGTCATCCTGCTGGTGTGCATGTCGACGTTGCTGGATGTCGTAAAAACGCACTAGCTGCTCCTCGGTCAGAATCGCCTCGAAGGTGGCTTTGTGATCGAGTCTCAGTTGGTGAATTTTTTCTCGCGAAGGTACTTCCTCAGTCTCTCGCAGGCCTTGTAGTGAGGCCCGCTGCTGCTGCAGCAGATCGCGCCATTTCCGCGCCTGATCCGGAGTCAGCTCTAGTGCGCTTGCCAGTCGCTCAAAGCGGTGATGCGGTCTGTCGCGCTGACTCTGGAGCCGACGCTCAGCCAGGTAACGGTGAGCTCGATCAAGTAGAGCGACCTGCTCAGGAGTCAACGCCACGTCCCTCGACTGGCGATGCGAGTTCATGATCTGCAGGACCATGGATCGGCGTTCCTCCCGCGAGATAATGCCGGCGTTCACTTCTTCGCGAATATCCTGGAGGCGAGCCTGAAGTTCCGCTCGCAGCTGTCTGAGAATAGCCACTTGATCTTCTGAGAGGTTCAGGGCATTGCGCAGTCTGGCACGGAACGCTTGCATGTCAAAATCGGTCTCGACGACCTCTCGATCGGCTAGCGGACGATCGCTTACCACCCTGCCTGACGATGCACGATCGGCTGGCGCACGATCGCTGGATCGACGAACGGATTCAGACTGCGCCAGTGCAGGGTGTACGAACGCCACCATGGCGACGACTGGGAGTATGTATTTGATGTTGATTTTCATGGCACCTGTTCCTTCGGCAAGACGCAGCTGGTGAAACGATCCTACGCACCCTTCTTGTTAGACACCCTGTGCCCTCGAAAAGTTTATTGGGCGGCTAAAAGACTTATCAGACTCGATAAACCCGTTTTGAGCGATCCTCATTCTCTTCCTCTTCCTCCCCGCGACCGGCGAGCATCTTGCTCGTCCACTCTTCAATGCCGGCACGTTCCTCCCGGGTAAGATCCGGGTACAAGTTGTGTAGACGCCGTCTGAGAAATTGCTGGACCTTGTTGCGGCCGTCGCGCTCATCGACGCCGCCTTCAAATGTTCTGCGGATACGCAGGTGTATGCGCATCCGTCGAACTTCCGCATGCAGCGCCGTGGGACGCATGAGGAGATTCAGCAAGGCCACCATACACTTTATGTCGGCAGCAGCACGCACCCGTGTTGCCGTTTCCTCCGCATTGAGTCTTTCCGAAAGTTCATCCAGGCTCAGACTCCTGAGATCCGAGACAAATTTGGTCTCGATCACGAAGGTGCCGATTTTTTCCCCTGGGCCGTACACATGACGAAACGGGGGCATGTTGGCGACCAGCATGCGGATCCCGTGATCCTTACGCTCCATCAAGATGCCCAGGTTTTCGACCAGGGCGTCATCGCCTTCGAGCGTTTTTGTGACGTCATCTAACGCGACCTCCTTCTCATCAGAGGCGACGAGGTCGGCGAAATCTATCAGGAACTCCAATGCCCCATCGCGTTCCGGCGGCAATCGGCCCAACGCCTCAAAGACATTCATATAGTGGACGGAGTGATCGACGGCTGCACGCAGGCGTTGTTGAAGTTTTTCGCGGACACCTTCAGAAAGTTCGCTGCGCAACCGATTGGCTTCCGCTTCATCAATCTCCCCCTTCGCCAGTCGCTCATCGATGCCGTACAGCGTTCTCAGGTCGACGGCTTCACTGTCGCTGAGCATGTCCTGTTTGACGAAGGCCTCGAGATGTCGAGGCGCGCGCTCCAACTCGGCACTGGCCGTTACCTCTGTACGCTTTTTCCACTCACTGAGGTACTGCTGCTGTTCCTCCTCTGTAGGCGGCGGTGCCACGGCCGGGAGTTCAGCGGCATCGCTGGCCGCCGCTTCCTCTGCCGCAGAGCGCACTGAAACCATCTTCGATCCTGAGCGGCGGCGAGACGACTCGCTGCGTTCGCGACGCGGGGCCGCGTTCAATTTCTTACCCTCAACGATGCGGATGATGGCGCTTTCGATGCGCGGGTTGAGTGCAGCACCATCGACATCCACGCCGATGCTCTCAAGGAAGAGGTCTGTGTGCCCTTCCCTGATCATCTCCTTGATGCGCGCGTAGATCTCCTCCTGCGCACCAGCCTGCCCCTGGGTACGCTCCTCGGCGTCACGGAAGAACTTGGTGATCGCGTTTTTGATCCCCATCGTGAGGTAGGTTTCGGGTCTGGTGTCGTTGACCATTTGCACCATCTCCACCATCTCTTCGATGACAGCTTTGTCCGGTTTGATCTGCAAAAGCCGGCGGAAATCCGTGACCATTACGTGGACGAACTGTTCGGTTGTGATCAAGATGTCACCGCGAGTCAAACGCCGGTCTATCCTCTTCCACAACTCGAGCTTGAGTGTGGGTGGGAGGATACCCGTGCTGGTCTCTGGGGGTGGGATCAGAGTCGTGGTCATTTCTAAAGGAGGTGTGGTATGAGTAGGGACGATGTGGTGATTGCTTGTGCCGCGTCAGCGTTTCTATAGGAATATAGCAGAATATCCAAAGAAATCCGCGCCTTTTGGCACTTTGCGGTTGGTACAAAAAAAAACCGGACGCATCGCTGCGATGCGCCCGGGATACCTCAGGATGCTGGCGGATTAGGCCAGCTTCCGTCCAGGTGGCCAACCACCTGGTGAAACTCAGGTCAGGTGGCCGACCCCCTTAATGGTATACTACTCACAGACCACCTCCTTTCTTATAAGCATCGAGCCTGATAGGCCCTCACCAACCCGCAGGCCGGTGTAACGAGGACTCTCGCCCGGTGCGCAATATAGTAGGCCGACACAGCGAACATGACGCCCAGATGGGCGGCAATGACAACGTCAGCCGATTGGCGAAATCGCCGAACGCTGGCCACATGTGGACCAACGTCCCGTAATATACATGTCGTGTTGAAATCGCGTCAACAAAAACTTTTCCGCCTGATCGATGACGCTTAACATATTGAAAATTATCGGGTTACATGTCTTTCCCTTGGCCTGACGGCCAAAATCTCCTCTTTAATGAAGAGCCCTGCCAATCCACTGGTTCAGATCAAACTCGCTTGAGATCCCAAGGGTGATCTGTTTGCCCGCGGGAAAGTTGCGTCCGTTGATGCTGAAGCGCATGGCGAGCTCGGCAGCCGTATGCCCGTAAACGGCATAGGAGAGGGTCGGAGCGATATAGGTAATGCGCTTGATCAGCGACGTCGACTCAATGCCGAAATCAGAGCCCGCGCCACCTCGTAACAGCTCCAGTTTGGTCGCCAGCAAGAGATTCGGAGTCAAGTTGTAGCCCACCTCGGCGTTGATAAGGGTCTCTTCGCCGGGGTCGCGCAGTATCTCCGTGTTCTCGCGTCGGAGTCGGTACACGTAGGCAGTGGCGACATAGATCGGTAAGGGCCAAAACGAGCGGCCGACCTCGGCTCCGAAATCGAAGTCCCACTGCCCTTCGCCCACGGGAATCAGGCCATCTTCGTTGACGAAATCGCCGGTGGGAAACTTCACAGCACCGGTCAAGGAGAGCACGACGGGATTCTCAATCAGGCGCAACTTCGCCTTCAGGCGCAGATCGCTGAAGCCACTGTCTGTTGGCGGTTCGGACCGCGTTGCATCGTCAGACATCTGGTCGAAGTACGGAATCTGGGCACCGACATCCAAACGATCAGTGACGCCGTAGAAACCTTCGATGAAGACGGCTTTAGAATCGTAGCTACCGTCGAAGTTGTAGGCTCGCCTGGTGCCCGGGTCGAACCACACACCATTAAACTGTCTGGCGGAGATGTACCATTCGTCGGTTGCTTGCTGAAAGTTAGGTCACCTTACCCCAGAATTGACCCTGGGGAAGCGTCCACGCTCCGGCAGAAGCGATGGACGGGCTCAGTGCCTGACTGACACCGGCCACTATCATTGACAGAAGGAATGCTTTGCGAGAATTCATCTTGTTTCCAGGCCACGCGTCCACGGCGAAGTGCTCTCTATCAGGGAAGGTTCAGTGTCTACAATATCGCCGCTGCGCGATTATTTGGTGGTGAAATTTTCACTTTGGTGGTGGCACCCGGGGCTCAGGACCGTCTCGCACTGTCATGTCCGCTGGTTTTTGACGTAATTGTGAGCGCACTGAAGACGCAAGAAGGCACCCGCTTACAGTGGATCTGCCAACGGCTCATCACTCCCGACGTCGGGAAGACACCGGACATTCTCACTTTTGCAGCTCGTTACGATCGGTCTCAATCACAATACGGCGCCCGTCGAAATCCGTGAGCAACTCGCATTCTCGGATGGGCGACTCGATGCAGGTCTGCAGGCATTGGTGGGACCCTGTGATTTTCTTGAGGCGACGATCCTGTCGACCTGCAACCGCTCCGAAATTTATGCCGTCTGCGAGGGCGACGATGGCGGCGAACGCATACGCCGCTTCCTCGCTCAAGAGCACGGTCTGGATATCGATCAACTGCAGCCCTGTCTGTATGAACTGACGGGAACCGACGTGGCGATTCATCTGTTCCGTGTCGCCTGTGGTATCGACTCCCTGGTCATCGGAGAATCGCAGATACTGGGCCAGGTACGCAGCAGTCTCGAGGCCGCCCAGCATAGCAAGGCGGCCGGCCTGATGCTCAACGAATTGTTCCAACGCGCCCTCAAGGTGGGCAAACGAGCGCGGACGGAAACCGATATCGGCCGCGGCCACCTGTCCATCAGCACGGCCGCAGTGGAGCTTGCCAGCCGCATTTTCGATCGATTGGATGGCAAATGCGCCCTGTTAATCGGGGCTGGCGAGATGATGACGCTGACAGCCCAGTACCTCGTCGACACCGGCGTCGGCCGCATGATCGTAGCCAACCGCACTCCGGAGCGCGCCGCGGAATTGGCCAGAGCCTTCTCGGGAGAGGCGCTAGCGCTCGAGGACATATCGCTGCAGATGCACGACGTCGATATCATCATCTCCTCCACCGCCGCGCCCGGCTTTGTCATTCACGCACAGATGATCCGTGACGCCATGCACAAGCGTCGAGGGCGACCCCTGTTCATGATCGACATCGCCGTGCCGCGTGACATCGACCCGAAGGTCCGCGACCTCGACAATGTCTTTCTCTTCGATATCGATGACTTGGAAGAGGTGGTTCGATCGAACCGCCAGGAGAGGGAGCACGAAATTGGCAAGGTGGAAATCCTCGCCGAGCAAGAGCGAGCAGAGTTCGACCAATGGTTGAACTCGCTGGATGCAGGACCTCTGATCAAGGCGCTGCGGGATCGGGCTGAACAGCTTCGACTGGACGAGCTACAGCGTTGGACGACCCGGCTTGCTCACCTGTCGGAGGAAGATCGAACCACGGTCGAGTCCATGCTGCGGGGCTACGCCAACAAACTGCTGCACGAGCCATCCGTACAGATAAAAAAGCTGGCCGGCACTAACGACGGCTACCTTCAGCTTGAAATAATCCGCCGTGTTTTCAACGTAGACGGGAGCGAATCCACGTGACGACCGCCTGTATCGCGTTTCTCTGTTTCTCGTTGCTCTTTTACTTGGGTGCCACCGTTCTGTTTTTGGTCCAGGTCTTACGACTCAAAAAGACCAACCTGCACCATTGGGGACGCCGTGGCCTGATCCTGGGGACCATAGTGAACGCCATCGGTCTCGCTCTGCATTTCCTGTATTCCGGTCTATCACCGCTGTCGAATATGCAGTCGCTTGTCTCCCTTGTGGTCATCGTCTTCGTCGGCATCGGCTTGGCGGCTGAACGCCTGAGTCGAGCACCAAACGTCGGACTGGTGGTGGCCCCGTTGGCTTTCCTCAGCATGCTGTACCCGTTGTTGATGCCGGTGCGATTTGAGGACGCACACTCCGTTCTACTGCAGTTTCCCTGGTTGGGGGTGCACGTGCTGGTCTCCTTGCTGGGCTACGTTGGCTTCGCTCTCGCCTTTTGCGCCGCGCTTATATACCTCATCCAGATGCGACAGCTGAAACGGGGCCAGTTACATCGCTACCTGCCGGCCCTCGATACGGCCGGCACCGCCACCTTCTACGCGGCCGGCGCTGGCTTCTCGTTCTTCACGGTCGGTCTGGTAATGGGGCTGGTTTGGTTATTCGATACGCCCGGTGAATTTCTCGGGAACCGCGATCCGAAGATCTGGATGGCGCTGCCCACCTGGCTACTCTACGCCATCTACTTGTATGCGCGGGGGATCCGCCATCAGCACGGCAGCCGGCTCAAGTGGCTCGTCGTTGCCGGCTTTGTCTGGGCGGCCGCCAACATGATGGGCGTGCGCCACCAGTTTCTGGACTAGTCCAGCGCACACCAACCACCTGCGGGGCTCGAGCTACTTCGAGAGCTTTTCGGACTGCTTCTTCATCTGGTTGGCCTTCTTTTTCATGTCGGCAGCCTGGACTTTCATGGCCTTGGCCTCCTCTTCCATCGTCTCCCATTTCACCTTCACCACGTCGGCCTCCTTCTGCAGCAGCACGTACTCTTCCTTCCGCATTTTGGCCTTTTCCTGCGCCTGCAAGGCAAGGCCGCCCAACTTTTCGGACTGCGTCTCCAATTGTTCGGCCTGTCGCATGACCTCCTGCGCCACGGGTGCGGAATCATCTCCCATACCCGGAATCATCTCCCATACCCGGAATCATGTCGCAAGAGGACAACCACGTCGCAACAAGAAGGAGCGCAGGAATGATCTGAGTGCGTGTGGTTCGTGTGGGTTTGGCAGGATTAGTGATGAAACGCGTTTGTGTGGCCACTATATTGTGTCTCCTTGGGTGCTCGCTGGTCTGAATGTCATTACCATGATCGGGACCGCGCACTTCGATGATCGGGACCGCGCACTACCATGATCGGGGAAAGTCACGATGCCATCCGGCGCGACCGAACTCTTCATCTGCTGACAAATCCCGCACATAGACCATCTTGTCGCGGTGGCTGGCCGTGGTAGACACCATCATGGCGTCTACCATAGCGGCGTCGAGGTGTCGGTAGATTTTCGCGTACCCATCGCCGAGGAGATTGCGCTGTTCCTGGGGATCCTCCAACAGATCGAACAGCATCGCTTCACCAAGAGCATACTTGGTGAGTTTCCACCTGCCGTCAAAGGCCATCCAGGCGCCGTCGAGGAAGCCGGTGATCACCTCTCTTGTCGGCTGCTCCTGTAAGCCCAAGCCTGGGAGTGGGTGCGCGTCCATGTGCTCCGTACCGGGACAACCTGCAAACCCAAGAATGGTCGCGGTCACGTCGGTCAGCGTCACCAGCTCGTCGCCGACGCTGTCGCTGATCACCTCGGATCGAGTCGCCCACTGGTCGGGGACATGGACCAGCAATGGCACATGCGTGCTGCCCTCGAAGAATGTTCCCTTGCCAATGAGTCCGTGGTCACCGAGATAGTCGCCATGGTCGGAGGCGAACACGATCAGGGTGTCTTTCATCATGTCGCGTTGCTCAAGAGCCTCGAGGATCCGTCCAACCTCATCGTCGATCTGTTTCACCATGGCCGCGTAGTGGGCGCGGATTTTTCTCTTGTGCGCCTCGGTGAACTCGGTGTAGTCAACCCCGTTCCACGGTAACTTATTGCCTTCGATGTTGGCTCGGCGCAGTCCGGGATGCTGCCCATCCACTTCAGGCGCGGACGCCGGCATGTCGGCTTCGTCGAACAGCTTGAGGTACTCGGGCGTGGGATCGTACGGGCAATGGGGTCCCGGGAAACCGACCATCATGGCGAGGGGTTCCTGACGTTCGTAGCGCATCAAATAGTCCGCTGCCTGCTCACCCACGAAGTGATCCCAATAACATTCCCATGGGAGCAGAGAGACGATGGCGCCGCGATTCTCCTGATAGCCTTCATGCTCGTTGCCGTGGTACTTTCGGTGGCCGCGTGCGGCCAGAAACCGGTAGTAATCGTCCTGGATCAGCAGCCAGCGCTTGTCTTCAGTGATGATGCGCTCATTGAATCCCAGGCTCGAATCCCAGGGGTAGAAATGCATCTTGCCGATGGCGCTGGTGTGGTAACCGGCGGCAGCTAACTGCTCTGGCCAGGTGTGGGTTCCGCATTGCTGGTGGTCGGGGCGCAGGAAAGTCCCATTGGCGCCGACACCGGTCTTGATGGCGTTCATACCCGTCAGCAGCGATACGCGCGCCGCCACGCACACCGGATGCTGACTGTAGGCCTGTGAATAGCGCACGCCGCCCGTAGCGATACGATCGATGTTGGGCGTGGAGATGAAATCGGCACCGTAGCAGCTGAGGAAATCCTGCCGCAACTGATCGGCGAGGATGAAGAGGATGTTTGGTCTATCGGGCATAACGTGTAGTGACCTCGCAGCTGAGCCGTGGCTGAACTCTTTGACGCAGTAAGTGGGCTAAGTTAGGTTTGCGCCCTCTCGATGTCTATCGCCTCTGCGCCAATGTTGGCCGTGCATCATCTAAATCTCCTTCACATCGTTCTCTGCGTCTGCGTACTCTTCAGCGGCCATGGCAGCTTTGGTGAAGAAGAGGTCTATCGTGGGCATGCTCTGGGTATCCACGGAACCGTCAAGTACGGGCCGGACTTCGAGCATTTCGACTACGTCAATCCAAAGGCTCCCAAAGGCGGCCAGTTGCGGATGGCAGCGGTCGGCACCTTCGACAGCCTCAATCCATTCATTCTCAAGGGCGTCGCGGCACGCGGCTCCTTTCTCATCTACAGCCGCCTCAGCAGCCAGTCTCTGGATGAACCGATGTCCCAGTATGGACAGTTGGCGCGTTCCCTCGAAATGCCGGCGGACCGTTCCTGGGTAACCTTCCATCTGCGGCAAGAGGCGCGCTGGCATGACGGCGAGCCGATCACGGCCGCGGACGTCGTCTTCACCTTCAAGACACTGATCACCAAGGGCACGCCGTTCTACCGCAGCTTCTACGCCGATGTGGATAGCGTCGAGGCGATCTCCGAATATGCCGTGAAGTTCACCCTTTCGTCCTCAGATAACCGTGAACTGCCACTGATCCTCGGCCAGCTGCGCGTGCTTCCCGAACACTACTGGAGCGGGAAATCGTTCGACCGGACGACACTCGAACCGCCTCTGGGAAGCGGACCCTATCGAATTGCGTCCGTCGATGCCGGTCACTCGATTACATACCAGCGGGTCGAAGGCAACTGGGACGAAGACCTTCCGGTGCGGGTTGGCCAGTACAACTTTGACCGCCTTCGATATGACTACTACCGCGACGAGACCGTGGCTGTCGAAGCCCTCAAGGCCGGCGAATACGATCTGCGTTCCGTGGGCAGCGCCCGCGAGTGGGCTACGGCGTACAGCCGCACGCCGGCGCTGCTGCAGGGACGCCTCGTGCAGGAGCGGCTGCCTCACCGCCGCATCCAGGGCATGAATGGCATCGTCTTCAACACCCGGCGACCCAAGTTCCAGGACCCGCGCGTGCGTGAAGCCCTGGCCTACGCCTTCGACTTCGAGTGGACAAACTCGACCCAGCTTTATGGGGTCTACGACCGCAGCCATAGTTACTTCGGCAACTCGCCGATGGCGGCCACGACGACGCCGAAGGCGCTTGAACTTCAGATCATGGAACGGTTTCGCGCCCTGCTGCCCGGGACCGCGTTTACCGAGGTCTACGCCCCCCCCAGTACCGAGAGCACCGGCCTGCGCGCCAACCTGCGGCAGGCGCGCCGCCTGCTCGCTGCGGCCGGTTGGGAAATTGTTGAGGGCAAGCTGGTGGACCCGGACACGGGCGAACCGCTGACGATAGAGTTCCTGCTCTCTCGTTCGTCGTATGAACGCGTCCTGGGACCATTGCAGCAAAACCTGCAACGGTTGGGTATTCGCTCGCGTATTCGCACCGTCGATACCTCGCAATACTGGAATCGGTTGCAGGCGTTCGACTTTGACGTCGTCATCCGTTCCTGGCGCCAGTACGACAGCCCCGGTAACGAACAGCGCAACTACTGGACATCGAAAGCAGCACAATCACCCGGCA
>Ga0114999_10006355_pt1 | contig 13648 bp, 11 predicted proteins | sample ArcticOcean_MG_C_3_FD_89820 | JGI IMG/M metagenome (GOLD analysis project Ga0114999, IMG submission 89820) | Marine microbial communities from western Arctic Ocean - ArcticOcean_MG_CB8_126 | ecosystem: Environmental > Aquatic > Marine > Oceanic | place: Arctic Ocean: Canada Basin | collected...
ATGGAAGTAAGGTCATCGATCATTTTTAAATCCTATCAGTCTCCAGTTTCACCGGTATCGAGCCCGGCAATGTAGCGCTTCAGCCGGGGTGACATGTCAGGCCGCCGCAGCGCCTTGTATATGGCGGCTTCCAGCATGCCTACGGGTACGCCAGCATCAAAGTGGTCCCCAGGGAACCGGTATGCGTAAACACCCTGCTGCGGTATCAGGGCGGCGATGGCGTCGGTTATCTGCACCTCTCCCAGAGCGCCCGGCGCAGTGTTGCTCAGGGCCTCGAATATCTGTGCGGTGAGCACATATCGGCCAATGATGGCCAGGTTGGACGGTGCGTCTTCCAAGGGTGGTTTTTCTACCATTCCATTGACCCTGTAAACCCGGTCCTCTTCTGGATCTGCATCTACGATGCCTAAGAACGGCACGGCTTCGTCGGGCACCTGCTTGACCGCCAGCACGCTCGCGCCCAGGCGGTCATGCAGCGACACCATTTCGCCAATGGTTGGGCGCCCCTGTTTGTCAGGTTCGTCTTGGTCAAGTTTTTTGGGCCAGATCAGGTCGTCTGGCAGCAGCACGGCGAAGGACTCGTCTCCCACCCAGTCAATCGCCATAGAGACGGCGTGTCCCAGGCCCCTGGGCTCATGTTGGATTATCGTCTCTACTGTGGCCATTTCGGCGATGTTTCGCATGGCATCGGCGACGTTGGCCTTGCCCGCCGCTCGCAGCGCGGCCTCAAGCTCAGGGTTCGGTTGAAAATAGCTCTCTATGGCCTGGTCGGCAGCAGAAACAACGACCGCCACCTGGTCTATCCCGGCCGCCGCCGCTTCGGCCACGACCAGATGCAGGGTGGGGGTGTCCAGCACCGGCAGCATTACTTTCGACACCGCCCTGGTCGCTGGCAGGAACCGTGTGCCCAGCCCCGCCGCCGGAATAACGGCTTTTCTAATTGGTTTGCCCATCAGGCCGTTGCCCCGGCACCGGGTACGGCAGCCAGTTGCCCAGTGCGGTAGACCCGTCGCAAAAGCGGCTGAGAGGCGGTGAGCCCGATCACAACCACAATGAAGATAGCGCCGGTGATAACGAATATAGCCCTGGCGCTAAACACGTCGGCCAGGTAGCCGTAGCCCAGATTGGCAAAGGCCATGATGCCCCCGGCGTGCAGGACGTACAGGCTGGAGATTCTGCCCCTGAGCCGGTCGGGGGAGATGGTTAGAACGTAGGCGGCCGTGAGGGCCATGAAGGTCGCCTGGGTAGCACCCATCAATCCGGAAGAGACCGCTGCCGGGATGATGTGACCAGAGACCGCGAGCAAGATGGGCGCTATCCCGCTGGCAATCCCGGCCCATAGCAAGAGCTGCCCTTTCGTCTTTTCGTTGACCACCCCGGCCAGTATGAGCACGCCGACGGCTGAACCCAGGCCGAACCCCAGCCCCAGCCAGCCGACGTAAGAGCCATCTGTCGCCCCCAGGCTCTGGCGGGAGTAGATCGGCAGCATCGACTCAAAGGACATGACCAGTGCGCAGTGAAAGGCGACCAGCAATATGAAAATAGCTATCGTCTTGTGCGTGTAGACGTAGGCCAGTCCTTCGATCATGCCTCGCAGTACCCCCGACTCCGGGGTTATCTCTCCCTTAGAAACGGTGCGACAACGCATCGCGAACACGATGGCCAGCCCGGTCAAGACCGCGCTGAGCACCAGCACGCCCTCGACGCCGACCGAGTCCACGGCCAGTAGCGGAGCCGCGATCAACAGGCCGAATGCGCGCGAGCCGTGGTGGGTGAGGCCGTTGAGCGTGATGGCGTTGAGCAGGTGCTTCCGGGGCACCTGATTGGGAATGAGAGCCTGGACTGCGGGCTCCATCGCCGAACGGAAGGCCCCGCCAACGAATGCCGCAACCGCGAGATGCCACAGCTCCAACGAGTCCGCCAGCGCCACTACCGCTATGCCAGCAGCCACCAGCGTGTTCAAGATCGTTGACAGCACTACCAGTTGACGCCTGTCCATGCGGTCGGCCAAAAGGCCGCCTAAGGGGGAGACCACGAGGAAAGGTATCAGCCCGGCAAATGCGAGTATCCCCACCCAGCCCGAAGAGTCCGAGCGCTCCAGCGTGGTCCACGAGGCGGCCACTATGAACGACCACATGCCGGCGAACGAGAACATGCCAGCCATCCATATGCTGCGGAAGTCCGGGTAGGAAGTCAGCGAAACGAGATGGGGGATAGCGACGCGCACGTCCGTTCCCGATGTTTGGGGATTTTGGGGTGTTCCCGGTGTTTCGGGGGATTGGGCCATATCAGGCAGAAGCAGACAAGGGCGGCACCGGCGCGGCCTCGGGGATGAGCCCTTCTGCCTTTAGCTCCGTCCACAGGTCTGCCGGGGTGGGATAGAGCGCCATCGCGACGTTCTCCCGCGCCTCGCCGGGGTTCCTGGGGCCGGGCACTGTGGAAACGACAGCGGGGTGGGCCAGTCCAAACTGCAACGCGACCGCCTTTAGCGGCGTGTCGTACCGGTCGCAGACCGTCTTTAGCTTCTTCGCCTTGGCGACCACCTCGGGCGGGGCCTTGCCGTACCAGTGCCTGGTGCCCAGTTCGGACTCAACGTTAGGGTCGGACGCCAAAATGCCGCTGCTGTACGGTCCCCCGTGGTACACGCCAATATTGCGCTTTTCGCACATTGGCAGCAGTTCATCGAGCGCCGAATAGTCGATCAGGTTGTAGCACAGGGCTATGAGGACGCAGTCGTAGTCCCCACGCTCGGCCATGTACAGGAATTTCTCGTTGTTGTTCAGCCCCGCCCCAATGGCGCGAACCACGCCCTGACTGCGCAACTCTTCCACGGCCGGGTAGGCCTCTTCGACTATCTGGTGCTTTATGTCATTCCAGTCGGCGGGGAGCGGGTCGTGAATGAGTAACACGTCGATACGGTCCAGCCCGAGGCGCTCCAGGCTGGCCTCTACCGACCTCATGATGCCGTCGCGGCTGTAGTCGAGCTGGTCGAACTTCGCTGGCAGGTCGGAGAACGCGCCGAAGTCGGTACCCTCGCGCTCGGGGGCGTCGACCAGTATGCGGCCGACTTTCGTTGAAAGAACGAACGAGTCGCGGTCCAGGGTCCTGAGCACCGACCCCATCACCATCTCGCTGCGACCGAATCCGTACTGCGGCGCGGTGTCGAAGAAGCGTATGCCGGACTCGTAACCGGCCCGTATCGTCTCTGCGGCCGTGGCCTCGTCGAAGCTGGTGTACATACCGGCCAGGCCCGCTCCGCCCATGCCCAGGACAGTTACGTCCAGGCCTGTGTTTCTGATGGTTCGTTTTTCTATCTGGCTCATAAGCTCCGGTCGCCTTCCCGCAGTAGCTTCCCCAGTAGTTTTCACTGGGCTATGGACTGGACCCATACATGGCGCTTGGAAGAGTATATTCGCATCGAACCGGTGCCGCCGTCCCGACCTGGGCGCGACGCGCACGAGCGCCTGAAGAGGAAGTACACACAATGCCGCTAGCCAACGAGAACTGCATTAGACCGAAGAGGGGTGGCCAGGGTCTTGGCCCGGAAGAAATCGCCGCACTCAGGCAACAGGTACCAGGCTGGGAGATCGTCGATAACGACGGCACACCCCATCTCCAGCGCGCCTACGAGTTCGGCGACTTCGGTTCGGCAATGTCGTTCGCAGCACAGGTCGGTGCCTCGGCCGACGAGCAGGACCACCACCCCAAAATCACCGTCGAGTGGGGCTCGGTCCTGGTGGAGTGGTGGACGCATGCGACCGGGGGCCTGCACCGCAACGACTTCATAATGGCCGCCCGTTCGGACCGGCTGTTCTCCGCGAACTAAGTTCGCTCGTCAGGGCTTCTTCGCTCGAACGCTCATCGCTTTCGCAATTGACCATGCAGGACTTCTTTACTAGCCCTGGACCGGGCTAGTGGGGTACGATTTCGGCCAGGTGGCTCTCTCTAATAACAAGCGAATGTTCGACGTCGTCATAGTCGGAGCCGGTCCTGCGGGAAACTTGGCCGCACAACGTTTGGCGACCGCCGGACGCTCCGTCGCCGTGCTCGACTGGCGCCGCGACATCGGCGACAAGCTCTGCACCGGCATCATCGGGCGCGAGTGCAAAGAGGCCTATCCCCCGGCCCCGGAGCACATCCTCAGGGCGACCGACTCCGCCACCGTCGTCGCACCCTCAGGGCAATCCTTCACCATCAAAAAACAGTCCCCCCAGGCCTACGTCGTGGACCGGGTGGCCTACGTTGCTTCTTTCGCTGAACGTGCGATGGCAGCCGGAGCCGAGTACGTGTTGGGACCCCGCGTCACCGACATCAACGTCGGACGGCACAACGTAACGGTAACGACGCCGCTCAACAACGAATCGCAGACGCAGACTTGGAAGGCCCGGGCCCTGGTGCTGGCCAGCGGCTTCGGCTCTCCCCTAGTGCGCATGGCGGGCATCGACGTTTCGTCCGGCAGCGCGTTCATGACCGGTAGCCAGGCCGAGGCGGTAGTTGACGGCCTGGACACTACGAGAGTCTACCTGGGTTCAAAGGTAGCTCCAGGGTCGTTCGGCTGGGTTGTGCCCATCAGCGACACCAGGGCACTGGTCGGGCTGGTCACCAGGCAAAAGCTCAACGGCCACATGTCCGACTTCGTCTCGGCACTCCGGGCAGATGGGACAGTCAACGACGTAGTCGAATCCCCTCAGCGCTGGGGCATCCCCATCCGGCCATTGAGCCGCACCTACGGTGAGCGCGTGATTGTGGCGGGCGACGCCGCCGGGTTGGCCAAGCCGACCACCGGAGGCGGCATCTACTACGCCCTACTGTCCGGGGAAATCGCCGCTAAAACGCTCAACGAAGCCCTGTCTGAAGACGACCTGTCGGCCCGTCGTCTAAAAAAGTACGAACAGGCCTGGAAGTCGAAACTGGGTAAAGAGCTGAAGATCGGCTACTACGCCCGCCTCATGTACGAGGCCCTGGGAGATCGGCAGATCGAGTTCCTGCTGAGGGAGCTAATGTCCGACCGGGTTCGACCAGAGCTACTTGACTCAGAAGATGTGTCGTTCGACTGGCACAGCGGCTTCATTAAGCAGGCGCTGGCACACCGCACCGTCGGGCGAGCGCTCCTGGCTCTCGGCCCGGCGGGCTTGCATTCGGTCGCTGGCGGCATCCGGTCGCTCGCCGGCTGACCCGGGAAGCCCTGTTTAACCGGGGCTAAGTAAGCAGTTCTGCCAGGACCGCCATACGCGCCACCAGCGCGTACTCAGCCTGCCGATAGTAAGCTAGCCGATGATCGTCGCCTGCGGCAATGGCGAAGTCCCCACTGCGCTGCATCGGGTTCATGACTATCGCCTCAGGTTTGAGTTTTGCCATGAATTCGGCGTCGATGGTCAACGCGGGTGCGCCCCTCGTCCCAAGTAGCTGGGCATGTGCAGCAGTCCGGGGTGCGTTCAGGTAAACGACGTCGGCCGAGACAACTTCACTCGGATCTTCGGCGGTTCTGATTTCCACGCCCCTATCGGCGCACAGCCTGGCAACGTCCGGGTCAATGCCGCCGCTGAATGGCAGCGCGGTAACGGTGACACCGTCGAACAGCGACAGCCCGGTGAGCAGGGCGTTGACGTTGCGGTGCTCCAACCTGCCCACGACCGCCACGTTCAGTCCGTCCACCCGGCCAAGCTCCCGGTTCAGCGTGTACAGGTCCGCCAACGCCTGCGTCGGGTGGTCGAGCGCCCCTCCCCCGTTCACCACGGGCAACACACCCGCCGAGGCCGCCTTGGCCATCACCCCCGCCTCGCTGCTGCGAATAACCACAGCGTCAATGCGCAGGCTCTGCAAAATGCCGACAACGTTGTCTATGTAATTAGGGGTCGTCACCGGAAACGACTGGGAGGCGTTTTCGGTGATGTAACACTCCCCGCCCAGCAGGCTCATCGCCCGCTCGAACGAGGCCCTGGTAATAAAACTCGGCTCGTAGAAAAGGCAGTACAGCGCCCGGCCGCTAAGTTCGACACCGGAGTGCCTGCGGTCGGCCAGCGAGTCACATCGGGGAAACAGGACTTCCTCTACCCAGGCGCGGTCAAGATCGGACGTGAAGGTCAGGTTATTTATAGTTGCCATAGCTGCAATCGAGTGTACATCCCCCGGCGTTTGCCGGTGATTGTCCAGGCCTTAAAGGGCGGCCTAGCGTGCTACAATTTAGGCTGCGCGTCTCCCCGATGCGCAGCGTGGTTATCCCCGTTTTTGGAGTTTTTGGGGCTGTAGCTCATCTGGGAGAGCGCGGCGTTCGCAATGCCGAGGTAGGGGGTTCGAGTCCCCCCAGCTCCACCATGCTAGTGTTTCGAATAAGTTGCCGGATGTCGGGCGACACCGGTCGTATTGGGTGTTCCCCACCTTCGGTTTGACCCACCAGTCCACCGATACTGGAACCCATCGGGTCTGCTATCCGAGATAGAGCTCGTATCCGGACCGGAGCCCGTCGCCACAACGACGCCGACACCGGTACACCCACCTCAACGCCGTTGCCGCCGCCGGACCCGGCGAGTACGCCGCTGCCGACGCCCACTCAGACGCCGCTGCCCTCCCCGTTCTTAACGCCAGAGGCTCCCGGCGGTTCTCCAGCCGAGGGCTCGTCGCCGACCGGCGGTGGCTCAGACGTCGCAGCCCCGGGCGCTCCGCCGCCCATCTTCACCATCAATGCGTGGAGTGAGCTACTCATATGGCTCGGTCTCGGCGGCGGTGTCCTGGCGGTGCTGGGCACATCGGTCTACCTGCTGGCAACCAGGGGGGCGCGCTACGGCGGGGCCGTCGTACTGGCGGCAGGGCTGTTCATCCTGGTATTGGACCGAACGGTCCCTGTTGCAAAGGGGACGGTGGAAAGCGTCGCAGTCTGGCTCGGCTCTCTCTGGGGGGCCGCATCCGGCTACTACAGGTCGCTACTGAGTGTATGCAAGCGAATCTGGGCGGTTATCCCGTTTAGTTGCTAGGACGCGGAGGGCAGTTGCAGGGGGATGGACTCTGGTCTTCTCAATCGTGATCGAATAAAAAACAGTAGGTTTGGAAGCAAGAAGCTATGAAGTTTTTCAAGAAATCCACGGCTCGGGTTCTGGTCGGTTCCATGCAGATTTACAGCCTGCCATGCACCGTGTGTGGAACCGTAACGGCGGGGACACGACGCAAGAAGTACTGCGGCCCCGCCTGCCGGGTCAAGGCGGCCCGGTACAGGAAGAAAGAGGGAAAAAGGAGGAAAGGAAGGGAAAGAAGGCAAGAAAGGCGCTGTGGCCACCCCCTTTGCCTCCCACCGCGAAAACGCCCTCGCCGATCAAACCGTGCCAGCGAAGCCATTGGGCCTGTCCAGCGCATCCGCCCGCAGGCTGGCAGGCGCCCGTGCAACGGTGAAGGGCAACTGCCAGGCGTGCGGGCGCGAGTTCAAAGGGACCACTCGACGTCGTTTCTGCTCATCTCGCTGCCGGTTAGCGAGCTTCCGGCAATTGCGAAAGGCACTCGCCACCACGGTGGAACCCGGCCAATAGGGGCACGTCGACAGGCGATTTGTGCCAATCTAGACCGTCGTATTGGCCTTCCGAAAATTGGCTGGCGGCCTTAACGTGCTGTATTAGCCTTTGATCGGACGTCCCATGCGCTCTTTATTCGATTCGTCTCGGGGCATTGGCCAGTGCCCTGCCTGTCTAAGCCTTAATTGAAACTCACCGGTTCTGACGTAAAAGCGGCTGTCACCGGTGCCAATGCGCCGCGTTTCGCGTTCCTGGGCTGGGTGACAGGGGGGCACACGGTCGTCCACTGGTACGCGGCGCTACTCACCTTCGCCGTGCCCCTGGTCGAAGAAGAATTCAACCTGTCATCGTTTCAGGTGGCGGCAATCATCACAGTCCAAATGGGCGTGTCCGGCGGTCTGTTCTTGTTCTCCGGCTACATCGCCGACACATTCCGCAAGCATGAACGCCTGATTCTCATTTCCACCATCGTTGTCCTGGGCGTCGGATACCTGATTTTGGGCTCCATCGACTCGTACGGGGCTGTCCTGGTGGCGTCCGCGCTGGTGGGCGTAGCGATCGCGCTATGGCACCCGTCGGCAATGGGCTCTCTGTCCCTGAAATTTCCGGACAAGCGGGGAATGGCTCTGGCGATACACGGCATGGGAGCCAGTATTGGAGACGCCCTCGGGCCCCTCATAGTTGGAGCAATAGTCCTGGGAGTCGGTTGGAGGCTCGTCTTCCAACTTCACCTGATACCCGCCCTGGCGTTCGCGGTAATCCTATGGAAAGGCCTGGGCAAAATGAACGGCGCGACGTCCGAGCCAGCAGAGACCAGCACGCTGTCTTTCAGTGCCTACATGGGCGGCGTCCGGTCAATTTTCAACAACGCCCAGTCCGTATCAGTTCTCTCCTCGACCGCACTGGCATCCATGGCCAGGGTGGCGGTTCTCGCCTTCATCGGTATCTATTTCCGAGACACTCTCGGTTTCTCGACCGCCAAACTGGGGATGTACCTAGCCTTCCTCTATGCACTGGGAGTCGTCTCCCAGCCGATCATGGGTCTGGTCTCTGACCGTATTGGCCGCAAAGCCGTACTCGTGCCAAGTTTTGCCATGATGGCCGCGCTGTACCTCGCCATCCCCTACTCGGGAGACGGCGTTTTGCTGGCGTTAGTCATGACCGGTCTCGGGGCGTTCTTCTACGCCATTTTGAACATCACCCAGGCGGCCATCATGGACGTGGCCGACGACAGCGTGCAGGCAAGCACCATGGGAGCGATGGGCTTCACGAGCCTGCCATTCGTGCTCGGTTCACCATTCTTGGCCGGGTACCTGGTCGACCAGTTCTCCATAGAAGCCGCCTTCATCTACGCCGCCATTGCCGGCGGCTTGGCCACCGTGGTGATGGTGCCGGTCAAGTTTCGGTCCATGCAAGCAACCAGTCCTACGCCTGAATCGCAGCAGTAGAACTCTGGGGTAGCTTGTGCTGCCTGGGGTGGCTCGTGATACTGCCGGTAATTCACGGGCTGCTGAGGAGATCGTAACTCTGGCTGGAAATCCAACGGACTCGAACGAACCAGATACGCAAGTTTACCTGTCTCTTGACAGGCGCACGGGCGTTATGCTAAAAGTGCGTCACTCTGCATAGACGGTCGTTCTCGGGGGCCGTCTAGGGTGATCCACACGCAGCAGGGCACTTCGCCGCTAAGGCGTTTGACGTGCCGTAATTAGAGAGGTTCCCGAGGTCCAACGGAGGGATCTGATGAGAAGAGCGCTATTAGCGCCTCTTGCCATTGCAGCGATCTTCGGGATCGTTGCGGCCGCCTGCTCCAGCGACCCGGAGATCGTCACGGTTGTCGAGACCGTAGAGGTGGTTAGAGAAGTAGAAGTGCCCGGTGAAACGATAGAGGTCGAGAAGGTGGTCGAGAAGGTGGTCGAGAAGATCGTCATCGCCACCCCGACCACTCCACCGGCCGGTGTTGCTAAGTTCGGCGGGACGCTACGCACAGTCTCCCAGGCCTCCGTGGCCAGCTTGGACTCGGTATGGACTGAGGCTTACGTGACCATCGCGGTTGCCTCCCACATCTTTGAGACTCCGCTCGGGTGGAACTCCAAGATCGAGGAGCAGCCAAGAATGGCGGAAAGCTGGGAGCTCAGCTCGGACAAGCTGACCTACACGTTCCATCTCAGGGACGGCATGACCTTCCACGACGGTAGCCCCGTCGAAGCTGGCGACATGGTGGCTTCCATCAACCGCTGGCTCGGTGGCATTTCGGCTCAGGCCGGTTTGCTCAGGGAGTTCATTAACGAGGCGAACCCCATGACGGTTGTCGATGCTGACACCTTCGCCGTCAACTTGGACGAGCCTTACGGTTTGGTTACCACGGCCTTCTCCAAGGCCTGGAGCACACCGGTCATTCTCCCCGAGGAGATATCCGGGGCCAGGGCCTCTTTCGAGACCTACGAAACCACCGAACTGATCGGCTCCGGCGCCTACAAGTTCGTTGAATGGCGCCAGGGTGACCGCATCGTGCTGGAGAAGTACGAAGGCTACATGCCTGCAGACGGCGCTCCCGACCTGTACGTCGGCGGCACTATGGGTTACGTCGACAGCATCATCTGGCTGGAGGTCCCCGACGAGGAGACCAAGATCGCCGGTCTAGAGACCGGTGAGTGGGACGTGGTTGACGGAGCCGGTTTCGACTTCTTCAAGCGCCTGCAGGAAAACCCGGGCATCGTCGTCCCGGTTTACAAGCCTGGTCACCGCTCTTTCTACGGCATGATTCCGTCGCACCCGCCGTTCGACAACCTCAAGGCGCGCCAGGCGGCCCTGTTCGCCACGGACGTCGAAGAGGTAATGTACGCTCTCGGCGACGACGAGCTCTGGGATCTGTGCCCGGCCATCTACTACTGCGGCACTCCCCTGGAGACCGACGCGGGCGCAGATGAGTGGTACGCCCAGAACGACTCGGCCAAGGCAAAAGCGCTTCTGGCAGAGTCGCCTTACGACGGTGAGACATGGGTTCTGCTGAACCCCACGGACTACGCGACCATCACACCGGTCGGCATCGTGGTTAAACAGCAGCTTCAGGAAATTGGCTTCAACGTCGACATGCCCGCCTACGACTGGGCGACGGTAGTGACCCACCTGGGCGCTCCCGACACCTTTGGCGCATGGACGAGTTGGGGTGCACACTGGTGCTGCGGAGACCCCGTCTCCGACTCCACCGGAGCCGGCACTCAGCAGTTCTGGCCGAAAATCCCCTACGTCTCCGACCTGAGGCTCGACTGGGCCCAGGAGACCGACCCGGTAGCGAAGGCCGCGATTCTGGACGAGTTCCAGATAGCGCTCTATGAGAATGTGTACTGGGTTTACCTCGGACAGTTCTACACGATCTTCCCGCACACCGCGGACTTCAAAGGGTTCGAGGTGAAGGCAATGCCCTTCTACTCGAACGGCTGGCTGGATCGATAGCTGAGGTAATCACCTAGGCAAGACCTAGAAAAAAGGCCCGCCTCCCAAACTAAGGGAGGCGGGCCTTTTTTGTACCGGCCAGAAGGGACCACCCCACAATGTTCGTTGACCGGAGCCGCGCGTTTGCGGCACAAACCGCCGTAGGGCTCGCACTCGTGCTGTTCGCGGCCGGGGCGGTGGCCTGCGGGGGTGCGGCAGCGACAGACTCGGTGTCCGAGCCCGAAGGCACGTCACCGGGCGAACCGGCCGCAGGGCCAACCGCCGAGCCCACACTGGGAGCAGTGAAAGCAGACATATCCGGGGTAACGACCGAAATTACCGATGCTCAGTTCAATGGCGACGGCACCTTTACCGTTGGCGACTGCCACCTTGGCCCCAACTCGGCCTGCCCCGGTGCGGACCTACGGGGCCTGCGGTTTCGGGAGGGCGGTCAGCAGTGGAAACAGTTCGAGGGGGTGGAATTCCCGGGTATAGACCTCTCCGGCACCGACCTCTCCGGCTCAGACCTGCACGAGGCCAACCTGGAGGGCGCAAACCTGTCAGGTGCGAATCTGACCGGGGTCGGACTCGCTTCGGCCATCCTCAAGGACGCAGACCTAACCAATGCCAACCTGACGAACGCCAACCTGACCTGGGCGTCAATCAGAGGAGCCAACCTCGACGGTGCCATCTTCTGCCACACCGTCATGCCCGACAGTGAAGAGAACAATCAGGACTGCGAATAGCCCTTCCCAACTGGGGCTATTTCGTACTTTCAAGGAGATGTACCGGTGAAAAGACTCCATACCAAACGAGTTAACTTGAGCGCCGTGCTGGTCGTCCTTGCTGCCGCCCTGGCAACAATGGCCCTGGCTGCCTGTTCGAGCGACGCCGCGTCCTCCCCCGAGCCGGAGGCTGAAACCGAAACCGTCGCCGCTCAGCCAACCGCCATGGTTGAAGCAACTGAAGTCAGTGACGCGCGAAAGGCCGAAGACGAGGCCGAGTCCGCCACCGCAAAGGCCACGGCCGAGGCAGTGCGCAAGTCTGAGGCGGGCACATGCGAAATCGGGCCCGGCGCCAACTGTGAAGGGGCCGACATGCGCGGGGCCGACCTTAAGCCTGGCTCCGAGGGCTGGAAGCAGTTTGGCGGCGCCGATTTCACCGACGCCAACCTCAAGAACGCCGACTTCTCCGGTGCAGACATCTCCGAAGGCATCTTCGAGGGCGCGGACCTGTCAGGGGCGAACTTCACGGGCGCACGTTTGCACTCCGCCACGCTCAAGGGCGCCAATATTGAGGGGGCGAACTTCACCGACGCCAACCTCACCTTCGCCAGCCTGCGCAAAACCACAGGCACTCCTATCTACTGCAACACCATCATGTCCAACGGAGACACCAACAACGACGACTGCTAGTGGGCCGACCCCCGCAGGTGCCAAAAAACACCGAGACCGTAGCCTAGACACACCTGATACTAATGCTTGACCGGCGCTCTGGCGCTGGCAGACATGCATCGATAGAGGAGAGATATGAAAGTCAACATGTTCCACCTGATGCCGCACCGGGAGCTTCCCGATGACTTCGAAGAGAAGTATCACTCGGTGTGGATCGACCCGCCGTGGTCGGAGCTAGCGGACCCGGCGCGGGTGGGCCAGTACTACAACTGGACGCTCGACGAACTCGAGTACGCCGCCGAGATGGGCTTCGACGGCGTGTGTGTGAACGAACACCACCAGAACGCCTACGGCTTCATGCCCTCCCCCAACATCATGGCTTCGACACTCGCGCGAAACACCAAGGACGCGGCCATCGTCGTAATGGGCGCCACCCTGCCCGCCGCCAACCCTCCTCAACGAATCGCAGAAGAGTACGCCATGATCGACGTCATCTCCGGCGGACGCCTCGTAGCGGGAATGCCGCTGGGTAGCTCGCCGGACATCAACTACGCCTACGGCATCCCTCCCATCGAGCAGCGTGAGCGATATCGCGAGGCTCACGACCTCATCAAGCAGGCCTGGGAACGAGACGACGTCTTCGCCTTCAACGGCAAGTACACCCAGCTTCGCTACGTCAACACCTGGCCCAAGCCGATCCAGAAAAACCCGCCCATCTGGGTACCCGGCACCGGCAGCAGATCAACCGTCGACTTCGTAGCCAAGCACGGCTACTGCTACTGCTTCCTCAGCTACTTCGGGAACAAGACGGCCAAAAAGAACGTCGACAAATACTGGGAAAGGCTCGACGAACTGGGAGAAGATCTGAACCCCTACAGGCTCGGTTTCCTCCAGCTAGTCGTCGTCGGAGAGACCGACGCTAAAGCCGAAGAGGACTACTTCAAGCACATCAAGTACTTCTACGACAAGTGTCTCCACATCGACCCTAACTTCTTCCTCGCACCTGGCCACGTCGACCACTCCAGCCTCGTCGGGGCCACGCGGGCCGGGGGCTACGGTGCGGGCATGTTCGACGACCGCTCAAACTGGAAATTCAAAGACTACGTCGACAACCAGTTCGTCATCGGCGGCAGCCCGGACTCGGTCGCCCAGCAGCTAGAAGAGGCCGTGCGAACACTGCGCGTCGGCAACCTCATGGTGCTGCTGCAAATCGGTTCTATGCCGCACGAACTGACCAAAAAGAACATAGCCCTGTTCGCCGAAGAGGTCCTACCAAAGGTCCGGCCCATCTGGGACGCCGAAGGGTGGGAAAACAAATGG
>Ga0114999_10006359_pt1 | contig 13641 bp, 14 predicted proteins | sample ArcticOcean_MG_C_3_FD_89820 | JGI IMG/M metagenome (GOLD analysis project Ga0114999, IMG submission 89820) | Marine microbial communities from western Arctic Ocean - ArcticOcean_MG_CB8_126 | ecosystem: Environmental > Aquatic > Marine > Oceanic | place: Arctic Ocean: Canada Basin | collected...
GCGTTCATCCAAGAACGGTAAAACCATAGCAAGCTTTTGAGAGAGAGCATCTGAGGTCTTCATGAACTATATCATACTGATTTGCTCCACCACATGCCACCTTTATATATTTACGCCGCCTTACAGAAGTCAGCACCTTTGACGAGGCGTCCGTATCCGCAGCTGAGCAATGAGCCAGGGGATTTTACAAGGTTGTGCGAGACGTGTATATTAACCGCACTTTAGGCACTTAATACAATCGAAGGGTTCTATTTTGCAGACTCCATTTGCCGAGCTTAAGGCACAACAGAAGATGCCGCAAGAACCGGCCATTCTCACTTCCACTGTCGGTTCGTACCCGGTGCCGGAGTGGTTGGTGGCGTTGCCCAGCGAGAGTGCGGTAGTGGACGCCACGCGCGTGGTTTTTGATACCCAGCGCCAGGTTGGCATCGATCTACCCACCGACGGGGAGCTTTACCGCTTTGATATCAATCATCCCGAAACCAACGGCATGATTGACTATTTTGTGCGGCCTATGGGAGGAATGCGGGCGTCGTTTGGGCGCAGCGAGACCGAGGAATTTGGGCGCAAACAGACGATGGGTTTTCGCGCTAAGCCGGCCGCCGTGGTCGATGCGCAACTCGGCGAGGGCAGCCTCGACCTGCTTTCCGATTGTGCCCAGGCAGCGGCGGTGGCAGGCGGTCCGTTTAAGTTTACGGTTACCAGTCCCTATATGTTGGCGCGTACCTTGCTGGATCATCACTACGGTGACTTTGAGGCCCTGCTCATGGGCGTGGCCGATGTGGTGGCCGACCAGGTGGCGGGGTTGCCCTGCGCCTGTGTGCAAGTGGATGAGGCCAATATCCCCGGCAATCCAGAGGACGGGCCGTTGGCGGCGCGGGCAATTAATCGGGTATTGGACCGGGTCGATGTGGGGGTGGAGAAAGCGGTGCATTTCTGTTTTGGCAATTACGGCGGGCAGACGATTCAGGGCGGCACTTGGAAGGCGTTGATTGCTTTTCTCAACGAGCTGCATACCGACCATCTGGTGATGGAGTTGGCGCACCGTCCCGAGGATGATTTGCAGGCTTTAAAGGAAGTTGATGAGCGAATCAAGTTGGGTATTGGTGTTATTGATATTAAGGTTAACCATGTGGAGACGGGGGATGAGGTGGCCCGGCGGTTGGAGCGGGCTGAAGAGATTTTGGGGGTGGGGCGGGTGCGGTTTGTGCATCCGGATTGTGGGTTTTGGATGCTCAAGCGGTCGGTGGCGGATCGCAAGATTGCGGCGTTGGTGCAGGGGCGGGATTTGTATTTGGGGCGATAAGGTAGTAGATACTGGCGTTTGTTTTGGGAGTTACTGGGAGTTGTAGGAATGGAGACTGTGAAGGTGCGCAGTGAAGTAGAGGAGGCGTTGGCGGCTTGCCGTCGGTGTAATGGTGTGGGGATTTATTATGATCCCGATGTTGAGGTGGGGCGTTATGGCGAGCTTACACTGTGTACCTGTGTGGTTCATTTGTGCCGATGCAATGGGCGGCCGCCCTATCATTATTGGGATGAAAACGACGATCCCCAATGGTGTCCTCTGCGGCGTTTGAGGCGGCGGTTGGAGACGACCAAGGGGCTGTTTAAAGAGTGTGCTGTTCCCGAGCGCTTCAAGTGGAAGTTTAACGACGAATTTAATACGAATACCCCTGCCGGTCAGCCCATTCCCCACGCCGGACAATGTCTCGGCTGTGTATCCAGTTTGGTCGATAGCGGCATCGAGCCGCGGCACGGTTTTCTTCTGCACGGGCCGCCGGGTACGGGCAAGACTTTGCTGGCTTGTATTATGCTCAATGAACTGCTGCTCCATCGTGCTCGTCCGGGCCGTTTCCTCGCGGTGTCGCGTTTTCTTCAACGTCTGCGGGATACCTTTTCGGAAGAGAGTCAGGACTACGGCCAGACTTGGCCGGTCATCGAGGAAATGGCGACGGTTCCCTACCTGGTCTTGGACGATTTGGGCACGCAGCGCAATACGGAGTGGGAGAAGGAGCAACTCTACAATCTGATCGACGCGCGCTACAGCGAAGAGCGGCTCACTATTGTCACCACCAACTATCCGCTGGAGGAGATCAAAGAAATTGCTGAAGGGCGGATCTACTCGCGGCTGATGGAGATGTGTAAGCGGGTGGAAATGGGTGGCGACGATTACCGGCAACTAATGCAGCAACGCTATTAAGCGTTCAACGCTCGCGCCACATCTAGGGCAAAGTAGGTGAGGATCATATCGGCGCCGGCGCGTTTGATCGCCGTCAGCGTTTCCCACATCGCCGCATCGCGATCGACCCAGCCGCGTTCGGCGGCGGCCAGGATCATACCGTATTCCCCCGAGACATTGTAGGCGGCCAGTGGTACATCGCAGGTCTGGCGTACCTGGGCGATAACGTCTAGATAGGCCAGGGCCGGCTTGACCATGACTACGTCGGCGCCTTCGGCGATATCCAGGGCAATTTCGCTGAGGGCTTCGCGCTGGTTGGCCGGGTCCATCTGGTAGGTTTTCTTGTCGCCCTTTTTAGGGGCCGATTCGAGGGCGCCGCGAAAGGGGCCGTAAAAACATGAGGCGTATTTGGCCGAGTAGGCCAGAATACCTACCTGGGTGTGGCCCGACTCGTCCAGGGCGCGACGGATGGCGCCGACGCGGCCGTCCATCATGTCGGAGGGTGCTACCCAATCGACGCCGGCTTCGGCGTGAGACAGGGCCATCTTGCACAGTACTTCGACGGACTCGTCGTTGACGATTTCGCCATCGACCACCAGGCCATCATGGCCGTGGTGAGTGTAGGGATCGAGGGCGACATCGGTCTGGACACAAAGCTCGGGCACGGCGTCCTTGAGGGCGCGGATGGCCTGCTGGATTAGGCCGTTGGGGTCGTAGGAGTGGGTGGCCTGGTCGTCCTTATCGACGGTGTAGCCGAAGAGGTTGACTGCGGGGATGCCCAGGTCCCAGATCTCCTTGCACTCTTTGACGAGTTGATCGACGGAAAAGCGGAATTGGCCGGGCATGGAGTCGATGGGCTCGCGGATGCCCTCGCCCTCCTTGACAAACATGGGGTAGATCAGGTCGCTGGTGTGGATGTGGGTTTCCCTGACTAGGCTGCGGACGGCGGCGCTGCGGCGCAGGCGGCGGGGACGGTGGGTCAATTGCATGAGACACTCCTCGTTCTGGTCTTTTGGATCGATGCGCCTAGTTAAGATAAGGGTTGGCGCGGTCTGGCCCAAAGGAGTAGATTCAAATGGTGTTTAGAACACAACTCTTGTACGATTATTGCCGGAAGGGTGGCCATGGATATCGCCGCGATCCTCGATGAGAAGTCCAAGTATGTGGACGCTATTATCGAGCGCTACATTCCTCGCGTTTTTGACGAGGAGAGCTTGAGGCGTTCGTTTGGTCCGCCGCGCTACGAGTACAATGTGGAGGCAGCCAATCGCTCGATGGCCGAGCCTATATGGGATTTGCTCGACCGGGGGGGGAAACGGTGGCGGCCTTTCCTGTTCTTGCTGATCTGCGAGGCGTTGGGGCACGATCCAGAAAAGTTTGCCGACTTTTCTGTGCTCATCGAATTGGTGCACAATGGCTCGCTGATGGTGGACGATATCGAGGACTCTTCGGATTTGCGCCGCGGCCAGCCATGCGTGCACAAGAAGTTTGGGGTGGATATCGCTATCAATGCCGCCAACGCTATGTACTACCTGCCGCTTCTGGCCTTCCTCAAGAATCGGGAGAGGGTCGAGGCAGAGACCATGTTGAGTGCCTATGAGGCCTACAGCCAGGAATTGATCAACATCCATCTGGGCCAGGGTATGGATATTTCCTGGCATCGCGGCTGGGCCAATGCAGACCATATCTCCGAAAACCAGTACCTGCAGATGTGCGCTTTGAAAACGGGCACCCTGGCCCGGCTGTCGGCGCGTCTGGCGGCCATTTTCTGCGGCGTCGAGGTCGAACTCACCAGCAAGCTGGGCAAGCTCGCCGAATGCCTCGGCATCGGTTTTCAGATTCAGGACGATGTGTTGAACCTGACGGCGAGCAGCGGCAAGAACCAGTTTGTCGAGGAGTACGTAGGCAGCGATATCACCGAGGGCAAGCGCACGATCATGGTCATTCACGCCCTGCGCCAGGGGGAGGGCTCCGAGCGCCTACTCGAATTGCTCAATAAACACACCCGGGAGCGCGGGGCCATAGAAGAAGCAATCCAGATATTGGAGGATAACGGCTCGGTTGACTACGCCCGGCGGCGCTCGCGCGAAATCGTTACTGCGGCCTGGGAGGATGTGCGGGCCGATCTGGCCGAGAGCACGGCCAAGGAGACGCTGGCCAGTTTTATCCTCTTTGCGATCGAACGGGATTATTGAACGGGTCGCGTCTATCCATTACTGTCAATGGATGCACTTCGATAAGTCTATCCATTACTGTCAATGGATGCACTTCGATAAGTCTATCCATTCTGTCAATGGATGCACTTCGATAAGTCTATCCATTACTGTCAATGGATGCACTTCGATAAGTCTATCCATTCTGTCAATGGATGCACTTCGATAAGAGGCCAATCGTTGAGTTCTCTGGACCGCCTTCTGGCACTGGTTGCCGAGTTGTTGATACGTTTTTATCAATTGGTGTTGTCTCCCGTTAAAATTGCTTTCTTTGGTTCCACTTGTCGGTTTTATCCGACTTGTTCGGAGTACGCGCGCGAGTGTTTTAAGAGGCATTCGTTTTTGCGGGCTTTTTATTTGGTGGTGCGACGTGTTGGGCGTTGTCATCCTTTACACGAGGGAGGGGAGGATCCGGTGCCGTCAGGTAAGGGGGATTAGCTGGCGTTGGTTTGTGGGTTGACGAATGTTTGTGGGTATGTATCTTGATATCTTGGATTTATGGTGGGTTGATGAGTACCATTTTTACGGAGAATACATATGATAGAGGAAGTGGAATTTATACCGCTTAATATTGCCGTTTTGACGGTGTCTGATACGCGTACGGAGGAGACAGATAAATCGGGGAAGTTTTTGGTTGAGCGTTTGAGTGAGGCGGGGCATACACTGTGCGAGAAGCTTATTTTGCCAGACGATATTTATAAGATTCGCGCGGCAGTGGCGCGTTGGTGTGCTGAGGAGGAGGTGCAGGTGGTGTTGACTACTGGGGGGACTGGGCTGACCGGGCGCGACGGCACGCCCGAGGCGATTCGGCCGCTCTTTGACAAGGAGATCGAGGGGTTCGGCGAGATTTTCCGCATGGTTTCTTACGAGGAGATTGGTACTGCTACTATTCAGTCGCGTTGCGTGGCGGGTGTGTCCAATGGTACCTATTTGTTTTGTCTGCCCGGTTCGTCTGGGGCCTGTGCTACGGGCTGGGATAAAATCATCGCTTCGCAACTCGATGTGCGCAACCAGCCTTGCAATCTGGTCGAATTGATGCCGCGCTTGTTGGAACAATAGGGATTGGTTATGAGTGAAGATAATAACCACAAAGCGGCGGCTAGCTTGCCGGATATTCAGAGCACTGGGGACCACCGCGGCATTGAGATCGACCAGGTTGGTGTGTCTAATGTGCGCTATCCCCTGACCTTGCCGCTGCGCGACAATGGCGAGTTCAACACGGTTGCTAGCCTGTCAATGACTGTGGGCTTGCCGCATGCCCAAAAGGGCACGCATATGTCGCGTTTTATGGTTGCCCTCAACGAACAGGCACAGCACTTTCGGCCCGACACTGTGCACCTGGTGCTGGCCGAGCTCAAGCGTTTGTTGGAGGCCGAGGAAGTTTTCCTCGACATGGAGTTTCCTCTCTTCTTGGAGCGCCCAGCGCCGGTGACAGCCACCGCTGGTTTGCTCGACTATTCTTGTCTCTTCCGCGCCATGATGCTCGATGATGGCAGCTTCGATAAAATTGTTGGCGTCAAAGTTAACGTGGCCACCTGCTGTCCTTGCAGTAAGGAGATTAGCGCCTACGGAGCGCACAACCAGCGCTCAGAGGTCACTATCGACGTGCGACCGACCGAGGACGAGTTTATCTGGTTTGAGGACTTGATAGACATTGCCGAGCGCAACGCTTCCACCCCGCTCTACCCCATTCTCAAACGCGAGGATGAGAAGAGGGTGACCGAGCAGGCGTATGAGAATCCCAAATTTGTCGAGGACATTGTGCGCGATATGGCCATCGATCTTTTTGAACTGAAGGACCAGGGCCGCATCGCCTGGTTCTACGTTTCTAGCAATAACTACGAGAGCATCCACAACCACGACGCCTTCGCCAAGATCGAGCGCGGGGTGCGCGGTTCCCTGCTGTCGCACCGCGAGACGGTGGACGCCGAGGCCTTACTGCGCTGAGGAAGATATGGCCAAGAGAGCGCGCGAGGTCGACAATCTCAAAATTATCGAGAAGATCCCCATCTTCCGCGGCTTGTCGCTTGGCCAGGTCAAGCGCCTGCTAGACGCGGGCGAGACCAGGAAATTCGGAATCGGCCAGACTCTGTGCCGCCAGGAAGACAAGAGCACGGATCTGTTCATCCTCATGGTCGGCGAAGTTGCAGTGCAGGTCAGCCGCAGCGAAATGGCGCGCATAACGCCGGTGGAAGTGATCGGCGAGATGGGCGTGATTACCACCCAGCCGCGCTCGGCCACGGTGGAGGCCACCAAGGCCTGTACTGCCATTGTCATCAGCAAAATCCACTTCGACCAGATTCTCAAAAGCGACCATGAACTGGCGGCCAAACTCTACAAGAACGTGATTGAGGCGATGGGCAGGCGGCTGCGCAATGCCAACGAAATCACCTCTACGCTCATCTGATATTTTTTTCGTCTATTGCCCATACCAACAATCTGCTGCGAAAATCTCAGGCCGCTTGCTGCGCCAGAGCCAAGGCACCCAATATGCCGGAGCGCGCCTCCAGCTCGGGCAATACGATATAGCGTTCGATTTCTTCCAATATTTCTGCAGTCTGGACGTATCCATTGAGCTCTTCCCGCACCTGCTCGTGGACTAGAGGTAGAAGGTGGGTTTGTTGCATGACGCCACCGCCCATGACGATGCGCTGAGGCGAGAGGGTACAAATGAAACCGGCCAGCGCTAGGGCTAGGTAATGGGCTTCCAAGTGCCAGGCCGGATGGTCCGGTGCTAGATTTGCTGCCGGTTCGCCCCAGCGGCCCTGCAGAGCTGGGCCGGCGGCTAGACCCTCGAAGCAATCTCCGTGATAAGGACAGAAGCCTTGGTAGGGATCGCGATCGCGGTCGTGTGGGATGGGGATGTGGCCCATCTCGGGGTGCAGCATGCCGTGCAGTAGGCGGCCACCGACCATGCCGCCGCCGCCGATGCCGGTGCCTACGGTCAGGTAGATGAAGGTGTCCAGTCCGCGGGCTGCCCCCCAGCGGTGTTCCCCTAGAGCGGCGGCATTGACATCGGTATCGAAACCTATGGGTACGTCGAGGGCGCTGCGGATGACGCCGCCGATGTCAGTGTGGGCCCAGCTCTGTTTGGGGGTATTGGTAATGAAACCGAAAGTGGGTGAGGACGGATCCAGGTCGATGGGACCGAAGGAACCAATGCCGACGGCGTCCAGCGGTTGGCGGGCGTGGTGGGGGCGAAAAAAATCCAGGGCGCGCTGCAGTGTTTCTTGCGGTGTGGTGGTGGCAAAGCGCACCTCTTGCAGATCTTCTGGCCCCGAGCCGACGGCGCAGACAAATTTGCTACCGCCGGCTTCTATGGCGCCCCAAAGTGGCATGGTATCTCTTCCTCGTTGTAGGTCAGCTATCGAGAACTTGACGTATTGTGGCGTCCAGTTCCTCCGGCGTAAATGGTTTGCGGATGATTCCCGCGGCTCCCGCTATATTTCCTTTATCGGGGCCGTATCCTGTCATGATCAAGACCTTGACATCTGGATCTCGTTCTTTTAGGGCCGCCAACACTTCCTCGCCCGACATATGCGGCATCGATAGATCTAAGAGGATCAGATCCAGCTTTTCCTCGCGCTCAAAAGTTTGCAGGCCGTCGGCCCCATCGGCGCTGTCTAGCACGGTGTATCCCATGCGCCGGAGGAGCTGCTGGGTCGAGCGCCGCACTACCTCTTCGTCGTCGATGATCAGGAGGGTCTCTTTGCCTCCGGCGATGATGCCCGTTTTTACATTCTGCGCTTTTGTGTCGGCAGGAGTCATTGGGGCGGTTGCGGGCAAGAAGAGGGTAAAGGTACTTCCCTTGCCTTTTTGGCTGGCGCATTCGATCCAACCTTCGTGTTGCTGCACCATGGCGTAGGCCGTGGACAAGCCGAGACCGGTGCCGCGGTCTACCGGTTTGGTGGTAAAGAAAGGGTCGAAGACGCGCTCACAGGTCTTGGCGTCCATACCGGCGCCGTTGTCGGTGACGCTTATGCGAATATAGGTCCCTGGGCGGGCGTCGATATGCGGCAGCGCGGCGGCCGGATCAATGGTTTTTACGTCGACGGTGAGGCGGATGGTAGGGGTGCCATCGCTGCTTTCTTCTAACGCGTCGCGGCTGTTGAGGAGTAGGCTCAAGATTACCTGTTCCAATTGCTGGCTATCTCCCAAGATAGCCGGCAAATTGTCGCTCGCTTCGATGACGATGGCAATTTGGCGGTCGAAGATCTTGCGGCATATGTCGACGATGCCCTGCAGGAGCGTCGGCGCGTCGACCGGATTTTTCTGCGCGCTACTCTGGCGCGAAAAGACCAGTAACTGGCGCACCATATCCGCTGTTTTGGCGGCGGCGCTGTAGGATTCTTGTAAGATGGTTTTTAGATCGGAGGACGGGTCCTGCATGGCCAGTTGCAAATTGAACATGACGCCCTGCAGCATATTGTTGAAATTGTGGGCGATGCCGGCAGTAAATTCTCCAACCGCCTCCATTTTCTGTGCCCGGAACAATTGCCCTTCGAGCACTAGACGGCGCTGCTGTTCCTCTTGAACGTGGCCGAGTTCAGCGGTCAATTCCCGGTTGCGCTGCTCCAATTTTTGTAAGTCCTGAAAGCGGCCAAACCCTTCGGACATGATGGACCCCATGTCGCGCAGCACGTCCAAGTCGCGCTCGGAAAAGGCCTCGGGTTCGGTGCTGCTGACGGCCAGTGTGCCCTGGGCGAACGGCACATCCACGATGGCGCGCTGGGCGTATCGTAGTTTTGCCTTTTCCTCGTAGGGATCTTCTTTGGTTATATCTGGCCTGTAGGCCATCTTCCCGGTGCGCCAGATTTTTTCGACAGGTAAGACCTCCTGGTTCCGGTTGTAGAATACGTTTTGCCGATACTGTCCTTTCTGGTCCATGAAGTGGGTTGACACAGAGGGCGCCTCACCGTCGTCTACGATATTGACGCCGCAGTAGACAAAGGGCACTTCGAGGGTGCGCAAGCCTTCAGACATGGCGCTCAAGATGCGCTCGACATCGCCGCTGTCTTCCATTTTCCAGATCTGCTCGCGCACTTTGTCGACGACGAGCTGGCGCATGCGCTGGTGCCGGGATTCGGTAATATCGTGGAAACTAGCTACCAGGGCCGCCTCGCCCTCAAAATCGAAGGGGTTGGACCAAATGGCGACCCAGAACGGTGTGCCGTCCCGCTTTTTAGCTTGGACCTCGAAGCCCTGGACTTCCCCGTCTTTGGCCAGCATGTCCAATATGGTTTGGCGGTCAGCCGTATCCCAGTAGAAGTCCAACGCCTGGCCACCTATGACCTCCTGCTCGTCCCATCCGAAGAGTCGGCGGAATTGAGTGTTGGCATAGAGCACTCGACCGTCGGATTTGCGCGTGACGAGCACAGGAAGGGCACCGACTTCGTTTATAAGGCGGAAGAAAGTCTCATTGCGCGGCTGTGGCTGTTCGACTTTTTCCGAATCCTGCTCTGTATTCTCGTCCATTTTTGGCAGATTTCCTATTGCGCTTCTTATAGACTTGCCTGGATGAGCCCATCGATAATTTCGTCGGAGATCGGTTGCCGGACGGCGGTCACATTTTTTTCTAATTGTTCGATGTTGAGGCTACCGATGGGGTTGCCGTGGATGCGTTCCTGGCGCAGGCAGAAGTGTAAGGTCAGACGCAGCATGTCCACTTCGTGTTCCTCGCACCACAAGCGCATGCGCTCGGCGCGTTCGTGGTCTTCGCTCCACTTTTGGCGCGGCACAAAAGATTCTACCGGTACGCCGGTGAGCCAGCCGCGCATAATGGACCAGCCGTTCATCACTCCTACATCGGCCGCTGCTGCCGCCGGTAGGATATCGTTGGCGGCGCTCTGGCGCAGCAGGTTGTAGTCACTAAAGGTCAGCAGCACATCGGTGCGGCCCGATTCGATGACTTTGAGGTGGAAGTCGTGGGGTTGCATACCGTAGCCAAGGTAGTTGACCCAGCCGCGTCGGCGCGCTTCTTCCAGACCTTCGAGGGTGCCGCCGTCCGCTAGGGTTGAATCGATGTCGAGCGGGTCGTGGATGAGGAGGGCGTCGAAGTGGTCGATGCCCAGAATTTGCAATTGATCTTCGATGTCGGCCAGGGTGCGGGCGGCCGAATAGTCGGGATCGCCTTCGCCATAGCCGCCCCATTGGGCGGCGCTATGGCAGCAGAGGCGGCCACTGATGATGATTTCGTCGCGCTCTACGATGCCCTCTTTGATGGCTAACCCCAGTTTGTGCAAGGAGTCGCCGTAGCAGCGGGCGCAGTCGAAGTGGTTGACGCCCAGGTCTACGGCGCGGCGGATGAGCGTTTTGGCCTCGTCGTCGGTAACGGGGCCAAAGTGGTTGCCGAAGCCTTGGGTGCCAAAGGGAATGACGGGGATGGAGAGCTCGGTTTTGCCCCAGCGGCGGCGGGGGCAGCAGTTGAGAGGCAGGTCGGTGGGCATAGGATGGCTTTCGTCGCTTGGGTGGACGTGTATTGGCGCTGGCGGCGCGATTTTCGATTGTATCTAGGTATGATAGGATGATAGCAGGGAAGAAGCAACGGGAGGCAAGAAAAAACTTGCGCGATTGGGTCTAAGAGGGGCACTTTTAGGCCGCATGAAAGATGAATAGAAACAGAAGAGAAAGGAAGAGACTTTGCTTACACCAACTGCACGGGAGACGGATTTCCCCTCCCTGACCGAGCGCACTTATCTCAACACCGCCGCCGAGGGCATTTCGCCCGGACAGGTGGTTGCCGCTCTGGGCCAATACGCCCAGGACCGACTCCTGGGCATGGACGGGCGTCTCTTGCACGAGGCGCAGTGGCGCCAAGTGCGCCAGCGGGCGGCTCGTTTTTTTGATCTGACTATGGAAGAGGTCGGTTTTTGTTCTTGTACCTCTGAGGCGTTTAATCTGGCCGCTATGGCCCTGCGACTCCAGGAGGGCGATGAAATAGTGGTCAATGACTTGGACTTTCCGGCCACGGCGACGCCGTGGATGCAGGCAGATTGTGCGGCCGTGGCCAAAGTGTGGCGGGCGCGTCAGGGCGCGCTGCGGCTCGAGGATCTTATTGCCTTATTGGGGCCGCGCACCCGTCTGGTCAACGTGTCCTTGGTGAGTTTTTACAATGGCTTCAAGATTCAGCTCGAAGAAATAATAGAAGCCGTCAGACAGCACTCGTCCGCCCTGGTGGCGGTGGATGTGACCCAGGCGCTAGGCCGCGTACCGCTAAATTTGAAGGGTGCCGATTTGATCGTTAGTTCCACCCATAAGTGGATTTTGGGCAGCCACGGTGGCGGCCTGGTTGGCGTGCCGGCAAAGCGCACCCAAGAGTGGACGACGCCGGCCGGTGGTTGGTACAATATTCAGGACGCCTTTCGCAGCGACCGCTTTGACGGGCCGGCGCAGAGCAAACCCGGGGCCGAGAGTTTTATGGTGGGCATGCCCAATTATGCCGCGGTGTATGCGGTCAATGCAGCACTGGCTTATATAGAGAGTGTGGGTGTGGAGAATATCGCCCGCCATGCCGATCCGCTGGTGCGTCAATGTTTGGATGGAGTGAAGGCGATGCCCATCGAGCTTCTTACCCCGGACGAGCCGGGTGCGCTGGGCGGCATTTTCTCGTTTCTCCACCCGCAAGCCGAGCGCCTGCACCAGCATTTGCACGAACAGAATATCCACATTATGAGCCAGGCGGGCCGTTTGCGCGTGGCCATTCACGGTTATAATACGCAAGAGGATATCGAGTTTTTTCTCAAGACTTTGCACGAAGCGCTCAAGGCTTGAGGCGGCGCGAGCTAAAGCTATGCTGAGCGTTGGAGATCGCGCCTGCTGAGAAGGCAGTTGCGCTTATTGCACAACCTTGCGGAAGGTGAGGTTGACGCGGGCGCCAACGCATTGCCGGGTTTTGGGCACGTGGTGTTTCCAGAATTTCTGTGTTTCATGGCGCATAATTAAGAGAGCGCCGTCGCCCAGCGGCAGCTCAACCGGCTCTAGTTGCTTGTCGTTTTTGTGGCGCAAAATAAAGCGGCGCGCCGAACCCAGGCTCAGCGAGGCGATCACTGGCCTATCGCCCAGGGTCGGTTCGTCGTCGCTGTGCCAGCCCATGCTGTCGGCGCCGTTGCGGTAGTGGTTGGCCAATACGCTGTTGAAGGTGCAGGCGGCAATGGCTTCGATACGTTCTTTTATTTCTAATAAAACCGGCAGCCAGGGCAGCGGCTCCAGGGCAATGCCCGAATAGGCGTAGGCCGCGCCTGGGTCGCCGTACCAGGCGGTCAGACGCGGCGAGGGCATTTGGCGGCCGTAGATTTTGACCGTTTTCTGTTCCCAGGCGATGGCTTGTAATAAGGTGTCGAGGTAATGAGTTGCTTGCTGTGGTGAGAATAGCGCGGGGACGTAGAGCAATTCCCCGTTTCTTATGTCGAGCTGATGAATTTCCATTGGCGGTGCGCGGTCGTGGAATGGACCTATTTAAAGGCAATGCTGAAAAGTTGAGCGCAGCGCATCTTAAAAGAGAGGGTGACGGGGGCCTCGCCGTCGTGGCCTAGATCGGCCTCGCCGTTCCAGGTGAGTTCGCGTTCGAGGTGGTCGCCGTTAATCCAGTCGCAGTCGGCAAAGGAGCGGCCCGGCAAGGGTTTGCTGTCGGGGCCTAGGACCTGGGCTTGGATGGAACCGGCCAGGGCGGTTTTGCAATTGATGTAGGCGCGGCGCTGGTCGACTTTGAGGGGCTGGAGGGTAAAGGCGCCTTCGACGGGGGCTTCGAGTGCGACGAGGCGACCTTTGGGCCACCAAGCCCAGCCGATGGCGCCCAGGGGCGGGCGGCGCGGGTGTGTATGCGGTACGTTGGAAGTACACAGCGGGATGCCCATGCGTTGGTCGGGCAGTTCGACTAGTCCGGAGCCCGGTTGCACTAGGCCGCCGTCCCAGGCACCCGGCGCGCCCGGGGTGCAGACGGGTCCACCGGGTACGCGGTGCCAGAGCAGGTTGTCGGGGCTGGTGGCCAGGTGAAAGTCAAAGCGGTCGTCGCGTATGCTCCAGCGCATAGGGAACATGAGATGGTAGTCGCCTGGGTTGAGCTGCTCGGCGCCAATGTGTTCGGCTGGGGTGCAATCGACGTAGAGGCGGTAGCGGCCCTGTTCGCGCAGCACGGTGGCGCTGGAGATAATTGTTCATCCAGCTGCTCGGGAGTCAGCACTGGCCCGCTCTTGCGCGCTGGCTGGGCTTGCAGGTGTACGCCGACGGGCAGAAAGGCTGGCTCGTAGTGCA
>Ga0114999_10006361_pt1 | contig 13640 bp, 13 predicted proteins | sample ArcticOcean_MG_C_3_FD_89820 | JGI IMG/M metagenome (GOLD analysis project Ga0114999, IMG submission 89820) | Marine microbial communities from western Arctic Ocean - ArcticOcean_MG_CB8_126 | ecosystem: Environmental > Aquatic > Marine > Oceanic | place: Arctic Ocean: Canada Basin | collected...
TCTTCAGTAACCTCGCGTGCGGCCGTCTCGGCAACCGACTCACCTTCTTCGGGCGTGCCTTTCGGAAGTGCCCAAAGCGATTCTACGCGTCGGTGGCAGAGGGCGACATAAAGCCGCCCATCGTTGTTCGAATCTGCACGCAGAACGACGCCACCGGCGGACCAGCGATCAATTGAATGATCTGTTGTGCGTTGTCGCGTCATGGGAAATAACCAGTAGCTGGGTAAAACTTCAGTTCTGTGAGCCGGATTCTAAGATTGGAGGCGGCTACGGTCAAACGCCAGCGACCTAACTTTTACGTCAACCTGAGATCAAGTCTAAATTCACCCCGAAAATAAATTGACACTGAACTGATCGAATTCGATAATTATCTGTTGGATATTAACAATAAGATGCCACTTAGCATGACACAATCACAACAAAGATACGAAACTCACCGCCGTTCGGCAAGAACGACGCTATTCGAGTTCCAGATTCAATTCCTAGTTCGATTGCAGAGTACGACAGATAAAAATTAGCCGCATTACTATCAAATAGGTGAGTGCGGTTTTTTTGTGCCCGGAACCGAAGCGTCAGGGCGCGATACATGTGAACCTGCCAGTGCGCAGGCTCGGAAAAAGGTAGTAAACATTGGATAAGCAGGACTTTGTCATCCGATTCGCCGGAGAGGGCGGTCAGGGGCTGGTCACTTCAGCTGATGCACTCGCGAGGGCCGCAGCCCATGCAGGGTATTTCGTTCAAACCCACTCAACGTTTCCTTCTCAGATCATGGGTGGGCCTGCGTCTTCACAGGTGAGAATCTCCACTACCCCGGTGTTGAGTTCCGGGGATGGAGTCGACGTGCTGGTTGCTCTTAACCAGTACGCATTCGATCATCACAACGAGGATTTGAACGTCGGAGGCGTGACTGTCTATAACGCTGAAGAGTACGACCTACCCGAGGGTGGACAGTACTTTGGCATCGAGGCCGATGAGCTCGCCAAGTCGACCGGTAACGCCCGTGCGGCCAATATGGTCACAATTGGAGCAGTTGCTCATTTGATCGACTTCAACCTTGGAGAGATCGACGAGTTTATTACTCAGCGATTTACACGAGGCCGTCCGGGTGACGACGAAATCATCACAGCGAACATTGCGGCTGTCCGGCTGGGTGTTGATGTTGCAAAAGGCAGCGGGTTCAACGTTGGTCAACTTTCGGATCCAATCCCGCCCGACTACAAGCAGATTGTAATCACGGGTAACGCTGCACTTTCGATGGGTGCTACCGCGGCAGGGCTTGATTTCTACGCTGGTTACCCAATTTCCCCGGCTACTACTGTTCTCGTTTGGATGGAGAACTACCTATGGGGTGAGGGACGTTTCGTTCACCAGGTAGCTTCCGAGATCGAGGCGATCAATGCCATTCTCGGTGCAGGATTCGCAGGCAAGAAAGCCATGACTGCCACCGCTGGCCCCGGATTCTCTCTTATGAGTGAAGGACTCGGGCTCGCATGGATGGCAGAGATTCCTCTTGTTGTCACCAACGTTCAGCGTGGTGGTCCGGCAACCGGGCTCCCAACCAAATCTGAACAATCAGACCTCATGTCCTGCATGCACCCTGCACACGGCGATATCAAAATGCCGGTTCTCGCTCCTGGAACTATCGAAGAGTGCTTTTACGCAGGAGTGTTGGCAACCAACTGGGCCGAGCGATATCAAGGTCCAGTGATCCTCGTTAGCGAGTTCGGTCTGGCTGACCGCGGTGAAAACATTCGCCGCCCGAACCTGGACGATGTGAGCCAGGAAAGCCGAGCTACGGTGAGCGAAGGCGACACCGGTAAGCGGTACGACTCGTGGGACGGCTCGACGCCGCTTCCGGGTATGCCGACTCCTGGTGGCCCCGGTGCTTACGTTGCGAACGGCTCAGAGCACGACGAGATTGGTGACACGACTCACCTGCCTCGACACCACGTGCGGCTCATGGAGCGACGATTCAAGAAACTCGACCTTCTAACCGGCGCTCACTATGAAATCGAAAATGCCGACGCAGATGTGATCATCATGCCGTGGGGCAGTTCGAAGGGCCCGGCTCGCGAGGCTTACGATAGGCTTCGCGCAGACGGTGCGGATATCGGTTGGGTCTACTCAGTGGCGCTCAATCCGCTGCCAGAAGAAGTTCTATCTGTCCTGAAATCTGGAAAAAAGGTAATCGTGCCTGAGCTAAACTATTTGGGTCAGTGGTCGGCGCTGCTTCGGCAGGACGGCATCAATGCCGAATCTGTAACGCAGTACACGGGTCTGCCGTTCAGGCCTGCGGATCTTGTAGATAGTATCGGCGAGCGAATCGGGGTTGGAGTAACAGCATGAGCAAGCGAAATCTTGAATACGACTTTGCGTGGTGCCCGGGATGTGGCGACTTTGGAGTGCGACGAGCACTACAGGTTGCTCTCGAGGCATACTCGGTTGAGCATGAAGAGCCGCAGGCAAACAACGTGATAGTTGCCGGTATCGGTTGCTCAGGAAACATGGTTCACCTTGTTGAAGGCGACCAGCCGTTCGGCATTCATGGGATCCATGGCCGGACACTTCCGATTTCGTTCGGTGTAAAAATGGGACGACCCGACTTAAACACCGTGGTTGTTGCCGGAGACGGTGACTTCCTTTCGATCGGTGGTGAGCACCTCGGACCAGCAGCGAGCAGGAATGTTGATGTGACTGCAGTGGTTATGGACAACGGTGTGTACGGCCTTACAAAGGGTCAATCGTCGCCAACCAGCGAATTCGGGGCGATTACAACCTCGACACCGCTCGGCAAGATCGAAACGCCGGTTAACCCGCTCAAGAACTACATGGCGATCGGCGTGAGCTACATCGCTTCGTACTACTCGAGCAAGCCACGACAACTTGCAAAAATTATTCAAGAAGCCATGAACCACCGCGGGTTCAGCATCGTTCACGTTCAGTCTCCTTGCACGACGTACAACGACACTTACGACATCTTGAAAGGCAAGCCGAAGGAAGGGATCAAAGGACTTGCATTCGATATTCCTGAAGATCACGACCCATCGAGCGTGCAGGCTGCAAATGATCTCTTGAGCCGACCGGGTATCCCTCTTGGTTTGATCTACAAAGAAGAAGGCAAAACGCTTCAGGATAGATACGAGGATTTGCAGGCGAAGGCTCCGGTGAAAACCAACGACCAGCTTCTCGATTCGTATCTGCTGCAGTAGCAACAGTTCGATTTATCGAAAGCGAAAAAGCCCCGCTCATGTGCGGGGCTTTTTTTGTTGTGCTTCGGATATTTGGGCGACACTTTCGTGCCCCCTCAACCTAACCTTCTTCCTCAGGGAGAAGGTTAGGTTGAGGGGGCACGAAAAATCCTGGCAGAGGAGACGCGGCGCTCTGGGAATCTCGCTGTCGCTGAGTGGTGTTGCGATGTCGAAATCTGTTGGCAGATATCATTCCCACTCTCTCTATGGGTGATTGTACAGAGGTTCACGACAACGCATCAGATTTCATTGATGGAGAGGTTCCTTCCAAGTTCACGTCTCGCATCAAGCACCACCTGGGTTTCTGCGACGACTGCGACGGTTGGGCTTGTACGTCAGGCTCCCCAACAGCAGGTGCCGGATTCGCTGAAACAGAAGCTAAAGAATCTGTCGGACGATTAGGCTGCGAAGCACGGTTAACTAATCGCCGTATTTTTGTGTCCGTTTCCATTACCTGACGGCTCAGATTAACTGAGCCCATCCTGCCTGAGTGTCTGCTCAGGCTCTTCATCTTCAATAGAGACATCAGTGCGGAAATATTCCTTGTGCCTCTTATGGAAGTACATGCTGTGCAGCATGATGGCGATTCCAATTCCGGTGAGACCGTAGACGACGCCCGGTTCGACGTTTGAGTTTGGGAGGAACGAGAGTGCTATGAAAACTGCGTAACCAACGATTCCGCCAAACAGGCTGGGGTGATTGAGCTTTCTGTTCATCGTTACAGCAATGAGCAGACCGACGATGAATGAGAGAAATACGGTTGGATGTGCTATTCCTACTGATGCACCCATCAGTGTTGCTACCCCGTCGCCACCTTTGAACTTGGTGAAAGGGGAGTTCCAGTGCCCTGCAACTACGGCTGCGGCGGGCACGATAAGTTCGTCGCCAACGAGCCCCATGTACTTAGCTATAAGAATCGCAGCTACGCCCTTGACGACGTCGATGGCGGTAACGATCGTGCCCTGTTTGCGTGACACCTCTCGCCAAACATTTGTTGCGCCAGCTTGGCGAGACCCGACTTCAAAAATATTGACGCCGTTTAACTTGCCGATGGTGTAGGCAGCCGGAACTGCACCAAGTGCAAATGCGATGGCGGCTGATACTAGAAATGTGATGAACGTGACGTCGGTGCTCATATGGTGTTTTGAATTGTATCAGCGGGCGCACAATCGCTGGTGATAGCGAATACGTTGGTCGAAATAAGATGGCTCTTGGAACACGCACACGGCCCGAGTTGCGTGGGGTTAGTTCACAATTGCGCTCTATGGTCCATTCCTCCGAATCGAATACGCGTGAAGAACACGATGTGGGTTTGTTCGGAACACTCGCAAATTCGCAGCTTCGTCGATTCCTGGTTGCAACTACGTTGTGGGGCACCGGGCACCAACTAATCACGGTTTCGCAGGGCTATCTGCTATTCGAACTAACCGATTCGACTCTGTGGTTGGCTGCGCTGGGCGCGGCGGTTGGTGTGCCCAACATCATTGTTGCGATTCTTGGTGGAATACTCGCAGACCGTATACCGCGAAAGCGGATTCTCATGATCGGCGCAACAGTTGCCGGGTTGCCAATGCTGGCGATAACCATTCTGCTTGCAACTGATTCTCTTGAACCGTGGCACTTGCTAGTGGGTGGTGCTGCGCAGGGATCGGCACTGGCGCTCGACTGGATAGCGCGCCTTTCGCTGTTGCCTGATGTGGTTCCTAAGAAAATCATGGTCCGCTCGGTTTCGATCGACCAGGCTGCCTTCAACGGAGCCCGAGTAATCGCACCGCTCGTTGGCGGGTTTGTGCTCGCATCGTCGGGTGCTACTGCCGCTTACGGGCTTGTCGTAGGATTTTTCGGGCTGGCAATCATCACCTACACGACCATCAAGCCTCATACCGAGGTATCACGCGGACCCCACCTTGGGATCGTCGAAGACTTCAAAGAGGTCGGTAGGGTGCTGCGCAGCAACGTGATTCTTCGGGTGAATCTGATGTTCACTGCCGTAAACGCACTAATGCTGGGTGGTCTGATATTTATCATTCCGGCGTTTGCGAAAGACGTTCACGGGGTTGGTGAGACGGGGTTTGGTTTTCTGTTTGCCGCAGTAGGCCTTGGTGCGTTTGCGGGTGCTTTTACGGTATTTCTCACGGGTGGCGTTCGAAGATCAGGCGCTGCGCTGTTGATCACTGATGTGTTGTTTGGTGCGCTGGTGATTCTTTGGGCGTTTACAACCACCATGGCGATCGCAATTCCAATTGCATTCTTGCTTGGATACTTCAACGCTGTTCACATAGCTCTCGGTATCGCCGTGATACAGGTGAACGTGCCTGCAGAAGTGAGAGGGCGCGTTATTGGAGCCTATGAACTGGCATGGTCTGGGTTTCCGCTCGGGGGGCTCATCAGCGGTTCACTGGCAGCGATTTTCGGTCTTGAATATTCGCTCACAATCCTCGCTACCGGGTTGATCGTGTTTACGATCGTGACCGCGCTAGTGAGCGAAAAGTTCAGGAATCTCCGAATCGACTAGTGGCGCCGTAGTGAGCGCCCTTTAGCTGGGCTAGGCTTCCTTATCGAAGTAATCGAGCTGGTATGGCGGGGCTAATGGATCACCGTTGTTCTGGGCGTCAATGTCAGCCTGCTCGGACTCGGTCAGGTATTTCGATGGGCATCGAACGGTCAGGTTTTCGGCACTGAAAGATCCGTCGACCATTTTTTGCCCCTGCAGGATTATCTCGGAGTGATCGTTGAAGAAAACCTGCCCGATTTCACCACTGTAGACGACATCAAGATGCTGCACGCCATCTTCGTCTTTGATCGAGAAGTGTGCTGTTAATCCATCGGCGTCTCGTACGTACGAATCCTGAACGAGCTTGCCTGTAACGCCAACCTGTCGATCATCGGCGGTTGGTGCTCCGTCATATACCTGAGCTACTGAGAGATAGTCGACCGTTGCACCCTCGAAGGCTGTGAAAGCGAAGTAGGCGAGGGCTGCTGAGACCAGAATGAAAGCAAACGCCAGCTTGGCGCGCGGTCCCATGAGCGTGGAGGTTCGCGCTGTTGGCGCTACCATTGGGACCGGAGTTGGTTGCTGTTCTTGTGATTGTTGTTCGTTTGGTTCGTTAGTCATATCTGTCGGTCGCAGTTCTAGTTGATTGTGCCTTCTAGCTTCGCAATTTCGTGCTGGAGAACTCGCTGCTTGCTGCCCATGTAAAGAACGTAAACGAAGAACAGCGCCCACGTGATGCCGAACACTGCGAACAGGTACCCGAGGTTGGTTTCGAGCTTGCCTTCTTCACGTTCTACGACAGAACTGGCAATTCCGTTTGCAGAAGAAACGGTAACCGGAGCGAATCTTTCTCGATGCTCTCGCAGGTGTCGGGCCGCTTCCGAAGGCTCTTCACCTTGCGATGACACCCAACGATCGCCTGCCTGATTCTCAAGCCCGTACTGGGTGTCGGCTGAAAGCTCGAAAGTCGTGATACTGCCTGTGGAGTCAGACAGAGCGAACCGTGTCAGGTTCCCGTTTTCGTCTGTTTCAACTCCAACGATGATCCCGCTGAGAACGCCGTTGTCCTGGGCGAACGACGTTCTGGGGGCAATGCCGATTATCGAAATGCTCACAGCCAGTATCACCGCAATTACGATTCGCAGCGTCCCAGTTCTGAATAAGACACTGAATACAGATTGAGTCACTTTCAAATTGCCCCCGCCGAAGCTGACGCCGATGAAGCTCTCTTTAGCTCAACCACATCGTCCTCGGATTTTAGAATTTTGTATCGAGTCTGAACCAGATAAATGAACAGGAAAGTAAATGCCATCGTCGATGCGAGCAGCACCATACCGAGATCACTGCCGAGAGATGACTCTGCATCGGAAGCTGGTCCCGTAATGATCGGCGGGTGTGCCTGCGACCAGAGATTGGCAGCGAAGTAGATTATCGGCGTGTCGATCGCACCTATTACCCCGATTATCGCGGCGAGTCGCTGGCGCTGAGCGCCAGGAGGGAAGTACGCCCTGAACATCAGGTAGGCGACATAGATAAAGAAGAGAATGAGCGCAGTTGTTAGCTTGGCTTCGCCTGTCCACCACACTGCCCAAACAGGGCGTGCCCAGATCATGCCGGTCAGCAGCATCAGTCCGCCGAACACCACTCCCACTTCAGCCGATGCGACCGCCAGACGATCCCACTTTTCGTTCTTCTTCCACAGGTACATGAACGAACTGCCGCTCACAACAAAGATACCGAGCATTGATCCCCATGCAACCGGTACGTGGAAATAGAGGATTCGCTGAACTGCCCCCTGGTTCAGCTCGGTTGGACCCATTCGAATATGAGATACAGAGTCAGTCCCATGAGGACTGCGCTCAGGATCAGCAGTGGGTCGAGTAGGTTAAGGACTTTGGTCATCGATAGGTTAATTGCGGTTTTGGGCCGTGCGAACACTTAGAGAATTTTATCACGAACAAGGTTTTTTTCAGGTAAAGCAGAGCATGTATTCGTTGTGTTGATTCATGCGAGATTAGTCTTCGAGTATGTACTGGAAAATGAACGCCGAAACGACGAGGAACGCAACGTCGAAAGCAACGGCTAACTGAAGCCACTGCGCCATGTCGGACCAACTCCTGCCGTTTACGAGGTGGCTGGTCGATTCCACCGCCGCCATAAGTAACGGGGTGACCACAGGTAAGAACAGAAGCGGCAGCATTACTTCCCGTGCCCGGATTCTCACCGACATTGCGGCGAAGAGCGTACCTACGGCGCTGAAACCGAGGGTTGTCAGCAGGCTTATTGCAAGCATCTCCCATCGGAACACGACGAGGTTGAAGAGTACTGCGAACACCGGGATAACGATGATCTGGGCTACCGCGATAAACAGGAAGTTGCCGAGCGCCTTGCCGAGATAGATCAGGTCACGGCTAATTGGTGCGAGCATCAGTGCTTCAAGCGTGTTGCCTTCTACTTCGAGTGCAGACGCTCGATTAAGACCAGTTACACCGGCAAATGCAATACCAGCCCACAGTACGCCGGGTCCGACCAACTTTGCGTTGCCCTGGTTCAGATCGATTGCAAACGTGAAGATGACGAGAACCAATAACGCGAATCCTGCGACAGCGACAACGACGTCTTTGTTGCGGATTTCGAGTTGCAGGTCTTTGCGACCAATCGCCCATATGATGGCAAGTGAGGCTTTCATTGGGTGCCCGCCGGGCGGGAGTATGTTGATTCGGATTGTGCTGTGTACACCTCTTGAATCGCTGCCTGATCTCGCTGTGGACTATCAGAGTTGAACCCAACCCTGCCACTCGAAAGCACCACGGCGCGATCTGCAATGTTCAGGGCATGCTCAACGATGTGAGTCGTCATCACGACCGTTCGGCCGGACGATCTGTACTCGTCGATTATTCTGTCGAGCATTTCAACCGATTGGCTATCGAGTCCAGATTCAGGCTCGTCGAGCAGGAGCAGCTGCGGTTCGTGCATTATCGCACGCGCCAGCGCTACTCGCTTTTGAAATCCGTGCGATAGCGTTCGAACTCGGTGATCGAGGCGTGGTTCAATGCCAACTTTCGATGATGTCCCGGCGATAAGTTCTTCGACGTCTTCGAGCCGGTACATCTCGGCGAAGAACATGAGGTTCTCCCTGACGGTCATATCGGCGTAGAGCATCGGGGAGTGGAGCGCTGATCCGGTGAGCGCACGAACGGCGGGGCCGTTTTCGGAGATATCGGTGCCCATTATCGAAACGGTTCCCGAATCGGCCTGGGTGAGCATCGCCAAGATGCGCAACAGAGTCGATTTACCGGCACCGTTTGTACCGAGCAGCACGGTTACCTCACCGGTTGGAAGCGAAAGATCGAGGCCGCGAAGTACTGCCGTTTCGCCAAAATTCTTGACGACGGATTCAACTTTGACCGCCAATTGAGTCGTTTGGCTAACCACCGTGGAGTGCTCCGTTAGCTTTTAACCGCGAATCTACGTTTGAACGCATCGGGCTGCATCGACGCCATATCGGCGAGTTGTTGCACAAGTTCGTCGTCTTCTAGGTCGGACTGTTCCAGTCGGATCATGTAACGACGGGCGACATCGTAGTAGAGGTTGTTCGTGTCGACCATACGAATGGCCGTTTTGCCGGTATTGGGGTCGCGCACGTCTTCAAATGGAACAGCGCGGAGTTGGTTGTCTACGACGCAGATCATCGCACCCTCAGTCGTTCCATCGCCTTCCATCGGATCCGACAACAGGAAGCTGACAGCGCCGTGACCGAGTGTGCGTGTGTAATCGATGTCGAACGGTATCGGTGGTGCAGATCGAAGTTCGTACCCGAGTGTCAGGTCGACGACGCCCATCGCTTCACCGCGATCGTTGAATCGACGTTCGATTTCTGTTCTTAGGATTCGTGCAAGCGGGAGATCGGCGAGTTTGATGTTGCCGTATTCGTCGCGTGGGATTTCGACGCCAGATATTTTTCGCAGATCGCTCATGTTGAGCTTGCTTGCGATGCCCTCGGCAATAATTGCGACCCCGTCTGGTCGACCCGCAATCCTGCGCTTCAGGATTGCGCCTTCGAGCACATCACAAACCTCTGCCAGGCTGACCGTGTCACCCGGAAATTCTTCTGGAATGAGCGTAATTGTGGATGCTGCGGCTTTGCCGATTCCGAGAGCGAGATGTCCTGCGTGGCGACCCATGGCGACGATGAAGTACCAGCGGTTGGTGGTGCGGGAATCTTCTTTTAGGTTCATCACGATTCCGGCGCCAACGTGTCGAGCAGTTTCGTATCCGAACGTTGGCATATCACCCGGCAACGGCAGATCGTTGTCGATGGTTTTTGGAACGTGTGCCACTCGGATTTCACCGTTGGCGGCCCGCGCTATTTCCGATGCCCCATATGCCGTGTCGTCTCCGCCAATCGTAATGAGGTGACTGATGTTCAGCTTCTTCAGTGTGGCGACACAGGTTTCCAGATCTTCTTTGCGTTTGGTTGGGTTCGTACGCGAAGTGTGAAGAATCGAACCGCCCTGCGTGTGGATCGTCGATACATCGTCGATAGTGAGGTCAACGGTTTGCGAGGTATCGCCTTTAACGAGGAACTCGTAACCATTTTTTATCCCAACGGCCTCATGACCGGAAATAACGGCTTCGATAACAGCCGCGGAAATCACGCTGTTGATGCCCGGTGCCGGCCCACCACCAACGAGTATTCCAATGCGTCCCTGAGTGTTCCCCATCCGATGTTCTCCGAGTCATTCGTAATGTTCGGGCCGGAAAAAGCGCCTGTTCGGCCCCTGTTCGACCCTATTAGGTGAATGTTCGCACCCAAGAATATGCGAACGATACCGAATGTGCGTGAGATTGGCGTAATCGGATTGCTGATTATTCGGTTTTCGGAATACACTCAGACCAATAAATGTAGAAATATCTAGAACTCATTGACGAAACGAGCAACACTACCCCATGACCCAACATGATCATCAGCATGGCGATCCGGAAATTACGGAGATTTGGCGTCAAACGCTGGAAAGGGGCATAAAGACAAGCCGTCTTCACTGCTTCCGGGCGGTACTCGCTGCGGGATGTGCATGATACCGCTCAGCGGCGTAGGTGGCGTATTGATGAAAGCGCTTCGGGGCAGAACGTCTTCCCGCAAAAATCCGGCGATGTGTAATTACTGAGACGATGTTCTTCCCACCGGCGGTGCGGAAGTCGATATCGCAGTGTTTTTTGCCGATGTAAGAGGCTCTACGGCTATTGCTGAAAAAGTTGGGCCAGTGGAGTTCGCTGGACTTTTGAATCGCTTCTACAAAGTTGCGATGGACGCATTGATACCGCGGTACGTGATCATCGACAAGATGATTGGCGACGAGGTGATGGCTCTCTTCGTGCCCGCGTGGCAGGACAAACCCCAAAAGGTGGTGATGGAAGCTGCAGTCGATATTCTCAAGGGAGTCGGCAACGGTTCGGGCAGTGAACCGTGGCTACCTGTGGGAATCGGAATCAACTACGGAACAGCCTATGTAGGCAAGGTCGGTACGGGCGATGTTAACGACTTCACAGCACTCGGTGACACCGTGAACACTGCCGCAAGACTGCAGGCCCGCGCCAAGGCCGGGCAGGTGGTGGTTTCTGAGAGTGTGTACTCGGAATTAACCGAGGTTTACCCCGACATCCCGGCTGAACAACTCGAACTACGAGGAAAAGAAGATACGTTCGGAGTGCATGTGATTACGCCATTGGAGTAGCGCGATGTCATCGATGAATCTTGAGTTTGTCGCGAGTCTCGACCCTGGAACCTAGTATTAGTGTCCGTGGCCGTGAAGGTGGGGGTGGGTCGAGTGCATCGGGTTGAAGCGTCGTCCCTTCCTGAGAGTCTCGACGGGTAGCAGTATCTGGTTACCCTGGCGCTCGTTTTTGGCTGCGTCAATGAACGTAACTGGGCCCTCTCGGTGTTGGATTACAGCGATATCGGCATCGGCTCCGACCTTGAGAGTCCCAATGTTGTCGGGCAGATGCACAGCCGCAGCGGGTTTAGAGCTACCGAGTGCAATCGCATCGTCTACTGAGAAGCCTAGGTGGATGTACTTCGAGATAGTTGTCATCAGATCGAACACGGGCCCATCGACATTGAAGGCGTGGACATCTGACGATACCGTGCCGGGGCCAAGACCCTGTTCCAGACATGCTTCGGCAACTGGGAACGAGAACGAACCGGCACCATGTCCAACGTCGAAAATTACTCCGCGCTTCATGGCGTCCCACGCAGCATCGATAACCTTGTTGTTGTTGTCGAGAATCCCGTGCGGGTAGCCTGTGAACGAGTGGGTGACGATATCGCCGGGACGCAACTTCGCGAGCAGTTGTTCGAACTTGTGAAATGACCCGCCGATATGCATCATCACTGGCTTGTTCAGCTCTACGCCCGCCTCGATGGCGCGATCGAGCGCAACAAGGTCGTTATCCCCAACGATGTGGTCGGTAAGTCGAACCTTGATACCCACGATCAGATCGGGGTGCATCTTCGCCGCTTCAACAGCCTTTTCGACGCGTGCCCACCTGATGTCCTCAAGCTCACCAATATCGTTTGATATGAGGCCCATTCCCGAAATGTGTAAGAACGCCAGCACTCTCGTGTCGGAGCGTTCGACAACGTAACGGTTGAACCCCGCGACTGTGTTTGAACCAGACGACCCAGCATCAACCGCCGTTGTTACACCGCGGTGAACACAGGCAGGGTCGGCTTCGATTCCGACATCGGTGACACCCCAAAAAACGTGCACGTGCAGGTCGACCAGACCCGGCGTTACCAGCAGATCTTGAGCCTCGATCACATCGTGGGTATCGCCATCGGAAACGTAATCTTCGATCGCAACGATTTTTCCACCGGCGACAGCGATGTCCTTTTTAGCGTGAACACCCTGGGCAGGGTCGACTACTGTTCCGCCCTTGATAACGAGATCGTAGGTCATGTTTTACTTTCCGTATTGTCTGGCTTGTCTGGCGCGTTGATGGCGTTTTAATACTAGTATTTCGAGATGTGGTTAGTGATCGTGCCCGTGCCCGATGAGGTTCGGGTGAACCGAGTGCATCGGGTTGAAGCGTCGACCTTTTCTCAGGGTTTCGACCGGCACCAGCAACTGGTTGCCGTGACGTTCGTTTCTCTTTGCGTCGTGAAAAACAACCGGGCCTTCACGGTGTTGAATCACCGCTATGTCGGCATCGGCGCCAACTTTCAGCGTCCCGATGTTGTCGGGTAAGTTGACGGCCGCTGCTGGCTTGGAACTCCCCAGTGCAATCGCATCTTCAACCGAGTACCCGAGGTGGATGTACTTCGAAAGCGTGGTCATCAGGTCGAACACCGGGCCTCGAACGTTGTAGCGGTGAACGTCAGACGATACCGTGCCAGGCCCAAGCCCCTGTTCGAGACAAGCTTCAGCAACGGGGAACGAAAACGATCCGGCGCCGTGTCCAACATCGAAAATAATGCCGCGCTTCATGGCGTCCCACGCAGCGTCGATCACCTTGTTGTTGTTGTCGAGGATTCCATGTGTGCCGCCGGTGAACGAGTGGGTCACGATATCGCCAGGGCGTAGCTTCTCTAAGAACGTTTCGAACTTGTTTGCTGCGCCGCCAATGTGAATCATCACCGGTTTGTTTAGTTCTACCCCGGCCTCGACCGCACGGTCGATGGCTACCAGATCGTTATCACCAACGATGGGGTGCGACAGTCGAACCTTGATACCTACGATCACGTCCGGGTGCAATTTTGCCGCTTCGACGGCTTTGTCTACACGCGCCCACCTGATGTCTTCGAGTTCGCCGATATCGTGGTCGAGCTGACCCATGCCCGATATGTGCAGGAACGCCAGAACACGGGTGTTGACCTCATCGATTACGTAGCGATGAAA
>Ga0114999_10006362_pt1 | contig 13640 bp, 24 predicted proteins | sample ArcticOcean_MG_C_3_FD_89820 | JGI IMG/M metagenome (GOLD analysis project Ga0114999, IMG submission 89820) | Marine microbial communities from western Arctic Ocean - ArcticOcean_MG_CB8_126 | ecosystem: Environmental > Aquatic > Marine > Oceanic | place: Arctic Ocean: Canada Basin | collected...
CGCAAAGATAAAGATTTTTATTCCAAATATAATTGGAGCGAACCAAATGATATGCCTTATTATTGGGGCGGGTTTGGTAAGCAAGACCACTTAATAAAGGAGACATAACATGCATCCGAATTACAAAGATGAGGCTGTTTGCTTGTGCGAAGGCAAGACATCCGCCGAAACAATGTCTGCCATATGTGAAGCCAAGATAAATGGAGCTCCACCAGCTCTTATTCAACATATGCAACAGATATTAGATTTGAGTTCAAGGGAGAGTCGCTCTCTTGAAATAAAAGAAACTGTTTTATCTGCGTGGACTAACTATTGCAGGACTTCGTGGGTTTACAGATTATTAGAAAGGTTTGGATTTAGATGAGCACACCAACACCAAGAGAACAGGCAGTTGAATTGTTCCCAGATTTACTAATTTTTGACGAAAAAGAATTCGTAGCGAACAGACTGACTGGCGAAGTAATAGAACTTGAGCCAGAAGCAGTAGCAGTATACGATTTAACTATCGGAGCTGAAATGATGGGTATGTACAGGATAGTACGCAAGGGATTGGACTGGTTTAGAGAGTATTACCCAAAAGAATATATGGTACTGCTAGATTAATTTGAGGCTGGGTATTGCCAGCGGTTCTCGAGCGTGATGATAATATAGTACTATCCGTGCTATGGCTCTAGCCTCAAAAAATTATGAAAGAATTATGTTGCAAATAACAATATTAGCTGTAATAGCCGTCATTGGACTATCAATATACATTGGTGTATTGCATAGATTAATACGTGGATTGCAGAAAACAGTAGGCGAATTAAACAAGCAAGTAAAAATGCTAAATCAAAGGTTACATTAATGCAAGAACTAACTGTTAAGGGCATACACAAGTCTCTTAATACAAATGGATATATCTGCGACGTACCCTTTGCTGCTCGTATTACAAGCGCAATGCAAACCAAACCGGTTAGTGGAGCGTTTTTATATGGCCCAGCGGGTACAGGAAAAAGTTACCTTCCAATAGTTCTTAGCAAGACACTCGGTGTAGAAATGTTTTTCTATCAATGTGCTCCAGGAACTCGCGAAGATGACTTAGTGCTCAAAATGCTTCCAAGTGAAAAAACTAAAAGTGGCATAGAAATTAAAAAGTCAACAGTTTTTAGAGCTGCGGAAGCGTCGCACCATAAACAAGTGATGTTAGTGCTTGATGAATGGGATAAAACACGACCAACCGCTGATGGATTCTTTTTAGACTTCCTTCAGTACGGGCGTTTATCTATCCCTGGTTCCGATATCAATGCAAATCTTGATAATATGTACATATTTTTCACTGCGAATGATGAGCGTGATTTTCATGAAGCATTATTACGTAGGTTTCCTAAAATAGATGTAGACCCAATGGCTCCTAGTCTTGTGATGTCTGCTCTAAGATTGACCCATGATGGTCATCCACATTTAAGCAATGTAATCAAGTTGTACGAGAGAGCTGTAATGAGCGGTATGTCAAAACCAGCTACAATACAGGAAATACGGCAACTTCTTGACGCTATTAGTTTTCTTGGTGATGGAGCTGATTGGAATAGCTTAGTTTATCAGTATGTTACAAAAACACCTGAGAACCACCAATTATTAAAAGAAGCAGAGAACGCTAGTTATGAGTCTGTCAAAACCATCGCTAAACTGAGGGAGCTTTCCTTTGAAGGTAAGGTTTCTGAAAAATCTGATGTAAAATCTAATGCGTTGATGCCAAAAAAGACTGCACACTTAACGCTCTCTAAATCCATAGACAACGATAAGCCGATTCCAAACGAGAATGAAGTTTATGGCGTATATGATTATAATGATGAGAATTATTCAATGATGGCACATAAGAATATGCAGGGGGAGACTACAAGCGAAGATGCGTCGAACGTTAACGAATTTGAAATAATACATGATAAAATGATACGCAAAGAACCATATCAGATGACAGATATGCAATACAATCAGTATTCATATGCTAAAGAGATGGTTCATGAGGTGTGCTATGTTGATAAAAATTGTAAATTAAAGGATTTGCTAAGAATTCCTGATTGGAAGGCGTTTATTATACGCAAATACTCAAAAAATGAAGTAGTGGCTAGACACATTAGAGCTGATAAAGATACTCCTTTAACTATTGATTTAAGATGGACGCCAGATAGCGGTATTACATTAATTGCAACATCTAACGATTCATTTCAAATCCCAGACTTTTTTGCTCGTGCTGGAGATGGAAACTCCGGTAGGTTTGTAAACATTACTGAATTTAACACAGACGATAGCTCTGCTAAACTAATTATTGATAGAAATAATCGCGATAATGGTATATTGAATTTACGTAAGCTGGTAGAGCACGACTGTATACAATACTCTAATAAAATTAAATACAGCGGTGAGTTGCCTAGAGGGTTTGGTGGCATACCATCGAATTCAGATGAGGTAATCGTTGAATCTGATGCGGTTCTGTATAAAGGCCGTGGGTTCGAGATAAAACTGCAGAGTACTGAATTTAGCGATACTAAAGTTATACGCATTAAAATTGATGGAACGCCTAAGGAGACGGCTTTAGATAGTATATGTAGGCTCGGAGCGTTGATGGGGTGCAGGCACGATGAAATACCCATCTACAAATCCGTAAGCGTCAATACATCTAAACTATCAAAACATTTAAAGCGTCATGGATGGAGACTGTTTGGGGCTCGCAGGGGTTTAATGAGAAAAGCGTACAGGGGGATTGATGCGTATGGAGCCTGCTATCTGTTTGACGATTTCGCGGTCTTTGGGTTTAGCTATAACCATGACACGAACAGTGCTCGAAGGTTTTCACAGATGCGTAAGGTTGTTAATCAGTTAGCTAAATCAGCAAGTACAAATGTCTAAGCTTATAAAAAGGGATTGGAGAAACTGGCAACCGCCATCCTCATCGTCTTATAGCCAAAAATTATCAAAATTATCAAATTATGGCAAGACGTATTCTATTAAAAGTTCGAAGGATGCACCAAACATCACAAAAGACATACAAGCACAACCTATAAACACCATTAAAACGTCCAAAACACCACCTAAAAGACTTCAAAAAAATAAAGGCGGGGTGAAGTTCAATAAAAATAATTTAGACCTAAAATCAAAGGATTTTTCAAAGCATAGAATTGAGCAATCCCTTGAGAATTACGACTGTAATATCCAATGGTCAAACCGATTTGATAAGCATTGCAAGAGCAACAATAACGACAAGAGAACTAAGAGCGTATTTGCTATCGCAAAAGAATCAAAAGATAAAAGACTTGCGAACACATTGGCAATTATGGTGTCAAAATTAGCAGAGGAAAGAAGCGGTGATGTCATTATTGGCGAAGATGAGTGGGATTTACAAGAATTGATGATGAGAAGCATAACAAAACGTAATATCTACAGTTGTATGCAGTCGAGAGAGCGTGAAAATATTGTATTGGTTCTCGATAGCTCTCCAAGCTGTCAATCAACGGCTGAATTGTACGCTAAAATAGCTCTATTGTCGGTAAAGATAGGATGTTTAGACATTTATTTAGCTCCAAACGCATATGTAACCCACAAAATGAACAGCAAGAGTTACGAATATGAGCCTATTTTTGATTTAAGTAAGGATTCAAGCTTTATTATTTGTGGCATGGACGAGTTACACAATTTTTTTAAGAATCGCGTCATATTGTATTTTGGTGACTGGGACGGAGAACATATGATTTCAAAAGCATCGCAAACAAATGAAATTCACTGGTTTAACAATGATTATGCTTACAGAACTAGTTATCGGTTCATTGATTTGATTAAAGAACAGCAACTGGATTTTGATGGAGCTGCGTATGGATGTAGTACGCGAGAAGATTTAATTTCAATAACAAAAACCATAAGGTAAACGAATGAAAAAAGAAAATAGCATAAGAGCTACTGAAATAATGATTCAAATACCGCCTGGAGACTATACGAACACAAGGAGAGGTAAAAAGCTTGCTGAAGCTCTGAGTTCTGATTTATCAGAATTTTTTAGAGTTACTGATAATCCAAGCATGTTTTATGTATCAATAAAACATTATTTATCTGAACGTGTTGGTCTAAACAGAATGCTTCCAGGTGATAGCGTCATTGAGGCGTCGATACACGCCACGATTGTAACGCTAATGACAGAATTAGCTGCAACAGTAGTACACGAAATCGCAGACGAAAAAGAGGACAAGCCTCACAAAAAGTTCATTGGCGGAGTTCTTCGACAGCTTAAAAAAACATTGAAGTCCGAGCAAAGAATGAAGGATTTTGATAAGTTTTGCTCTGATTCATATGGGGTATCTGTAGAAAAACCTGGAGATTCACCCAACTTTGCGTCAGATGATGAGGATTTAGGTGTTCACATAGACATACATTTAAACGCTAAATCATAACGAAAGGAGCTTGTAATGGGATACGACCTATATGGTCTTAGCCCGTCAAATGAACAAGTGCCTGACTGCGACTTCTCTGATAAAAAAACAGCACAAGCATATTTTGCATGGCAAAACAATACAAAAGGAGCATACTTTAGACAAAATGTCTGGGGTTGGCGTCCTGTTTGGAAATATGTCATGGAAAATTGCGGTGATATAATATCAGTAGAAGATGCCGTTAAAGGTACTTATAATGACGGACATGAGATAACAAAAGAAAAAGCTAGGCTAATATCAAAAAGAATAAACTCCCTGAATAAAAGTGGAGATTTAGTTAGCTATGCTCGAACTTACGCAACTGAGATGGATTCTTTACCAGATGAGGAGTGCAAAATATGCAACGGTACTGGCACAAGAAAAGAATGGGAAGGTTGGCAATCAGAAAAGCTATGGTTAATGCACCACGACAGCCTAAATGAGAATGGAGATGGAATTGGTGGTTATAGTTGGGCTAAGAAGTGCAATGGCTGTAATTCATGTGATGGACTTGGTAAAGTTAAGGACTTTGACCGAAGCTATCCATTTGAAGTTGAAAGTATGTTGGAATTCGCAGAGTTTTGTGAATATTCTGGTGGATTTCGTATCTGTTAGTAATACTTTAATAGGTTTAAGCCTAGGCTTATGTCTAGGCTTAGGCTTTGTTAAAGTAATAACTAATATAAAGTAATTAAGGCATATATATTATTATATATATGTGTATTAAATAATACAAAAAAACATAAAAAAAGTATTGGTATAAAAAGATTTTTGTAATAATTTTCCAATAGAAATTGAGGAAAAAATGGAAAAAATGAGAACATTCAGATGCGACAACAAGACATGGCGAAACTTCAAGCTAATATGTACAATGGATAATGTATCCATGCAAACACAACTTGGCAGACTAGTTGGGGACTTCGTTAAAAGTAAATCATTAAATACAGGTGTGCTGGCAAATGGCAAAAGAATCAAAAGTCACACAAATATATGATGATTACGTTGCACACCTAAACGCTGATAAATCACAAAGATATGATGGAAAAGAAGAGTGGTTTCATTCTTCATCGGCTGGACTGTGCGCACGTAAACATTATTATTCATCTGTAGGAAAAATAAAACAGGCTCCGAAGGATGCCGATACAATGCGATTGTTTCGGCTTGGAGATGTTATACATACAGATATACAAGATGCTGTAACATGGCACGCCACCAATAGTGGTGCCCGTATTTTTATAGAAAAAGAGTTGTACCTACACGACTTAAATGTTCGTGGCTTTATAGACTTAATAATGGTGGACGATGGTGTGCTTTACGATATAAAATCATGTAATTATTGGAAATGGCGAACAATAAATAGAAAAAGCAAATATTATGACCCAAACTCAGTAAAAAACTACATGATGCAAACAGCAACCTACGCTCATTGGTATAACACATATTATGTACATGATTATCCAAAAGTAAAATCAATGGCATTGTTATTTTATAACAAAAATGACTCAAAAATGCAAGAGTTAGAAATTCCGATGAGCATGATAGGTGAAGCTGTAGATTATTGGGAAAAAATCAACGAAGCTGTAAAAGAAGGAGTTCCCCCGGTTAAGCTTGGGTTTGCTCCAGTTTTGGAATGGGAGTGTAACGCAAAATACTGCTCATACTTTGAAGCCTGTGGTGGGGGGTTGTATGCCGAAAAAAGAAAGTAAGCAGATATTTAAATCAAGGTGCAGAACTTGTAAAAAAGAAAAACAATCAACAGAGTTTTATTTGGCTCACGGTTCTTCTGAAAGACTGAAACTAGATTGTATCGAATGCGGTAACAAGTTAAGAAGATTATACAGGTGGAAAGTTCAAAAGCGCGGATGGCCTTATCGTGGAGATATTAACGATGCTGAATATTTGAGAGACAGACAAAAAACTTTTAATAACAATGGTAATGGGTGGTGGTGGTTTGTAGGCAACGACATTAACAAAAAAAGTTGCTGACATTAATCACACATACCATGCCAGAAAGGACGATAGTAATGCCACGTAAAAGAAAAGTAACCTCTGAAGTTATAGAAAGTATGAAAATGCTTCATGACCAGGGAGTTAAAGTCGCTATGATTGCTGATGTACTTAGCTTTAGCAAGTGGACTGTGTACCAAGCTAAGAATGCAGATTGGAATCTGGATACGTATGTCACAAAAACAAGAGCTCATTTCGAAGCTCAAAAGAAGGACGTTAGAGACACATCAATCGTGTTATCTTCAAGCACCTCTTTAAACGGAGAAAGCTCGGTGATACCAACAGATGGTTTATCTAACTTATCGAAGCTCACATTAGAGGGGTTTGTAGATACGGTTAGAAGTCTCGACAGAGTGTGCGCTGAAACACACAACATCAACGTAACCCTTAGGCGTCTGGAGAAGACATTTCAGCATATTGACGATGAGCTGACTGGAGAACCTACAACAGTCTGATAGTGAAGTTGTAATAATATGGGCTCAGTTGTCCCCTGAAAATGTGGCAGTGAGTAAAAACACCAACGCTGGGCCCTAAAATTTAATTGAAAGGGGTATTAAGAATGCCAGAAAAAAAGATTAGCAATTTATCTCTGTGGGAATCGGTTGAGACTACCGACCCAGAGTTCACAACAAAAGTAAACCAGCGCGGTGGGTTCACTGCTATCGGAGCGCAATATCAAATTAGAAACGCTACTGAATTGTTTGGGCCATTTGGTCATGGATTCGGCGTAAAAGATGAATTGTACACACCAATACTAAATGATACACTTATTGTGTATACCGCTAAATTCTTTTATAAATATGATACTGTTACTGGTGAGTTTCCAATTAGTAGCTCAATTAAAGTGATGATGGGCAATAGAGTTGACGATGATTGTATCAAAAAAGTAGCAACAGACGCTCTGACCAAAGGTCTTTCAAAACTTGGGTTTAATGCTGATGTGTTTATGGGTAGATTTGACGATAATAAATATGTTAATACCAATGGACAAAAGTTTGGTGGTGATACTGGGGTAGACGCAGATAAAAAGGAAGAGGGAGCGGGTTGGCTATGAGTAGCGATGGAGACCGTGTAGATAATTTATTAGACGACTTTGAAGATGAGGATGTTTACTATGACCCGCAAATGTCTACACTTGTGCCGGAAGGTTCATATCCCACAACAATAACAGGGCTTTATAGTAAAAGAATAAAGACACGCCGTGGTAATGACGGAATGCTGTACAAACCTCAGTACCGGCTCGATGAAAAAGTAAAGACCTACGGTGGCAGGGAGGTTCAAGACGTTGGTGTGTGGAGATTCTTCGGAACAAAAGATGCTGATGGTAGAAGAATAACTGGTGGTAGTAACTCTGGATACAAAAAATTTCTTGATAAGATTCATATTCCACTTCAGAAGGTTGAAATAGACAGGGAAGATGGGGAAGAGCCGAGAACTATAGTTAAGCTCCCCGCAGTCACAAAAGACTTGATACTAGACAAATCCGTAGTTATCAGCGTACACCATGAGGAATGGGAAGGTCGTAATAGCAAAAGAAGAATAACAACAGTCGCTACCCTCGTAAGAGTTAGAAATGGCTCCTCCGATGGACAGGGACACTCATAGACTGGTGCACTTCCTTAAATACAACGAAATCGCAACAGGTTTAGATATACATATGTTGGGCATTTTTGATGTTAGGAGTGCAATGAAAAGAGCTAAGAATCATGGATATACAATCAAAACAAGGAATAGCGGATTTTTATGGAATCGAAACACAACTTATTATTTAAAGACGCAAGAATAATGGCACAGACATTACCCAATTCCCCTGAAGTTGAAAAAGAGTTGCTTGGTCAGATGATACTAGATAATAGTATAATCGACAAAGTAATTCACTATATACCATCAGATACAATATTCTATAACGAATTCAATAGAAGCGTATGGAGAGGTATTATGGGGTTACGCAAGAATGGAACTGATGATATTACAATAAATACGCTTATCGCTGAGATACCCCCATCATATGCTACGAAAGAGATGGCTTGGGATATAACGTCATTGTGTGAAATAGCTTCGACCGCTAACTGTGAGAACAACGCTAAGATTTTACATGAAAAATGGCTACTTAGGAATATTATATTAAAAGCTGAGCAGGTTAAGAATGTTCTAAATGTAAAAAATTCTGATGCTCGTCAAGTTCTCGAACAATTACAGCATGAGATTGAGGATGTCCTTGATATGCAGGTTGGAGATGGGTTCGATATAGATAGTCTTATTGACGAAACAGTAGAAAATATGTTCGACAGAGATGCTTTGATTGAGTTTGGGTACCCAGAGCTTGATGCATTAACTGGTGGTATGACAAGGGGTGAGATTACTGTTGTTGCTGGTAGGCCTGGTCATTTTAAATCCACGACCACATTAAATCTGGTAAGAAATATTATACATAAAGGATATAAAGTATTGGTTATGAATCGTGAGATGAGCAATGTTGAAATGATGAAAAAGATTATAGTGCTTGAATCAGAGCATCTATCGTATGAGAAAATTCGTCTTGGTACACTTAACGATAAAGACAATGATATGCTCGAACAATCAAAGAAAAATATACGCAAATATTATAAAAATTTAATAATGTATGATAATATATTTAGCGTCGAGGGCTCAATGCGTGAAATTCGTAAACATAAACCTGATGTTGTTGTAGATGATTACATAGGACTGGTAAGTGTAGCTGGCATAGATGACAACAGGATACGAGTTGATAACATTATGAAGCAATATAAGTGGGCTGCTAAGAAGAACAAAATGGCTGTGTTATTGGTCTCACAGTTAAATCGTGAATGTGAATCGAGAGCAAACAAAAGACCATTACTTAGAGACTTACGCGATAGTGGCTCTATTGAACAGGATGCTGAAATCATATTGTTCATGTATTATGAGTGGAAATACTATGTGCATGAGTCTGATATGGGTGAATATGGAATTGAAATAATACTTGGTAAAAATAGATACGGCAAGAGCGGCAGTGTAAAGATGGGCGTCTCTGGTGACCGATGCAAAATTTATTCTACACCAGAAGAAGCTTTAACGGAGGCATTTAATGGCTAAAATTGTTTATGATGAATCAGATTCAATCTTGATTAGAAATTGTCTAAAGATTGCAATGAAAACTATTAATTCAATGAATATTGGTAACATAACTGATGACGCAGCTCGGTTGGAAACTATCATAGCTGAGATGGAGTCTATAGATGGTATATCCGAAGAAGCAAGCTCTACAGTTCAACCAGCTAATTGTGAGGAGTGTGACGAGTGAAAGCAAGTAAACGTAAAATTAGTATGCGTGAACGAATAAAAAAACTTGAAGATACTGTTAATGGTCTAACAATGGTAACTATTAACTCTATGGTTCGAGCTGTTAGTGTTCTTGGCAGTACTTTTGAAGAATATATTGCCATGAAGGGTGATACGGAAAAATTTGTTAAACATCTAGAAAAGGTTATAGAAAATGAAAACAAAAGCTCAGATACAGGGAAAAAGAAACAGACAAAGGGGAGCCGAACTACAAAGGCAAGCGGTAAGAGTAGCTAAAGAGTTTGACCTTGAAGCTTTTAACCGAGATAGGGGTGGAGCTCAACACGAACAAGGAGACATAGAGATAGAAGGTAAATTCTATGGGTGTAAACGTCGCAAAAGAGTACCTTCATGGGTGTTACCTGAGAAAGAGGAACATGGGGTCGTTTTTCGCATGGACAGGGAGATTCCGTACATATCAATTCCATATGAAACATTTTGCTTCCTGCTTAAAATGGGAAAGTCGCATTTATAATGGACTTTTCTTCACACGCAAAAAAGAAACGAGCGTATATAATACTCCGTTCATACAAGGAAGCTGTAAAAAATATTAAAGCTAGTGGTAGAGAGCCATCTATCGGAACTCTTAAAAGAATTGCGGAGATACAGACGTTTATTCGTAAATACAGTAATGGTCAAGTTACTAAATGAATGGCAACTTCGACATAGACCTTGATTTTGGACAAATATACGAGGAAAAGATACGTAAAATCTTCCAAGGCAAGGGTGGTATAGAAGTAAAAACAGAGCGTGATATGTGGAAACGTACAGGAAACATAGCGATAGAAGTCAGCTTTAAAGGTAATCCAAGTGGATTATCAAGTACTAATGCAGACTGGTGGATACACATATTATCAGATAATGGCGAAATTGATACGGCATTTATGTTTGAAGTTAACAGACTTAGAAAAAAAATACGCAGATTGGTGTCAAGAAAAGAAGCCCGTATTGTGATGGGTGGAGATAATAACGAAAGTAAAATTGTACTTGTACCAATCAGCAAACTTTCACAAGTTACTTAAATAAGGAGTAATACTCATGAGTGAATACGACAACACCAACTCAGGTGTACTTTTCGCAAACAACTACAAGGAAGAAGGTGACTCTAGACCAGATTTCGTTGGTAATGTGGATGTAAAAGGTACAGAATACAGGTTGGCGGGATGGAAGAACATTTCCAAAGGTGGAAAGCGTTACATCTCAGTAAAAGTAGAGGATGCTAAGCCTAAAGAAGGCGAAGCTACAGAAGAAGCTCCATTTTAATTTGGGGTAAAGTGGATTTTACTATTATCAGAGGGTTTACCACTTAAAAACGAAACTCTATCTCAGAGTGTTTGCTGGCATATACTCTAGAAACTAAAACCAGCAAGATTTAATTATGATAAATAAAATACTACAGGGCGATGTACTCGCCAGATTAAAGGATATACCTGACAACTATGTACAAATGGTCTGTACAAGCCCGCCATACTGGGCCCTCAGAGACTATGGAGCAGAAGGACAGTTCGGTCTTGAGCCTACGCCTGAAGGTTATGTAGAGAAGTTAGTCGAGATTGGACAAGAGCTTAAACGAGTACTCCGAGATGATGGAACTTTCTGGTTAAACTTAGGTGATACATATTGGGGTGGCGGATGGAGAGGAGCCGGACTTAATAAGCATAGTGGAAACGTACAAAAAGGACATCAGGGGAGTCATTGTGGTGATGCTATGTCAATGGGTAAGGGCTCACATAGCCTTATCAAACCAAAGGATATGGTTGGTATACCGTGGCGTTCAGCTTTTGGACTACAGGCTGATGGATGGTATTTAAGACAAGATATAATATGGAGTAAACCAAATCCAATGCCTGAGTCTGTTGTAGACAGATGTACAAAGGCTCATGAATACATATTTTTATTATCAAAGTCTAAAAATTATTATTATGATTCAAATGCGATTAAACAACCGTATAAAGAGAACACCAAGCCAGGCTCACAGTTCGGCGGTAAAAAGGGTAATTCAGAACTTGGTATGAAGAGCAAGCTTCAAAAGTCAGAACAGGGATACTTTGAAATGAAGGATGGAGCCAATATGAGAAGCGTATGGACAATTCCTGTAAGACCATTTAAAGGAGCTCACTTTGCTACGTTTCCTGAGAAGATTCCTGAGTTATGTATAAGAGCTGGTTCTAAAGAAGGTGATATAGTATTAGACCCATTCTTCGGTAGTGGTACAACTGGATGGGTTGCACAAAGACTTGGACGTAATTGGTTAGGCATTGAACTTAACCCTGATTACATAAAGATTGCGGAGGAGAGATTCATACAACAGGAGATATTCAAATGATTGGAGTAATAGTAGCTGGTGATGATAGTAATTGTGAACACAGAAATAGACATTATCAGCCTAAAGAATATGACACTAACATTCCCGAATCTTATAACTGTGAAGATTGTGGGGCAGAACTTGAAATTCCCGAGCCAGATTGGGATTTAATGTATAAGGAGCAATGATGGGAAAATTTAAAAACATGATAATAGAGATGGAAGAAATGCGTCTTGAAGAACCATACCCTTGGGATATGGGAGCTCCATTATGTAAACGCTGCGATAGTAGTAGATATAATGTGATTGAAAAGGGAGCTAAGACTATGATTGTACCATGCTCATACTGTGACAGACCAATGCAAGTATTGAATGAATCAGATGACAGTTAAAGATTTCTTTAAATGGGCAGATAAAGAATACGCCACAGAGATGGAACTGATGCGTGTAAAAGGCGAGGAGTATACTGTCAGCGATGAGGATAAGCTAAAGAATTTTAAGTCAATAGCGGATAGATTGGATGTGGCTACGCCTATTGTTGCGATGGTCTTTCTTCTAAAGCACATGGATTCAATACGAAACTATATATTAAATGGTGTGGAAGCTTCGGATGAGCCTATATCAGGACGTATAAGAGATGCTCGCAACTATCTGATGCTCCTACACGCTATTCTGTTAGAATCAAAAGGGTTGGATGTTAAAGAGGTTGATGAAAAAGAATCACCTTGGTTTGGCGTAACTAATGCATCTAGCCCTTTAAAATTTCAACTTATTGAGGTAGAATAATGAACATATGCAACCACCATTTATTTGGATTTATTATATTCTTTGCTGTCGTAATTATAGGAATTATTTCAACGATAAAGGATAGCAAAGATGATAATTGAAGTAAAACAATGGCCAGAATATAAAGAAGTAATGGATAATCCTGATTGGTTCTTTATAATGGGAGCTATCCCATTTAGTGAAGCAGTCGATGGTGTTTATGCGAGAGTATTAGATGAATCTGAATATATACTTATAAAGAATATAAAAGATAAATATACATTTTCAGAATATGTCAATCTGTATACGCATCCAATTAATAATGATGGTGAACCAACAACTGCTGATGAATATAATAAAGAATGGTTAAACGAGGATAGGGGTAATTAATAGCTAAAGCCTAGGCCTAGGCTGTTAAAAGCTTATAATAGTTGTTAGCTGAATATATAATATATATATATTAAGCTATATATACAAAATACTTAAAATAAGGACGTTTTATATTCTGGTCGATAGTGAGTAAGGGTACAGGTGTGAAAGTCCCGCCAGAGGTCTGTTAGACCCCTTATTGTTGATTCTGGAACAATGATTCTAATGTAAATGGTTGAGATAATGAATCTAGCAGAGTTTCAAATCTTTTTATAATCTTTGGAGATATTTCTTTATGAGCTTCCCATTCTTGAGTGCCTGGACGTTCATGTGGGTCGCCAACATACTCTTTCTTCATTCTCATTTTTGCCAATTTTCTTGACTTACCACTACCTTGATATTGGTCTACATGAGCTA
>Ga0114999_10006366_pt1 | contig 13638 bp, 11 predicted proteins | sample ArcticOcean_MG_C_3_FD_89820 | JGI IMG/M metagenome (GOLD analysis project Ga0114999, IMG submission 89820) | Marine microbial communities from western Arctic Ocean - ArcticOcean_MG_CB8_126 | ecosystem: Environmental > Aquatic > Marine > Oceanic | place: Arctic Ocean: Canada Basin | collected...
CACAGAGCCTGTAACCACAGAACCGGAGCCAGAAGAGGGAACCCCCACAGAAACCACGGAAGGTGAAAGAGCATTTAAGCCCCTACTGACTGAAAAGGGCAAGCCTGAAACACAGGTGGTTATCAAGGCTTTGAAAGGGGTAACTCTTGGAACTGCTACACCTAAAGTGAGGCTAAATCCCCTAAAGCCCCAGGAACTAAAGACAATAAACCAATTACGAGCCAGGGGTTATATTGAGGAGCAAAAGAAAGAAGCAGATGGCTCCCAAAGTTTTACCCTGACTACTGAAGGTATGAACGCTGCATTGCAGATCCGGGAGAATGAGGAGCTGGCAGATGAGGGATTGTCAATGGAGCAATACACTCCCAAGAGAGGTAAGAAGACTCCTACTATGCCAGGAGGTATGGTAAGGTTTAGTGAAGTAGAGTTTGAAGGTGGCCCATCATGGAGTACAGGTCATTTCTTAATGAAGGGGGAGCCTCCTGGCAATACACCTAAATCTCACTCAAACAAGAAGGTTTTTACTCCAATAATCGAAGCAGCCCCCAAGATGACAAAGGCCAACCCTTCGGTTGACCCAATTGGATGGACTAGAGTTGTGGATCCCGAAGAGACCATCCGAGTACATTTTGCTCCAGAGTTAGTTGATTTGAGCCGTTATAAAGTACAAAAGGCTTCCATAACTATAAATGCTGATTATTATGACCTATTCAAGAAGAGCTGGCCTGATGCAAAATTTGTGTTGAACAAGGAAAGTCCAACTAAACCCATAAGTGTATATAGTGGAGATGAGTTTGTAGGTATTATCATGCCTATGAGGAACGAAATGGATCACATGGGTGGGGAATTAAAGCCAGCCATCCTAAAATTATACCCCCAGCCAACCGAGGTGAAACCGAAGGTTAAACCAAAGGTCAAGCCAAAGGCTGAGCCAAAGGCTGAGCCAAAGAAGGTTAAGCCGAAGGTGGAAGCTCCAACAGTTGAAATGGCAGAGCCCAAAACAATTTCGTCTGCCCCCCAAAGCAGGGAGGAATATGAAAAACTTGCTGGTGGTAGGGTATCACCTACAGATTTGGATAAAATGTTTGAGCCTGATGTATGGGAAGGGCTTGAAGAGGGTAAACCAACTAGAATAACTGTTTTCCATGGGGCCGGTAAAAGGACTCAGTATGCAGAAGGAGTGGAAGGTGCAGCTTTAGGCCCAGGTAGGTACTCTGCATTGAAGGAAAGTGATGCTAAGGAATTTGGAGACGTGACACCACTAACCGTTGAATTGAAAAACCCTGTTGTGTTGGAGGCAGACGAGGACTTGGCTAAATGGTTTGATGGGCCTATACCGTCAGAGAATGCGGAACGGATCCCATTGCTGAAGCTGACAAGACAATTAATGGTACGAGAAGGGCATGATGGTGTAATAATTAACGTGCCGATGATAGCGGATGCTGATGCTGCCGGAAGACCTGCTAAGAGGCTGCGTGAAATATTTGACGTGTCCCAGGTTTTAGAATTCAAACAGGAGAAAGCTCCAAAGAAAGTAGGTTCCAAGGAACCGGTGAAGGTAAAGAGTAAGAAGTCAGGACATCCAAGGAAGCACCTACCACCATCCATTAGGGAACATATTTATGTTGAGTTGGCAAACCATTCGGAGTTTGACTCCAGTATGTCAATGGACGAAAAAGTGGGAGTCCTAAAGAATAAAACTCCTTTAGAACTGGAGGGGGCTTTCCGTGAACTGGTAGAGGAGAAGTTTGGGTTTACCTATGTTTCCAGTACAGCCACCATAGACATAACCCTTGACAACATGATGGATGCTTTTGCAAACATTGAGGGGATGGCGGCAGTATTACATATGCCGGTACAATCAATGGGTTTGGACAAGTCCATAGGTCTACGAACAGAACCTCTTGCAAGACCTACAAGGGGTGGAATTACAAATGCCTACTATCAACCTGCCAAGGGTGATGGTGACAGGTGGATTTCTATACATGGCAGGAACCCCAGGTTTGCCCATGAGTGGATGCACGCCCTGGACTTCCATATTATGCAAACACTAGGTGAGGGATGGAATTCTGGTATGAGTGGAAGGCTCAGGGGTGACAAGCAGGTAGATCCTGATACCGGGAAGGTTTTTGAGATGTGGGCCGAAGGAGACACAGCCGAGAAGATGAGTATAGCTTTCGGCAATTTAATTAATAAAGTCTTTTTCGAAGAGGCTTCACTTGCTGCACAAGTATTAGCAATGCAAACCCAGCTTTCTGCCACAACAGGCGTTAAGAAAAGGGCAGACCTGGAAGAGCAGATTGAAAGACTGGCTATGGGTATGTCCCGGAAGCGGATTGACAAATCTAAGTATTTCACCGATTCATTTTCCTTGGATGACCCTTACCTTACTATGCCAACCGAACTACTTGCCAGGGCTTTTGAAGGGTATATTGCAAATAGGATGGAGGTAATGCAAGAGACCTTCCAATACCAGGAAGACTCTGGGGGGCAGCTTCTCTTACCTGGAACAGAATATGTATCGAGTCCAGACTGGTACTACAGCCAAAGAGCAGAGCAAAACAGGGAAGTTACCGAATACATGGAGCTGGTGTATCCGAAGGAAGGAGAAAGGACTTCGATCTTTGAAGCATTTGATATGCTTTTTGATACCCTAACGAAAGAGATCTTCACCAAAAAGTCTGCAGAGGCCACCCCTAACAGGGTGTTCACTATAAATAGGGGGAACCCTGAGCTGGAGGTTGCCGAGAGACATCTGTTCCCCTTCCCTTCACAGGAAGCTAGAAAGGAGGCAGACAGGCAACAGAGGGGGGCAAAGAGAGATCACCAGAGATTACTAGATGCTGCAAAAGAGAGGGATCCTCATAAGGATAAGAGTAGAATAGAAAGGGGTTGGATTAAAACTGAAGACTCACTTACTAATGTTGCACTTGCCTCCAAGACTGGCATTTTGCTTAACCTTCGGAGAAGGTTCGAAAAAGATCACCCGGAAGCGGCTGATGCCCTTAATGAGAGGATGAGGAGGCTTATAGATGACCCAGGAGCAAAGCATCTCTTGAAAGTAAAAGCAGGGGATGGTTTTGTCGGAAACTATACTGAGGTGGTTAAGTCAAAGATCCGGGAACTGTTGGATGAGTTTGCTAGGATAGTGAAGGCTGCTGATGCAAATAACTTCACCGATGAGCAGCATCTCGATCTGCGGTTGCTGATGACCTCTGACCCTGCCACCTTGAAGGAAGCGGAGAAGGGCAAGATTGACCCGAAGGTAACTAAACTTGCAGGGGTTCTTAGAACCCACCTGACTAGATTATTCCAATATGGAAAGGACTATGCTGGAATAACCTTCCGGGAAGAAAATGCATACCTCCCCCGGATCCTTGACCTGGTACTCCTTGATGTTAAGTCAGATCAGTTTAAGAAACAATCAGAGGCAATGTTTAAGGAGGTACTTTGGAAGACGGAAGTTGGGGAATTAAACCTTGGCAACCTGGAGATGAGTGCTGGAGACGAGGCAACATTTATGAGTACATTGGATACTCTTATTAAAATAGCAAAGGTAGCCTCATTGCCAAGAATGCAATTCCAAAGGAGAGGTGGGGAGGATCTCGGAGTAGACAGAAGCAACGCAATAGATGACTACCTGGATTTCTACAAAAAGCTGAAGCCCCTAGCTAAGAGATATACGAAAGCATTGAAAGATAGGGAAGAAAACACCGACCCAACTTTAGGAGATTTATCTGCAACCTTGGGTAAGATCCAAGATGAGATAATGGAGTTAATTACTGAGAATGAAGAGTTAATAGTCGAGGGGTATGAAAATGTCGGAGATGGATGGGCTGATGAGGGCTCAAGAGATTGGCTGAGAAGGATTAATCTGCAACAGTCTGACTCCCCAGCCTATGCTTCTCCCTTCTCAAGTGACTTTACCAAGCAGCGTAAGTTTCCAAAGGAAGCAGACACATACATGGTTGAATTCTACAAGCCAGCTCTTGAGTCCATTGCAAGTTATACCCAGGCAGTAATAAAGAAGACCGAGTTTGAGAAGCGTTTCTCAAGCGAACTGATTGAGATAAACCACAAAGGGGTTGACAGGCACGCCACCAAAGGAAGGGATGGTAAGCAAGATGAGGTTCCACGGAACTACCTGGAATGGCTAATAGATGAAAAGATTGCTATTCACCCTAAAATTGGTGCAGATGAGGTTCAGTTAATAAGGGAAGTGGTTGACAATATTCTGGGTAGAGGGACTATGCCCAGTAATAGCGGCTATGCTGTTGTTAATAAAATCCACACATTCACCCTGATGGCCCTTCTCAGCAAAGCTGCATTAACGTCCCTTGCAGAACCTTTATTCCTGGGGGTTAGAACCAGGTCAACTAAGAAGGGGTTGCAGAACCTGGCCCTGACTATGCAGGAGGCGTTTGCATACGCTAATAAGGATGCAGCTCAAAAGGTGCAACTACGCCACCAGTTATCAAATATCTTTGGTATCGTTGATGCTGCAGGAACAGCCGATATTGCATTAAACAGGCTTGGTGGCATGATGGTGGATGATGCGGTACTAAACCGAAGGGTTAGTTTCTTCTTCAAATGGACAGGGCTACAGGGGCTTACTAATGCCCAGAGAAGATCAACCATGGCTATTGGGTTCCAATATTTTAAGGAGATGGCAAGCCAGTACCAGAATCCAATTGGAAAAACGGATAAGGCCAAAGCTCGTAACAAGGCAGAGGCTAGAAGGGAATTTCTTGATTATGGGATCCCGGAAGGTAGGATAGATAAATTCCTTGAGTGGTTTATGCCAATGATGGAAGGCAAGTCCATGCCGGACGTTTCAGATATTGTAAATCTGAGTGGTCAGAAGAGTGAAATGGGAGAGATACTGAGTGTTGCGGTGAATAGAATGGTTAATCGCACGATACAGGATCCTGATATATCTTCATCACCACGGTACTCTGAACATCCATTGGGCAGACTAACATACTCTATAATGAGGTTTTCATACTCTGTCCATAAGAATATTGTAAAAGCTGAGTACCGGAGAATAGTGAGAGCAGGAGAGAGAGACCAGGACACCTCCTTCACAGAGGCAAAGCTAAGGCAGCTTCAAGTTGTATCCCAGCTTACAGGGCCATTGGTCAGCCTTTATGTTGGTCAGCTATTAGTGACAACTGCCAGGGAGTTTATAGGGAACATTGAAAGATGGGAAAAGTGGGATGAGGAAGGAACCCTGGTAGAAAATCTCATGGAGCTTTCATTCTACAGGACAGGTATTTCAGGAGCATTTGATCCAATCTTCCAGATTTGGCGTTCCATGAGGTACAACTTCCATTGGGGTAAACTTGTTTTGGGTGCTACAGCCGGCACAGTAGCAGACGAAGCCTGGAAGATAATGAAACTCTTTACGGACAGAAACTCTGAGAACACAACTACTGCAGAACAAAGGGCTTTGGAGGCAAGTGTTTTCCTTGCTATGTATCCTTTCCTTATTGCTGCGGTGACGAACCCAGCCTTTTTCGGTGGCAAATTCGGAGCCTATGAGCCTTTAGCCAGGGGAGCAGTAGCCTGGGGTGGTTTGTCGCACACTTTTAGGACGTGGATTTCACAGCTAGGTATTGATATGATCTATGGGAATAAACAAGGGGGAGGAACATCAGGAAAGAGAAAGAAAAATACAAGAAGGAAAAAAAGTAATAAAAAACCTTGACACTCCTAGAAATGGGCTTAGAGTAATACTCTAATAGTTTTCTAAACTTTTTTAGAAAATTCTCACCAGACAGGAGTAAATGCGAAGTTCATTAACCATAAAGCAACTTATGAAGCGTTCTGGAGTAACGCTGAGTCAGGTTGCTACCGCATCAGAGACATCCGTTTCTGACGTATCCAAACTACTAAACGATAATTTGAGAGAGAGAATACTAGCTGTCGCTCTCCGTCTTGTCGTTGCTCAAAATAAAGAAGTTCAGGATCATCTAAATCCATTGGAAGGATATGAAGAGACCGAGACGCAAATTTTGCCCTTGCGGAAACAAGATCATAGGGAAAGTCCGGCTGAGGTTCTGTAGCAACGTATGCTACATGGCTCACAAGAGGATTACGGACAAAAAGAATTACGACAAGCATCACCCCAAACTACCCAAGCGTAAATGTGCTTGGTGTGAAAAGTATTTTATTCCACGGTGGGAGGCCCATAAATGCTGCACAAGGACGTGCAGGGATAAAACGTCCTTAAATACATTACGAGAGAAAAACAAACTAAAGCCTGAGTCCAACCTTATAACTTCAAAATGGGCTTCCCACGGTTTTATCTATCAGAATAATGAGTCTAGGATATGTGAAAGTACCGATGTACTAGACAGATCCAGCTCCCAACATGAGGCAGAGATTACAAAATTTGTTAAAACCGGTGGGATTATCAGAACCCTTGCTCCAGTTCCCAACGGAAAGGTTCCAGGAGCTTCACAACAATGCCCAATACTAAATAACTGGAATATTGATGATCTAATGGGCTTTGGGTACAGTAATAGATTTATGGAAGAAATCGACATATTCCAATCCCATGGAGGGTTCGATGTGGAGTGATGTCATTCCTGTACCCAAACCCAGACAGACACGAAGTGATGTCTGGAAGAAGAGACCAATAGTTATGCGGTATCGTCAGTTTGCAGATGACCTCCGGGAGGATTGTAGGAAAAAGGGGTTTGTTCCTAGTGGGTGGCTGGTTATTGTGTTTCACTTGCCAATGCCAAAGAGCTGGAGCAAAAAGAAGAAGGAGGGAATGCTTAACATGAGTCATTGTTCAAAACCTGACTTGGATAATCTCGTAAAAAGCTGCGTGGATGCACTCTTTGCAGGGATACCAGACCGTGATGATGCCTGTGTGCATACGATAAATGCAAGGAAAGTATGGTCTACTTCCGGAGGAATGTTTTTAAGGAATGGTGAAGAATTAGTTGTTGCAATATAAATTGTATAAAAGTTTTAGGGGTACAGAGATTAAACCAGGGGAAGGATCCTCAGCTCCAGTATAGGCTTAAATTCCTTCCAAAGCATGACTGATTAAGCGATAAGGTTGAGTTGTCTACCAATCCAGGGCAGCTTACACCGAAGCTGTCTCTGGCCCTCTTTTTTAGGGAGACAAAAATGGAAGATGAAGAATATGTAGATATGTTGGTTGACAGCCACCACCGTCTAACAAAAGCCGAACTCCATCTCTATGCAAAGATGATGCGGAAGCGGAGAGATGAGGCTGAGAAGGCTGTTGCATTAAGGAAAGAGAATGCCAGGATTAATGCAATCCATGGCAAAACTAAGAAACGTGTTAATCCATTATAGGAGGGATGAATGGCAGTAAAGGTCAAACCGGAGAGTGATCCGGAGATTAGGAAGGGTAAGATAGGAGGTTCGTTTGCTGGTGCTATCAATGGTACAAACCCTTGGATGTTTCCATTCGATGTTTACGAATTGGTACTGGGCCTCAAACCTCCAAAGGATTTATCTGATAATGAGGCTGTTAAGGCAGGGGTCATGTTTGAGGATGGTGTGGGGAAACTGTTTATGGATAAAACAGGAATCAAGATCCGAATGGCTTCCAAGACTATGAATTCAAAAAAGTGGCCTATTGCACAGGCCCACATTGATGCAAAGGTAGTAGGAGAGAAGGTTGGAGTTGAGATAAAAACAACTGCTTCCTGGAATGCATCACATTGGGGGGAAGAGATGACCAGGGACATACCTCCAAATTACCTTGACCAGATTAATCATTATCTCTATGTTACAGGCTGGAATTACTGGTATTGTGTAGTCCTGATTGGAGGGCAAAAATTACAGGTTTATAAGATCGAAAGGGATGAAAAGCAAATAAGTGAATTGATCCAAAAGGAGAAAGACTTCTGGAATAATCATATCCTTAAAAGGATTCCACCAGAGCCGATGTCTGCAGAAGAGGCAATGCTGCAGTTCCCGAAGTCCTCAGACGAGCTGGAGGAAATCAAGGCAACTCCGCTACTGATGAACCTTATTGCAACAGGTCAGGATTTACGGAAGAAGGAATCTGAGATTAAAGCTCTGAAGAGTGAAAATAACAAAGATATAATGAACCACATGAAAAGTGCTGCTGTCCTAGTGGGTGAAGATGGTAGGCGAGTTGCAACATGGATTAGTGGTACAAAGTCCGGGCTGGATCAGAAAGCCCTTAAACTGGCACATCCTGATCTGGTGGAAAAATTCCACCGTGTGTCTGAATTTCGCACATTCAAAATAATCGAAAGGAGAGCATGAGCGAAATAGAAATAGTGACCGGCAAGAAGACCACTCCATTAAGGATAGGGCTTCATGGTGCTGGGGGAAGTGGTAAGTCCACTTTCGGAAAAGAGGGGTTGTTCCTTGATATAGAAGGGGGAATTGACAACATAGATTGTAAGTCCATTAATCTGGTTGGCAAATCCACTAAGGATATTATGGGAGCCCTCCGCTACATATACAAAGAAGCCAATATGATACAAAACGAATTGATAGTGGTTGATTCGTTAGACTGGCTGGAGAAAATCCTTTGGCAGAGTGTCCTTGAAGATGCAGACTGGAACCCAAAAGGCTTTGCCTCAATTGAAGATTTTGGGTGGCAGAAGGGATACATTTTTGCCCTAAAATTCTGGAAGGATATTTTAAATGCACTTGAGGCTATTCGCCAGAAGGGGTTTCATATTCTGCTTATAAGTCATTCACAGATTGTGAGACTGGAAAACCCAAACTTGGATCCTTATGATATGGTTACTCTAAAATTGAATAAGCATATCCGGGGTACAATTCTTGAGTGGTGTGATGTCGTGGGCTATGTTGCTCCAGAGATTTTCACCACCAAAACCGGGGATGCATTTGGTAACACCAAATTCAAACCCACCACTACAGGCCGGAGATTGCTGCACTTGGGGAATAATCCAAGTTATGAAAGCAAAACACGGCTTGCACTACCCGAAAGTCTTCCCCTAAACTGGAAGGATTTCAAATCAGCCGTGGCAGATGCCAGGGCCGAAGGCAATTCTGCCAAACCTAAGCAGTCAAAAACAGTTGAAAAGGAGAGTAAATGAAACTCGAATTTAATGCCGATGAAGTAGAAGTAGTCGATGAAGATTTCTCAGTCCTTGCACCGGGAGAGTACCCTGTGATAGTCGAGGAAAGTGAATTTAGAGACACCAAAGCAGGGGATGGGAAATACCTATTCCTTCAACTTTCGGTGATTGATGGTCAAGGTAAAAACAGGAAGCTGTTTGACCGTCTCAATTTAGATAACCCTAATGCACAGGCAGTTGAAATATCAAAGAAACAACTTGCCTCCTTGTGCAGGGCTATAGGGAAGCAGAAGATCGCAGATTCCAGCGAACTGCATGACATTCCTGTAACCGCCAGGGTTGAGATTAGGAAGGGAACAAACGGTTACGAGGATAGTAACGACATCAAGGGGTACAAAAAATATCATGCTGCCCCTGCCGAATCCATGGATGGAACGGATAAAGATGACCTCCCTTTTTAATATAGATTCCCCCATATTATATGCCCTTGGGATATACCTTTCTGGTGTTCTCAGCGGCATAATCTTCATTGCCCTGTCCGTGATTACCTATTGCGGATGGGGCCATTCTATTATCCTATCAAACGATAAATCATGCCTAAATTTAATAGAGAGGCTTACCTCGCTTGCGATGGGAAAGCCAAAAGTGCTATCAGATCCTTCCTGGACACTAAGGGTGTTTACACCAATGTTTTTGAGGATTATGGGCCAGACATCTCATCACTCCAGTCCCTCAAGGGATCATGGAAGAAAGTGTGGCATGAGGTTGAGATTAAAAGTGCTTGGAAACATGAGTGGCCTACACATTGGAGATCCATTCATATTCCATACAGGAAGAAAAAATATCTGGATGAGGGGAGGAGAGTTATGTTTTGGGTTCTTAACAACCCCTGTTCTAGAGCCGTTTTCATTCATGGGGATCACTTGGGTGAAGAATATAAAGAGGTTATCCCAAACACTCGTTACCCTAAAGGAGAGTATTTTTACGACATCCCTATTCATTTAACCAAAGTTATTGACCTGACATAATAATGATGAAAGTTTCTTATTTCTATGGTGTGGAAGAAAAGAAACCTGTTTACAAAGAAATTGACGATGTATTTCAGGAGATCACCAACGGAACCCACAAAGATATAATAACAGTTTGCCGGAAAGAGCTGGCAAATGGTGATAAGAAAAAGTACGATTCCTTCAAGAAAAGGCTTCCTGCGTACACAATATCCTGCCGTACTGAGACCAGGAAAGCAGATTCCTTGGTTGAGTATAGTGGGCTGATGCAGGGAGACATTGACAAACTGGACAGTCTCCTGTTTGAAGACAAAGATGCTGAGGAAGTCCGGGATGAATTGTTTAAGGATAAGCACGTTGAAGCCGCATTTGTTTCACCCTCTGGAAGAGGAGTGAAACTATGGATCAAGGTGGTTCCTGATGCAACAAAACACACCCAATCTTTTTCTGCAGCCGAAAAACATTTTAAGGAAACGTATGGATTCACTCTGGATCCGCAATGCAAAGATGTAGCTCGGTTATTCTTCCAGACTTACGACCCCTCCGCAAAAAGAAAAAACAACGCAATCCCAATTCCATTACACGACCCTGAAGAGATCCTCTTTGATGCTACTGAGGTTAAGGCAGAAACGTACCTGCTTGACGATACCGAAAGAGCTGCCCAGGCATTGCAAAATATTCCAAATGATGACTACGAAACATGGTTCAAAACTGGCATGAGCCTAAAATCCCTGCTTGGAGAGAAGGGATTCACACTCTGGGATAGCTGGTCATCCACCAGCGTTAAGTACATACAAAGTGAGATGAAGTCCAAATGGGACAGCTTCAAAGGTGGAGATATTACTGAAGGAGAAGGAGGCACGCTGTTCCACCTGGCTGGTGACACATTCCGGCATAAAACCATTTCTGTACCTCCAACTTATAAGAAAAAGTCTAAAGACGTGGACAGAGTGCTGCATAAAGATTTGTTGAACCCCCCAGGATTCGTGGGTGGCTTTGCCAAGTTCGTTACAGAAAACTCAAAATATCCACAACCTGAATTGGCTTTGGGAGCTTCGCTTGCCTATACTGGTGTAATGATAGGAAGAAAATGTGCAACAGAAGAAAACACAAGATCAAACCTCTTTATTGCAGGGCTCGGAAAAACCGGCAGCGGTAAGGAAAGTTGCAGATACTTCATTAAAAAGTTTGATTCCGAAAATGAGATGAATTGCTTTGGGGCTGAGAAGGTAACTGGAAGGGCAGCAATAGAGAGAGTTTTGGCTTGGAGACATAGCTCGTTGTTCCTGATAGATGAGTTTGGTTTGTTTATGCAAGCGATCTTTTCCGACAATGCCCCAAAGCACGCAGTTGAAACCATGACTGCTTTCATGGAAATATATACCTCCTCTGGTGGGCCGTACTTTGGGCAAGACAAAGCCTCACTACGAGAACAGGAAAGGTTCGAAATAGACCAACCGTGTTGTGGCATCTATGGTACAAGTACCCCAGATACGTTCTGGTACTCTCTTAATTCGGGGAAACTCCGTGACGGATCCATGAACAGGTTCATTGTAGTCAATGCCGATTCTGATAGACCCAAAAGGCAGAGACCAAAGTTCCTGCAGAAGTTTCCAAAAGAGTTGTGTGACCGAGCCAAACTATTCAAGAATATGTCAATTGACAGTAGTTCCAGGGGAGATATTAAAGAACAGGTTGCAAAACCAAAACCTGAGATCATTGTGTATACAGATGATGCTTACCAGGTGTTCGAAAAATTAGAGGATGAATGTTCCACCTTATCCGAAAAAGGTGCAACAGGAGCAATGTGGGTACGAGTTGCCGAACACGCCAAAAAGATTGCACTCATTAATACTATTGCAGATAACAAGAGTGAAATTAATGCAGAAAGGGCTGAGTATGGATGTGAGTTGATGAAAGTACTCACACAGAATACCTGCATGGACATACAACGTAACCTAGCCGATAATGAGTTTGAAAGGTTGTCAAAGAAAATAGAAAGGATGATTAGAGAAGCAGGTACGGATGGGATAACAACTTCAGAGTTGACTGCAAGGACAAGATATTTAAGAAACTCTCGGCAGCGGAAAGAAATATTGGAAGACTTACAGTCTGCAAGTCTGGTTGTTTGTATGAAAACTGGATCTGGGGGTGGAAGACCAATTGAGAAGTGGTTTGTGACTGACACGCATCTACAGTAGAACGTGCCAGTCGAAGGGGTGCTAGGACACCTGAGTAGGCTTCTTGTTGTCCTGGTGGGACTTCTGAGACTCAAAATGTAGCCTGGTTTGCACTAAATCTCCAACAAACCGAGTTGCGGAGATATAAGTATCTTTTTCGTCCAGGTGTTTCTTCATTGCCTCGTAAATAGATTTATCCATTCGTACCATCATGTATTCTCTACCCTGATAGTCCTTTAAATCTACTGAGTACCTTACCTTTTTTAGTCTTGTTTTCATAATCCTCCTTTTGGATTGACTGTTAAATAATATTATTGAGATAATAAAATCCTCACCGATACCTCTATGGTGAGATGGGGATCCCCACATCGGTTACGTCAGGCAATCGGTGTGGGGTTTTTATTATGGATAAGGTGGAGCCTTTGAATAAGTATCTCCTCCCTCCCTGTCTAAAGTCCTCATCAAATCTTCCCTGAAATCCGACAGCAAAGTAATCTTACCGAAGCTGTCAAGAGTCAGGTGATTCTCTATGAGACCTAGCCGGTGAATGACATACTTCATGTCAATCCTGCCGTCAGGGAGTCTTTCCTTACTCACTTTCCCTCCTTCTTAAACCCAAGAAGCGAAAAGACATTCTCCATCTTCTCATCAATGGCAGTCATAAGTATCCAATGAAGAGTAGGTCTCATCCCAAATGCTCTTTCGGCTTGGTCAAGGATCCCAGTTACTGCATCCAACTTGGCGGCAAACTCCTTCACCTGATCTTTAGTCCAAGTTTCGAATGGCTCCGGAAAAATAAGAGACTTTGGAACCTCCTTCTCAATATCTGAAGCCACTTCTGCAACTCCAGCAAGAACCTCCTTCAGTACCTTCGGCTTTGGTTCCGCACGATCCTCCAACCTCTTATTGATCTCTGCCGTGGAAAAGAAATCCACTACTTTTTTTGATTGCCGCTTCTTCCAAGACTTTTTCATTGCTTCAGAACGGTTGTTAAACTTTGTCCACCGCTTCCTTCCATCGGAGATGGCTTTCCCTATGGCCTTCTTACTTTTCTTGTTCCAGGTTCCATCTGCATGGGCTTTCTTCATCTTTGCGGAGAATGCGGCTCTACGCTCATCCGACCAACCCATTTTTGGATCGGTGGTCTTCCTCTTATATACACTACTTTCCATTTTATACCTCTATTATGGAAATTAACTTAAATGATACTAACACCATTGTCAGCATCCCCAAGACCCCTTGTCAAAGGGGGCTTGGAAACAACGACATAAAAGCAGACAGCCCTACCTGAATACTCCAGACTCACCTTACCCTGAATATTCCCTCCACTACCCTGCCTGAGACTGTCTGCTAAACTGTTTATGCCTCCTGTGCCTCCTCTGC
>Ga0114999_10006368_pt1 | contig 13632 bp, 9 predicted proteins | sample ArcticOcean_MG_C_3_FD_89820 | JGI IMG/M metagenome (GOLD analysis project Ga0114999, IMG submission 89820) | Marine microbial communities from western Arctic Ocean - ArcticOcean_MG_CB8_126 | ecosystem: Environmental > Aquatic > Marine > Oceanic | place: Arctic Ocean: Canada Basin | collected...
ATCCAAAAAAATCTTGCCTTCCGTAGGTTCATAAAGACGCATCAGTAGGCTTACAAGGGTACTCTTACCTGCACCTGATGGCCCAACCACAGCAACTGAGGTGCCCGGTTTGACGGTGAAATCGAGATCCCTGAGCACGTAATCAGCAGTTTCGTTATAGCGAAACGACACGCCTGTAAATCGCACACGTCCATGCACATTTTTCAAATTCACGGCATCTTCCCGATCTTCGATCCTCACGTCTTCATCCAACACTTCAAACACGCGAGAGATGACCACCGCCATCTGCTGAATCACGGCATTGACATTTGTCAACGCAACCAAAGGCTGAAACAGACTGCCCATCGACATGTTGAAATAGATCAAATCCCCTACGCTCATCGCCCCACCACGTACTTGCAATGCACCCAAATAAAAAATAATCGCCGAGGCCACACCACTTACCAAAGCACATGTCGCGCTTAATCCCACACTGAGCATATTGCTTTTTAGGCCCAAACGGAAAATCCCACCCAAACGCTTGAAAAATTGGCGAAATTCTCGCCTTTCACGTGCAAACGACAGTACCACACGAATACCCTTCACACGCTCTTCCAAAATGCCATAGGTGTCGGCATAGGCTTCCCGATATCGAGAAAAGGTAGTCGCTATCGCCTTTTGAAACCCTTTGTAAGTCAACACATACAAAGGCAAGGCTAAAAAAGCCATCAACGCCAACTGCACATCAATTGATAACAACACAATAATGCCAATAAGGATCCGCGCCACATGACGCGTTGTTTCTACAAAAGTCGTCGTCACTTCGCTTTGGAGCAAACCCACATCATCTAAAATCCGTGACATGATCTTCCCAGTTTGCTGCTTGTCAAAGAATGTCATCTGGAGCTTTTGTATCTTTTGATGCAAATCGAGCCGAATGCGAAACACGATCCGCTGGCCAACAAAAGAAATATTGTAATTGTAGAACCAATTGATGATTGCAAAAAGTGTACGAACCACCAAATACAAAATAAAAATCCACCACAACCACTGAATCTTCTCGGTTCTCGATTTAGGTGGTTGTACATCCTCGTCATTCCAAGAATGAGGAAGCGTGTTCTGTGGATCTCTGCGCGAGAGTTTTTCGACCTGGCTCAAGGTCTTCATCCGCGCATCTGTCGCAACCTGACCCGCGGTTTTTAGTTGCAAGACTTCATCAATGGTGAATTTCGAAATATACCCTAAGAGGAACGAATAAGACGACGTGGTACCTGCCATCAGCATCACCATCAGCATCCGAAACCAGTAGGGTTTGATATATATCTTAATAAAACGTTTCATGCTATTCATTGTTAAGACTCAATCCGCAGCTTCAATTCCCTCAGAGACAGAACCGGCAAACTGTTGTTCATACAACTGCCGATACTTCCCATCAGGAATCTCAAGTAATGTTTCATGATTGCCCAACTCAACGATTTCACCTTGATCCATCACAACAATGATGTCGGCATTGACAATCGTTGATAGGCGGTGAGCAATTGCAAATGAAGTTCGGCCTTTGAGCACATTGGCCATGGCCTTTTGAATCAGCGCTTCCGACAAAGAATCCAGTGACGATGTGGCTTCGTCTAAAATCAAGATTGCAGGATCAGTCAAAACAGCCCGAGCAATGGCCAATCGCTGCTTTTCTCCTACCGACAGCTTAATGCCTTCATCGCCCAACATGGTATCATATCCGGCTGACGTACGCATAATAAATTCATGAATTTCCGCAACCCGAGCGGCTTCGATCAAGTCAGCTTCGGTTGCATCGGGGCGGCCATACAGTAAATTTTCGCGAATACTCACGTTAAACAGAACAGAATCTTGCAACACCTGCCCAATCTGTGTGCGTAGAGACCTTACTTTTACATCCCGAATATCATAGCCATCTATTTTTATTGCCCCACTTTTAACATCAAAAAAACGCATCAACAAGCTGGTCAAGGTCGTCTTTCCACACCCAGTGTGGCCAACGAGAGCCACGGCCTGCCCCGGTTGTACTTCTAAGTCCACACCTTTAATAACGGGTTCCCCAGCCTTATACTCAAACACAACATCCTCAAATTTCACGTGACCTTTAACGTGAGGAAGTGTCACCGCATCTTTTTTATCTGCGATATCAATAGGAAACTCCAAAACCTCCAGGATGCGTTCCACTGAAACCATCATCGTTTGCAATTGCATCGCCATCTGTGTCAAATTGAGAACAGGTTCAAACATGCGCTGTGCAAAAGACAAAAAAGCCATCACGGCACCATAAGTCATGTCACCGATAATGACAAAGTAACATCCCATGCAAAAGATGATGGTATTCCGCAATCCAGATACGGCCCACACACCTGAATTATACCCAGCTCGATAAACAGCCGTTATCATGGCTTGACTCAGACTTTCGTGGGTTTCTTCGGTAAAAGCGCGGTTCTCCTTTTTTTCTCGGCCATAGGCTTTCACCAACGCCACGCCACTGAGTCGTTCTTGCAAACCAACAGATACACGATCCATTTTGGTTCGCCATGCCCGCACAGATTCACGAATGGGACCTTGCCACCCAAAATAGTTGAATAGATAAAGTGGCAACAGTAGAATAAGTATCAGACCCATCTTCCAATTCAACACCAAACACATAAACATGGCGACCCAGAAGGTGATGAAATCGGTGATAATGCTTAACACGCGCATCGTCACCATACTACGCACGGTGGCAACATCGCTCATCAACCGCGACATGACTTTGCCTGTGCCCATCTCATCGTAAAACCGCATGGGGAGTTGCAACAAGCGACCATACAGCGTGCGGCGCAAATCCATAATCAGTCGGTGGGACACATAAGAAATGGTAAACGTATTGATGACCCGCAGACCCGCAGACAAAATGGGTATACTAATAGAAATAACCAAAAGCATTTCCAGTAGGCTCCAATTGCCCCCAATAACTACTTCGTCTACGATATACTTCATAATCAAAGGTGGGGTCATACCCAGGACGGTCAGCACCACAGTGACAATGACCCCACCAATTAACCGAGGTACATAGGGTTTTACGAAGGGGAGCAGTTTTTTCAAATTGGCGAGATTGCCATCTTTGTCCATAATAGATCGCCTCTATAGCAGTTAAGAATTATCAGGGAGAAGATACACACAAGATCCCTTCAAATCAAATTCCCAACACAAACCCGCATTTAAATCGCATATTTCGCTTCCACCATTGCCCAAATGCATTATCTTGCAAGTAACAGATCGTTGACATCCCAACACAGGATACTGGTATGCTCACTGAACAAATTCCAAACATGACGGTTTCAGACATTAAAAAAGCCGTAGAAGCTGCCTTCCCACCAGAAGAGGCTACCCTCCAGATCCTTGAACAGGACCCCCGATCTGGCGTACGCCAATTGGCAGTTCAAGTGAGACGGCGCAAGAGAGCCGATGCCCAAGAAGATGCACGTTTGGAGCAAATGGGTTCCCTTGAAAACAAATTGAGAGCAAGAGGACTCACGCACATCGCGGGCGTCGATGAAGCAGGCCGAGGTCCTTTGGCCGGTCCGGTAACAGCAGCAGCCGTCATTCTACCGGCCCACACGTTGATCGTTGGGCTCAATGATTCCAAAAAACTCTCAGAACAAAAAAGAGAAATACTTTTTGACCAAATTCAAACCATTGCGCTGGCCATTGGTGTTGGTGAAGCCACTCCACAGGAAATTGACACCCTCAACATTCGCAATGCAACCCATCTTGCTATGCGCCGAGCCATTGATGCATTGTCCATTCCACCAGATAGAATTTTGATCGATGGCAATGCCCTACCAGAAAGCAAATTCGCCGAAATGGCCATCATTGGGGGTGACCGAAAGTCGATATCTATTGCAGCAGCCTCAATCATAGCCAAAGTTACCAGAGATCGTCTCATGGTCAAGTATGACCTTGAATACCCCGAATACGGACTTGCGGGTCACAAAGGGTATGGCAGCGCCCAACATCTTGCTGCCCTACGAAAACACGGCCCAACACCCATTCATCGACACACATTCGCAGGTGTCCCACACAACTTCCAAGCTTTCTCAGCAGATTTCGACGACTTCGCCGAGGGCATAGCTGCAGCGGACTCACTACCCAAGCTAACAGCCATGGGGGAAACAATCGGTTCTGCATCTTCATCCCTTCCTCCCCAAGAAATCCAAGCCCTTCGTGATCTCTACAGCAAAAAACGCACGACACTGGAACGTCCCGGTAACAAGGGAGAGGCACTCGCGACCGCCTTCTTACGAAAAAATGGTTTCACCATTCGCGAGAAAAACTATCGTGCCGTGGGGGGGGAAATTGACATCATTGCTCAAAAAAACGATGTGTTATCGTTCGTCGAGGTCAAAACAGCGACGCAATCGAGCTTTGGGGCCCCACAAACCTGGGTCACCGCAAAAAAGCAAAGACAAATCATAAAAATTGCACGCGCCTACTTAATCCACAACCATTGGCCTTCGCAGACACTAAGGTTTGATGTCATCACCGTTGATCTTACAACCCAGTACCCAAAAGTCACGCACATTGAAGCTGCCTTTAGCGAATCCCCTTAAATCTTGACAAATAGGATACTTATCTTTATTGTTGCCCGTCTGTGCCCGCTCAAATCAGCTGCATTTCCACGAAATAAACAAGCAAAAAAACCCTTATTGACAATCAATTCAAAAATTGTGTGGCGTTAGATCTGCTTATAGTTCGCGGCTTCAATTATTAAACCACTACCTTGTGTGTTTAAAGACCTTAAGAAATGAGCACAAGGTAAGTTGTCCCAATAAGATGTGCTCAAAATTTCTGAAACCTTGAAACGCGGTATTTCTTAAAACCGCAGGAGAACATGAAATGACTGAGTCGCTCGGCGACTGGAAACGCACGCACAATTGTGGCCAATTGCGCGTTGAAGATGTTGGCACCGAGGTCACACTCATGGGGTGGGTGTCCAAACGACGAGACCACGGTGGGGTTATTTTCGTAGACCTACGCGACCGTTGGGGAATCACCCAAGTTGTATTTCGCCCCGATCTCAAAGCAAACACACACACCACAGCAGAAAACATTCGAAGCGAATTTGTTATAGCCGTTAAAGGCAGAGTAGAGCCTCGTCCAGATGGAATGGCAAATCCCAACCTACCAACGGGACAGGTCGATATTGAGTGCACGGATCTCAAATTGTTAAACGCTTCAGAAACCCCGCCATTTGCAATTGAAGCCGACACGGAGGTAAACGAAGAACTACGCTTGCGTTACCGCTACCTCGACCTTCGACGTCCCAACATGCAAGAAGCTCTTATTTTAAGACACAAAGCGGCGCAACAAACCCGACAGTACCTCGTCGAGCAAGACTTCCTTGAAATCGAGACACCTTACCTCATGAGGAGCACCCCCGAAGGTGCGCGAGATTATTTGGTTCCATCCCGTGTGCACCCGGGGTCTTTTTACGCGCTGCCTCAATCGCCACAGACCTACAAACAGCTCCTGATGGTTGCCGGATATGATCGCTATTTTCAAATCGTTAGATGCTTCCGTGATGAAGATTTGCGAGGGGATCGCCAACCCGAATTTACACAAATTGACATAGAAATGTCGTTTGTTGATGAAAACGACGTCATGCACCTTGCCGAAGGACTTGCCCGCCATGTTTTCGAACACACCATCGGCGTTCAGCTCGTCAATCCAATCCCCCGCATCACCCACCAAGAGGCTATGGCTCGCTTTGGCACCGACCGTCCCGATACCCGTTTTGGGTTTGAGATCGTCGACATCACCAAGGCCGCTGAGGCATCGGAATTCCAAGTTTTCAAAAACGTGATCAGTAGCGGTGGGCTCGTGCGGGCGATTAACGCAACTGGATGCGGCCATTTTTCGCGCAAACAAATTGACGATTTGACCGCATTTGTGGCCACTTACGGGGCTAAAGGCCTGGCTTGGATTAAAGTAACAGACAATGGGCTTGAGTCTTCTGTTGTTAAGTTTTTCCCAGAAGCAGCGCAAAACCTCTTGCGGGAATCACTTCAAGCCAAACCGGGCGACCTTCTCCTGTTTGTTGCAGACCAACCAGCAGTTGTCACCCAAGCATTGGGCAACCTCCGCCTTGAATTGGCCAGACAGCAGGATCTGCTAAAACCCGGCCAATACAGCATATTGTGGGTCACAGAATTTCCACTGCTGGAATACGACGACGATTCAAAAAGGTTTGTCGCGTGCCACCATCCATTTACATCGCCCTTTCCCGAGGATATGGGCAAACTTGAGACAAACCCTGCCACAGTGCGTTCTCGGGCTTATGACTTGGTTCTTAACGGCAACGAAATTGCCGGGGGGAGTATTCGTATTCACCAACGGGAAGTCCAAGAACGCATGTTTTCCCTGTTGGGCATTTCTCCCGAAGAGGCCAATGAAAAGTTCGGTTTTCTTCTCAACGCATTCCGATATGGTGCTCCGCCTCACGGTGGTATCGCGTTTGGATATGACCGTCTTGTGGCGCTTTTAGCGGGCAAAGACTTTATCAGAGATGTCATCGCCTTCCCCAAAACCAATGCCGCGTCTTCCCTAATGGATAACGCACCATCGGAAGTAGACCCCGCACAGCTACGCGAGCTTGGTCTAAGGATATTGTAGCCAGAACCGAATAGACAATACAATTCAACACTTTAGTGTAATTTTTTCTTGACTTTGCCGAGTTTATGTAGTACTTTCTGCGGGACGTGATTCAATTCATATTTTGCTGTAAGCTATTTTAAAAACCTCCATTTACAGCAAATCCATCCCCTAATGCCCCAAGGAGACTTTTGGGTTATGAAAAAATGCAGACTGCTGAGAAGTATTGCTTCTTGCGGACTGACGCTTGCTTTCCTGTCTCTACCACTTCTAAGTGGTTGTACCGCAATGGCGTCTGACAAAGATTTACAGACCCTTGAAGAGGCACGCAAACAGGCAGAATCGTCTGAAGCTGAACTGGATACATGTAAACAACGACGGGCTGAACTCGAACGACAACTTGCCCAAAAGAAACAAGAACTGGCAAAGTGGCAGAATATTAAAAGTTCTGTGCAGCAGTCTTTGGGACAATAGAACAAAAACGGTGTGAAAGGAGTTTTCCGGATGATAGGCTTTAAACGTTTCGGGTTACTTCTCGTCTGCTGCGCCATAACCCTCATTGCTTTGTCAACTCAGGGATACGCTCAGACGGGCATGACCTACGATGAATACAAACTGAAACTTGCAGAATACCAAACACGACAAGCAACAGCGAATAAAGCTTTGCTTGAATGTAAAACAGCGGGTGATGAGTTGTCACAGCAAATTGGTGACCTTGACACCCAGACAGCAGGTCTGAAAACAAATGTTTATGAATTGGTCGGTTCTGATGAAAATGGCCTGAACGATTTCCTCCAGGAACTTGACCGAATTGAAGCACGTTTAATGGGGGTTCGTGGCCTTTCTGACGATGCATTGTTTGAAGTCCGCGATGAAGTTGATCAAATTGAGGCCCGCGTTAAAGAACTTAAAAGCGACAAGCGGGCTTTGTTCCCTGCTGGCACGTTAAAATTGGCCAGCATCGACAATCTTCTGGAACAGATTAATGCGCGGATGCCTCGCAAACGCATCCGCCAGTACTCAGTCATGAAGAATGATAGCCTTTGGCGAATCGCTAAGAAAGACGATATTTACGGTGACCCTTACCTTTGGCCTCGCATTTATGTTGAGAATCGCAACAAGATCAAAAATCCAGATCTGATCTACCCCAATTGGGTATTAAACGTTCCTTTTGGTGTTGATTTGAATCAACACTTAGTGATGCGCGGCGAAAACTTATCCACTATTGCCGCCAAGGTTTACAAAGACATCACAAAATGGAATCGGATTTATCAAGCCAATAAAGAGCAAATCCTTGATCCGAGTCTCGTTTTCCCAGCTCAGGTACTTGAGATCCCAACAAACTAACACATTAAATCTTTCTTTATAGTTTGTTGGAGGTTGGATTTTCCAAAAATATGGAAGGTTCACAGCACACAAAATAACAAAAGCCCTCGTTCTCGCTGTTAATGTCAGAACGAGGGTTTTTCTGTTTGGAAAACGCTATGCCCCCCAAAACATATACCCATAAACTGTCGATCTCTGGTGTTGATGCCCTCTCCCTTTATGGGCATAACGATGCAAACCTACTCGCTCTAGAAGAGCGCTACGAGGTCCAGTTAAGAGCGAGAGGTGATCATCTTAGTATTCAGGGGCCCACACACAAGGTCAAACATGTGTCAGGACTGCTGGAAGAAATGATTTCCTGCTTAAGACGGGGTGACCACATTGACCCCCTCCACCTTCTTGCACCACCCGGCTTAACTGACGACACCCATTTGGACGCGTTCGCTCAACCCATTCTGTCTACACCGCAAATAATCATTCGCCCGCGCTCCAAAACACAAATAACGTATGCCTCTGCAATCCAAAAACATGATATTGTTTTCGGCATTGGCCCAGCAGGAACAGGCAAAACATATCTTGCTGTCGCTGCTGCTGTTGAGGCTTTGCGACGCAAAGAGATTGCACGCATCATATTGACACGTCCAGCTGTTGAAGCTGGTGAATCACTGGGTTTTCTCCCTGGGGATATCCAGGACAAGGTAGACCCTTATCTGCGCCCTCTGTACGACGCGCTAAATGACATGTTACCCGATGGACAATTACGTCACTTGCTGGAAATGCGAACCCTTGAAATCGCCCCCCTTGCTTTTATGAGAGGCCGCACCCTGAACAATGCGTTTGTGATTTTGGATGAAGCACAAAATACCACAGTGAACCAGATGAAGATGTTTTTGACCCGTTTGGGTAACAATGCCAAAGCAGTCATTACGGGTGACATCACACAAATAGACCTTCCACTGGAAACTGTTTCAGGTCTTGTGCATGTCCAGCATATACTCTCCCATATTGAAGCCATAAGCTTTGTCAACTTTACCGAGTACGATGTGGTTCGACATCCCTTAGTCCAAAAAATCATCAATGCGTATCAACGCTACGACGATAAAGAACCCCAACGTAAGGATTTCGATCCACCAAACAGGAATGAAACCTGATGCTCAGTCAAAATAAAAAGAAACGGGATCGTCGCACGCCATCAATCCAGCATTGGTGGCAAACCCAAGGAACCAATGCCATCAAGATCAGCCTACTTATTCTTACAGCAGGCCTGATTACCGCATTGTTTCCATCAAACCAATTCCATGAATATTCAAATTTTCGGGAGAGTGCTATCGCTCCCGAAGAAATAATCGCGCCCCAAACATTTTCGGTAATCAAACGGACCCAAGAGTACGAACAAGCAAAACAAGCAGCGCGAGACGCAATTGCACCCATTGTAATATTAAACCAAGAAATCCAAAACACACAATTGACAGATTTTGAAAGATTTATTAGCCAACTTCAAGAACTACAACCCCAAACATGCCCAGACTCCCTCATCTACAATGTGAAACAAAATTACCCCGCGTTAGGTCCTTTGTCAGAATCAACGTTTCACGAACTGCTTAACGCATCTAATCGTTCGCCCAAGACACTCCAAAAAATTATCACGATTTCGCGCGACATTTTAGTATCCGCCTACCAAGGTGGCATTCTTCAACAGAAAAAAAGCACCCTCAACCATCGGGAAGTCACTCTGATTACAGCTTCGATATCAAAACGATATTTTCTCGAAAAATTCATTGATCACGCGACGTTCATCCAAGACCTGCAAGGCGTAATCAAAAGGCGATGGCCACTTGCCGCAGCGGAGCAAGTGAAAACCATTTATGAACTCGTTCTTGCATTTTCCACCCCCAATTTGAGCTATGACCAAACCGAAACCGAAAAACAAAGACAAGAGGCAGCAGATAATATTTCGAGGATTAAGGGTACCGTACTTAAGGGTGAACGGATCGTTGATGAACACGACCGCATTACGGCAGACCATATCGACAAATTGAACTCCTTAGCGCAGTATATCAACACACAACATCAAGAAGATCCGTTGATTTATGCCATTCAAAAAGGAGGGCAGGCCGTCATAAGTGCGCTTCTTTTGGCTATCTTGTTCGGATTTCTGAGCATCGTCAAACCCACAATCTACCGACGTGTGTCCAATATCATACTTTTTGACATCATCATCCTTACCCCTTGCCTCGTGGCTTATTACGCTGCTGATACACAAAGTATTTCTCCCTTTTTGGTCCCGGTAGCCCTTTCGGCGATGCTGGCTACAGTACTTTTTGATGCAGAGATTGGGCTGGTTATTTCATTGGTCTGTTCGATTCTTTGCGCAAGCATTTTAGGGGGGTTACAATATGGGTTGGTTTTTCTAATCACGGGCGTCATAGGCGCCTATTCTGTTCGCCAAGTACGCCACCGAAGCGATTTCTATCGATCTATAGTCTTCCTAACAATCACCTACATCCTTACCATTGCATCAAGTAGCAGCCTGTCATTTACCTATATTGACCCCACCGAGTTCTTTACCAAGATCCGACAAGACCTACTCATTGGCATATTTATAGCCTGCGCATCTTCTATATTGACAATAGGTCTGTTGCCGATTTTTGAAAGCATATTCAGCGTTGTAACCCCGATTACCCTACTTGAACTGTCGGACCTGAACCGGACACTCTTGCGCAATTTGGCTATTCGTGCGCCAGGCACATACAGCCACAGCATGAATATGGCCAATATCTCTGAGTCTGCAGCAGATGCCATTGGTGCTGATCGATTGTTAGCCCGGGTAGGGTGTTACTACCACGATATCGGTAAAATGATTCGTCCACACTATTTTATCGAAAACCAAAAAGGTATCAACCCGCACGATGAGCTCCAACCCAAAATGAGTGCGTTGATCTTAATCTCGCATGTCAAGGAGGGTATGGAACTCGCTGAAGAAGAAGGGTTGCCCCGAGCAATTATAGACCTTATACCCCAACATCATGGTACATCCGAAATAGCATCCTTTAAGCACCGCGCGCTCGAACAAGGTGGCAAGCAAAGCGTTCACGACGAAGACTTTCGCTACCCTGGGCCCAAACCCCAAACAAAAGAGGCTGGTATCATCAACCTTGCCGACGCAGTTGAGTCTGCCACACGCACGCTCTCGACAAACGACCCAGACCAAATAAAAAGCATGGTACAAACCATCATCAAAGGGCGATTCACTGCGGGAGAATTGGATGAGTGTGATTTGACTCTGCGGGATCTGCACAAAATCCAGGAAGCCTTTTTGCCCGTACTTCAGGCCTCACGACACAAACGTGTGCCTTACCCTTGGCAGGTTCGCAACCCCGATAGATCAAAGAAAGAACAACGAGAGAAAGCTTGATGGATATTCATATTATGCAGTTGGTATCCCGTTTTCAAGTCGATTGTCCCGCCATTGAGCAAGTCATTTCAGCTTTGGTGGTGGAGTTCAACATCACCCAAGACCTTACCTATGTTTTAACGGATGACAGTCACCTCCATCAACTCAATCGGGACTTTCGCAATAAAGACATGCCCACAGATGTATTGTCCTTCGAAATGCACGATGACATTCATCCCACTTCGCCCTTGGGTGAAGTTTATATATCCCTTGATCGAGCGAGTGAACAAGCTCGGGAAGCCGGGCTTTCATTACAACAAGAAGTATTGCACCTTGCTATACATGGCACGCTTCACCTTCTTGGCTTTGAACACGAAACAGATGCAGGGCACCGACAGATGCATGCTAAGGAACGTCAATATCTTTCCCATCATTAGTTGTAACAGCAATTGAAAGGAGCGTAAACTTTTTGGACGACCCTGCGTGGCCGCACCCATTTATCGCTATTTTGGCAATATTGACCACGGTGGTTTTTGCACGCCTAGGCTTGATTGGCAATGCTATTTCACGAACGACGCTTGAGCGTCTCAAAGAAGAAGGTGCAACACGAGCGACCCTTTATCTATGGATCTACCGTTCGCGTGATTTTATGCTCCAGATGGTAATTCTTGCACAGACGTTAGCAATTGCGTTAGGAGCCATGTCGATCCTGCGCCTAACAGACTTGCTGGTTGCAACAGTAACACCCAGTTGGCTGTTCTTAGGCAAAGTGTTTGCTCTGATCCTGTTCGTGATCTGTGCATTGCTGCTGCGCAATATCGTTCCCCCCTATCGCCGTGAAGAAGGTTCAGAACGACCATTGCCCATCTTGCCCATCCTTTGCATACCCATCTATCTCATATTGTTATTTCCGACCCACTTGTTGCAACAAGCCCAAAGCTTGTTCGTCAGTGACGATGACAATAAAGCGCGCAAGGAAGAAGAAATTAGGAGCTTGGTAGAGTCTGAAACCGAAGAAGGCAGTATAGAAGCTGAAGAACGAGAGATGATCGAAGGCGTTTTTGAGTTCCGAGAAATGACAGTCAAAGAAGTAATGATCCCACGCATAGACATGGTCACAGCCGAGATTACCACCTCAACTGAAGAATTGCTCGAATTGATCAAAGAATCTCGGCACTCGAGGCTGCCTATCTACGAAGAACGCATCGATAACATTAAAGGTGTGGTCTATGTTAAAGACTTGCTCCTACACCTTGACGCAGCCGAACCTTGGGTCATTGCCGACATTATGCGCACGCCATATTTTGTACCAGAAAACAAAACACTCGGAGACTTGATGGCCGAATTTAAGCACGAAAAAGTTCACATGGCTATTGTTGTCGGCGAATACGGTGGCACTTCGGGTATTGTAACCATGGAAGATATACTCGAAGAGATCGTTGGCGAAATCCAAGACGAATATGACGAAGAAGAACCCCTGTATCAATGGCAAGAAAAAGGAAAAATACTCATAGCCGATGCACGTCTAGACATTGAAGATCTCAACATGATGTTCAATGTTGAACTGCCTCAAGAGGGTTACGAAACCTTGGGAGGTTTCATTTACAGCCATTTGGGTCACGTTCCCGAACTGGGTGAAACGCTCGAATTTAACAATCTTCTGATGGTGATCAAAAATGTCGAGGGCCAACGTATCACACGGGTTCGCATTGAGAAAAGAGAAACCAACACCAACTTTCAGCCAGAAAACAGAGAAATAGCTTGACATTTTTGATCCAATGTGTTTATTTAATCTCTGCTAGGAAGACAGTGACGCGGGGTGGAGCAGCCTGGTAGCTCGTTGGGCTCATAACACAAAGGTCGTAGGTTCAAATCCTGCCCCCGCTACCAAAAAATGAAACGGGATCAGATTAATTTCTGATCCCGATTTTTTTTGTAATATGCTATTGTTTTTACACTTACTGTCATCTCTAAATACCAAACACTGTACCATAATTTCGGATGTTATGTTATCACTGGGTTGTACTTCCGATCCACAAAGCAATGCCTCGAAGTGCGCATTCAAATCCCACTTCGCAGCTAAGATAAGTGGAGAACCGAAAAACGTGCTCTGGATTCAAGTCGTTTTTTGTCCTTGCCGATTTGCAAAAATCATATGAGTGTGTATCAAATTAAAGGCGCATCAACAGTTTAAAAAATAGCAAGTTAAAGTATTATGCAAACAATGATAGGACTCCGATATTGGTAAACATCGAGACGCTCATCTCACGTTCACCCCA